>Ga0209702_10000905_pt1 | contig 60683 bp, 80 predicted proteins | sample FRY01_FD_187210 | JGI IMG/M metagenome (GOLD analysis project Ga0209702, IMG submission 187210) | Freshwater microbial communities from Lake Fryxell liftoff mats and glacier meltwater in Antarctica - FRY-01 (SPAdes) (version 2) | ecosystem: Environmental > Aquatic > Freshwater > Ice > Glacier...
GACATTCCCCACCCTTCTGCTATAATTAGAGTGTAGGGATTGGATGAACAAGGAGAATATGATGAAACAGACAACCGAGAACCTGGGTCACCCAGAGCTTCCACCCGACACGAAGATTCGTGTAATCTTGGGTCATGTGGTTATAAGGCTTCAGGTCAAACAGATATCGCAAGTCTTTGGCCATCCAAGTCAAGAATTGGCAGTCCAAGAATCTACGTGGGCCCTTGCATCGATGAATCAGGGTCATGGGGGTGTGGTTGGGTTGTCGGGATTCTGGCAGGGTCAGGCTATACAGATCGACATGGAGAAATAAGATGAAAGACACAAAGAATCAGAAGCGCATGGAGAAGATTGCCAAGCTCGCCACAGCACTTCGAAAGGTGCATGAGGAGGTTCGAACCGACGTGCTCACTAAGACTGAGGAAGTGGGCCTTGATGCGGAACTTCAAGACATGAGAGCTGCCCTTGACTCAATGATCAAAATGGTATACTACAGCACGCGAGAAGTGAGAAACGAAAGCCGCTGATGGGCGCATTAGAAAGGAAGCGATTATGAGGCAGGTCACTGTCAAACAGTCAGAGTTGAAACCAGCGGATAGAGTCTTGGTTGGGCTTGGACCGTATCCCTTCACTGGACCGTATAACTGTGCTACGGTGACCAAGATCGTCGATGGCATTATTCACTTGGTCAGACCGTATGTGCATATCGATGAACAGACGGGTATCGACTACGTTGGCGTTGAACGGTGGACCATGTTTCAGAACAGCGAGCGCACGATCATTCGCTTTGAGGAAACACCATGTGCCGATATGACTGACAAAGAACCCACGAAGCGAGAGGCGAAGAAGGCACGATTGGCAGAAACAAATAACACCTATACCGAGTATTTGGAGAAACTACAAGATGAAAGCATGGGTTGCTAAGATGAGCGATTTTATTCGGGAAATCTGGCCGATTGCTGTGCTCGCAATTGCCCTCGGTCTCTACATTCTTTGGATGGGATACTAAGATGAACACTCTACCCACGTGGAAGAATCGTGTTGAGTATGAACAGTGGATTGTTCGGCTCAGACTTGGGAAGCTCGAACAGGCGAGGTTAGGATTCATTTGCGGACCGCAAGTCGGTAGCGTTACATCTCGCGGGATGCAACCAGTAGGACCTGTGTTCACGCTCGACCAGATTCGAAGTGCCTTGCTGATGCCCAAGAATTCTTTGAGCGACGAAGAATTGTTGGCCGTGGATTTTTCTGAACCCCCGGGGGAGCACACCTGGCGTAACTTTGTCAATCATCGTCATTGGCTTACGATGTCTCACCTTGAGCGATTGGTTCAATACTGGCAAGCGTGCCGGACAGCTTACGATAAACAATGGGAGTGAATTTCTCGCTGAGGAGAATGTGACAGTCGCTGTACAGATCTGTACACATTAGAATCCTCTAATGTTGGGAACTTCGACTTGACAAATCTTGTGGGTATGTTATACTAAGAGTGTAGGGATTGGATGAACAAGGGGGACATTATGAAAACGATAGCGCGCCATATGGCGGAGTTGGTAGATCTCGCTATGGAACTTCAAGCAGAGATCGCAACCCACAAAGAAGAGAATCGGGCTCTTGCTGAGGATTCGAATTCTCTCGATTCTACGGACAATGGTGTTGAAATCGAAGATGAATTTGACGGAACGTATCAAAATGGATATAATACTGGATATGATGCTGGATTTGATGCTGGATATGCGAAAGGCGTTCGTCAACGCGACATGCGACAGTCGATTCGTATCCACCAGCCAAATTCGCGAAATTGAAGGATGAAAACACGGCGTTACGTTGCAGGGATGAAGTTTAGATACAAGGGGAGCAAGCAAACATGCCAGTCGTTATATTTCTGACCATCATTCTTATTACTCTCGCGGTCGTGTTACCCAAAGCAGTGGGTTCTATGACCCGTATTGTGCAGAGGGAGAACCGATAGTGTGTAACAAGGAATTACATGACGTTCAGATCCTTGTCGAAGATCAAGCCTTGTTGGTGCAGTCACAACTTTTGGTCCCTACCACCTTCAATTGGATGGATGCCGCGCAGACTGCCTTTATTGAAAGCCTAACACGAACATGAGACAAGTACACTTGACCCCAAAGACGAATAAGGGAAAAACACGGATCGGGAATTCTGGTAACGTGTGGAATGTAGTTGAGGGCGCAGTCGAGTCGCTTACCCCTTCTCCTATCGATTCGCTGATGATACGGTCACTCGATGGTCACGATTTTCGTTGGGTGAAACTCAAGGATGACGTGAATTTTGTTGTGGAGGTATTATGAAAACTTCGAAGACAATGGTATGGCATTCAGCAAAGTCTCCAATAGTGGTGTCAAAGACGGCGGCGACGGAGTTGGTCGATCTCATTGTGGCACTTCGAGAAGAAATTGCATCCCTCAAAGAAGAGAATCAGGCTCTTGCTGAGGATTCTACTTCTCTCATTTCCAGGAACGATCAACTTGAAGATGAATGGGAGACTGAAGTTGACGGAACATATCGAAGTGGACACGCTGCGGGACATGACGAGGGATATGCCAAGGGATTTTCTGATGGGTACGAGTCAGCCAAGAACTAAATTCAAGAAATTGAAGGATGCAAACAAGGGGACATTATGAAAACGATTATGACGGAGTTGGTAGAACGCATTTTGGTACTCGAAGCAGAGATCGCAACCCACAAAGAAGAGAATCGGGCTCTTCAGGCTCTTGTTGATGGGGGATATAATCAGGGATATGGTGATGGGTATGCGAAAGGCGTTCGGAGATGCTCGACACAATATGAGAACTGATGGCCGAGGTAAGAACTAAATTCAAGAAATTGGAGGATGCAAACAAGGAGGACATTATGAAAACGATTATGACGGAGTTGGTAGATCTCATTGTGGCACTTCAAGCAGAAAACGCAACCCTCAAAAAAGAGAATCAGGCTCTTGTTGAGAAGTCAACTTCTCTCGCTTCTATGCACAAGGGAGTTGAACTTGAAGCTGAATTGAAGCTCCCATTTATCTTCAAGCACGATACGTATCAAAGTGGACACGATGATGGATATGATGGGGGGTATTTTGTGGGATATGATGTTGGATATGGCATAGGACTCAGAGAGGGTCTAGAGGGTGCGTGATCTGATGGCCGAGGTAAAAGTCAAATTCGCGAAATTGAAGGATGAAAACACGGCGTTACGTTCTCGCCGGCGCCATATCATCGAAGAGTGGTATGGAATGTTGGGGCAACAGATCGTGGACTTAGAACGGAACCTGAATTCCGCAGTCGATTCAGACTTTCCACGACCAACCGACGTTGCGGTACTGTGCTACAAGGCCGGGATGAAGTTTAGATACAAGGATACACACGGCAAAATCGGAGATCAGATCTTTATCCTTGCAAAAACAGAATCCGTGGTCTACAATCTCATTGGCCTGAACGATGGAAACTGTTGGTCGAATGCCCTTATGTGCGTGGGGGATATTTCAAAGACCGTTTTCGATAAGCATTTCTGTGACGCAGAAGCCGCCGAATGGTTGTTACTAACTTCCTAATACGAGGATACCATGAACATTCTGAAATATTTCAAAGGACGTTCGCGAGCCAAACAACTGAAGATTAACGCCCTCACTCTTCTGGCCAAGAGCGGAACACTCCGTAACGGGGATCATGCAATTCGTCACGTCATGTCCAAGAGGGAAATGCGGAAACTAATGAGCCCTGAAGGAAGGTCAACTGTATGAGACAACCACATACACCGAACGCGAACCCCGCGGTCGAAGAGATCATGCAAGCGTATCTGAAAACCTATATGTCTGAACGACAATTCGAAGAGTTGGTTGAGAAAGCTATTCTAGATGCGAAGGCAGAGGGTGGCGGTGGAAGTACCGTGGAAGCATATGACAAGGGATTTTCTGATGGGTACGATTCAGCCGTGGCGGGAGGCTAACCATGTGTTACGGAGGTTGTGATTGTAGACGTTGCGGCGGCGACCCGCCAGTGATCAAGAACGCGGATCGACATAAGGACGAGCCGCCAGTGATCAAGAACGTGTATCGACATAAGAACGAGGATGAGGATATTGACTGGGACAGCTATAAAAAAGGTGTTTCAGATGGATTTGCGCTAGCGAGGAAACTATTTTCGCACAACTTACCGAGGGAGTGAAAATAACGTGATCATCTCAGAATTGTTGCTCGCCACTCTTGTTGGCACCACCATCTACTTCCTGGTCAGGAGAACACACTTTAGGAGAACACACTATTGGGTCTCTCTGGTTGGTTATATCCTGGCATTTTTTATCATCGTTGCCATTGTGTTCGCTTTGGGCTACTTTTGGCATATGTGCGAGTCTGATATTCCCACATATTACATGTAAAATCAATGACTTAGAGCTTCTTGACATTTTCTCCCACTATGTTATACTAATAGTGTAGGGATTGGGGAAAACAAGGAGGATATCATGGCATTTATGAATCAGGATCGCAAAAAGGTGTTAGCCGTTCATCTCAAGAAGGCAATGGCAGGTTACAATATCAAGTATACGCTTGGGGTCAACCACCATTCCACTATTGTTATGAGGATTACTGAGGGGGATCTTGACATTATTGGAAATGCTCAGGCTGTCAATGATAGTCACCCCAACCCAGATCGCCATAGAAATTCGCGTGGGAACGGACCAGCCACCCACCTATCAGTGAATAACTATTATATTGATGACCACTACACTGGCGTGGTCAAGGAAATGTTGAGTGCCGCGAATGCTGCCCTGTCTGTAGGCAACCACGACAGATCGGATATTCAAAGCGATTATTTTGATGTGGGATGGTATATTAGCATCTCAGTGGGGACGTGGGACAAACCCTACAAGTTGGTGAACTAACATGAAACAGTTGACCGAGAAACAGTGGAGGATCGCGGTCGATCTTCTTATTGATTGTGTGGAGATATCACAGACTCAGATAGCCCAAGTAATCAATGACCCCGAAAATCCCAAGCACCTTAACGATCTGGCTATACGTTTCAAACTCAGCAAGATGACCGTTGCAGCGGTGAAAAGGTGTATCACATAAATCTCTATACGGTTCATAGGAGAATGGTATGGCTACTCGCTGTCAAGTAAAAATTACAGGGAAGAATGATGCTACAGAAGCCGTCACCCTCTATCACCACTACGATGGATGTCCAACCAGTATGGTCCCACTCATTGCAGACGCCTATGCCGCAGATTGGAAGCACGGCTTTGTGGGGAAGGTTGCTAGCTTTGTGGTCTCGCGAGACCCCGCAGGATATGATATTGAGGCGGATCATGGGATTCATGGTGACATCGAGTGGTATTATGTTTTGGAAGTAGGATCCGAAACGCATGTCGAAGCCGTCCCAAAATGGTTCCTCACCGTCTATGACGCGAAATCTGCTTATGTTGTTTCTGATATGCGAAAGGTATTCAGTGGTTTGATCCAGGATGCCATACCACTTGCCGAGTCGATGGAACAGTATGAGGGGGAGGACGAATAGTGTTTGCTGGATTATACACAATCCTCGTGAGGAGTGTTCCTGAGATGCCGTTATGGTTCGCGGTGAGTTTTTCGGCCACCGCCACCATAATCCTAGGTTTATCAGTGGCTTTAATCATGAAGCGAGGTCGTATCTAAATAACCATTTAGTCAACCAAACTTCCAACATATACCACTAGGAGGCCCTATGAAGAAGCTGTTCGCCGCGATAGTATTTGCCATGACATTGGCATGTTTGCCATTGATGGCAGATGCAAAAGACCTATATGTTCGTGCCCTACCAGCCTGTGCCCTTTCGGGCAATGGATTGGAATATGGCTGTGCAACAGTCGCCGGTGGGGTGGGAGCTATTCGCGGAACCGCCGCAATCCCATGGGCAACCGTCGTGCCTAATGATAAAGTAATCATTTGTGGTGTACATGAAATCACTAATCCCGCGTTTCGAGTGACCCCTACGGTCAGTGGAGCGTTAGGGAAGCCTATCACAATCACTGGTTCATGCGTGAATGATCCTGGTGTACTTGACGGTATGAACCATGCCGCTGGTATCCGTCTTATCAATCTTGGAAGTGCTGGACCTATCAATCATTTTGTGATTGATGGATTGTGGATCAGAAACGTACCCAATACCACTGACTATGCTCTTTCGGGTCACGACAATGCAGCGGGCGGAGTTGTAGATCGTCATATCACAATTGTCAACAATCGATTCACCAACATCGGCTGGATTGGTATGTGGCTATGGGGATCAGAATTCACGGTCGTGAATAACACTCTTGATGGTGTCGGCGACGATGCAATTTATGTGAAGGGCGGAAAGAATACTGTCATTGCTGGAAACAAAGTCATAAATGTCAGTACGAATGGTATTGGGGGAGATTGTATCCAATTCGATTCAGCGGCAACACAGGGCACGATTGGAACAGGTACCGTTATCGTGAGTGATAACCTCTGTGACAAACGCGGCGGCACGAATGTGAAGTATGGGGTATTAGTGGGACCAGTGACAGGATTGACCGTCATTGAAAATAACAAGATTTACTGCCCAGCACCTTCCACACTTCAGACAGCGTGTAGCCCAATCTACATCAATGCAGCGGGTACCGCAAAGACCGCACAAGTGATCATCCGAGGCAACTTCGTCTCAATGGGATGGAGAGGTATCACACTCGCAACCGCGGATAATCCTAATGTGCGCCATCATCTGACAGGTAACGTGATTGAGAAAGCAGGAACATTTGGTGTATGGCTGGATGCAAACACCGATAATGTTGATGTCACCAACAATGTATTTGGACAGAATGCTGATGTGGGATTGTATCTTGGTAAAGTGTCAACCACCCATCGCATTGAGAATAACATATTCTACGGAAACGCTAAGGGTATCTTCTACTTGAATGCCCCAAGTCGTGGACATAAGTATAATGACTTCTTTCAGAATAGCGTAGCGAATATCACAGATTCGTCGGGACCAAAGGCTCTTGATGCAACCGACGTGACTATTGATCCCCAGTTTACATTCACAACGGATTGGAAGCTTCCAGCAGATTCGATCCTGCGTAATGTTGGACAACCATTGCCCCTTCTCTGTCTCGATAAGGTCTTAGGGTATTGCTGGACACCAGCGAACCTGGGCGCATACTAAGTTCGTCTTTATTATGGGGTGATGTGATGTTGCCAGAATTTGAGTCATTCAAGAAAATTCCCAGGCTCAGCCGTGTGTGTACCGTCACAGAAAAGCTGGACGGTACCAACGGTCAGATCCTTATCACTGAGGATGGACTGTTATACGCTGGCAGCCGTCGCCGCTGGCTCTTGACCCCCGAAGGGTTGGGTGAAGATAACCATGGATTCGGTCGCTGGGTGCTTGAGCACAAGGACGAACTCCTCCTAGGCCTGGGTATCGGTCGACACTACGGAGAGTGGTGGGGACAAGGTATACAGCGAAAGTATGGTTTGACTGAGAAACGATTCTCATTGTTCAATACGCATATGTGGGGCGACGAGACTGTCAGACCTGCTTGTTGCTCTGTGGTGCCTGTGTTGTACAAAGGAATGTTCGATCAGATCATCATACAGGATTGCCTGAATGGTTTGGGGAAAAATGGAAGTGTGGCCTCCCCAGGATTCATGAAACCAGAGGGTGTTGTGATTTACCACGAAGCGGCAAAGACATATTTCAAGAAGACTATCGAAGGGGACGAGAAACCCAAAGGGTCGCAAGAATGATCAAACACCACATATGGTGCTCTGAGGCGGCAACTATCATTGAAGGCAGTTGCCGCCAATGTGAGGACCTGGAAAGACAATATCCACCACAAGGCAGTCTGGACTATACAGACATGCTCAATGAATATTTCCTCATTACCGACGAACCCCCAACAGACTCCTAGAACCTCCTAAAACGGTCCAGGACGGTCGATCCCCCACAACCTCTGCCTTACCATCCATTTAGATGTGTGTTTTTTAACACACTACCAAAGATGATCGAAAATAGTGCTTGACATCTTACCCCAATCTGTTATACTAAGAGAGTAGAAGCAAGGGAAGATGTGAGATAACCACTGCATGGGAGAAACGGGAATGAACAAGCCTAAACTGAAATTGATTGGGAAGGATGGGAATGCGTTCATGGTACTCGGTCTTGCCAAGAAAGCCGCAGACCGAGCGAAGTGGCCCAAGGAGAAGTGGGAAGGTGTTCGTAAAGAGATGTTGGCGGGAAACTACTCCCATCTGTTAGCAGTAGCAAAGGAACACTTTGACGTTTCATAAACGTGTGTCGTGTCTGTTCGGCGGGATTGGAGAAGTGTACGCAGCAAAGAAGTCTAAATAGATGAATGCACAAAGCTGACACCATGGAAATACAACTTCTCAAGCAACTAGAAACGCTGACCGATAGGCATGGCAGTTTCTCGTTGGCTAATCCAGCAGCCCAAGCAAAGATGCGAGCGGTGGTCATTCAATTTCTTTCGAAGGCTGGTAAAAAATAGTTGTTGACAATGACCCGCGGTTGTGTTATCATGTGCCTATAACTTGGTAAGGAGTAACATGGTAAAGAATGATTCTGACATTATCGAGACTGCCGATCCTCTGTATGGTACGGGCAACATGGTCGTACTCAAGTACATGGCACTAGAGGATCCGTGGACTGTGGAGAACAGTTCTTGGGATTTTCTTCAGAAGTCGTGGACTTACACAATTTCGAAGCCAGCAATCGGTGCAGAAATTCGCGAAGGCCGGGCATTTGAAAACGATCTGAGGCTGGTTTCTTTGGGACGAAAGTAAAAGTTGTATAAATAGAAAGAAAGTGCTTGACATTGAGGAATGGTTGTGTTATACTCCTCAGTACGATGCACAAACGATTTAGCGAAACAATAGGAAGATATGCAGCAACTAGATTTGACCGATACGAAACTGAATACCCCCGAATGCCCATCACCTGTAAGATATACAGCATGGCAGGCGTCTAAGATTCAATTCGGAGGTATGAAAGCCTAAGTCCTCGTTACCCATCTCCCGGGTAACTGGGAAAGTCGAAGAAAGCCAGGGAGAAATCTCTGGCTTTTTGTTTTTCGGGGCCATCGTCCAATAGGAAGATAGCTGAATGGCATTCAGCAGACGAGGGGGCGGTACCCTCTGGCTCCACCACAAATATGCGCTGGTACTCTAACTAGCAAGGGGCCCACCCGATAAGTGGGAATATGTGAGTGCAAATCTCACCCGGCGCACCAAGCGTATATGGGATAAGTGTTACAGCAGCACAGTAGTCTCCAAAACTACGGGCGCAGGTGCGACTCCTGCATCCCATGCCAAAAGAAGAGGAATGTATCATGTTGTCAATGACTTTGTTACTCAACACCACCTATGAACCTATCCAGGTCGTTGGTTGGCAGCGAGCGATTACCCTGTTGTTTCAGGGAAAGTGTGAAGTCCTTGAGGAACACGATGAAGAAATCCATTCGATTTCTTTCACGATGAAGATTCCTTCAGTACTCAGAATGTTGATGCCAGCAAGGATCAAGCGTAAGGTCCCAGTGAAGTTTACCAGGTTGAACATCTTTACGCGAGACGGTTGGAAGTGTCAATACTGCGGCGACAAGTTTTCCAGCAATGAATTGACTTTCGACCATGTTGTTCCTGTGACTCAGGGTGGCCGTAAAAGTTGGGAAAACATCACGACCGCGTGCGTGGACTGTAACTCTCGGAAGGCTGGGCGTACTCCTCAGCAAGCAGGAATGAAGCTCTTGAAGAAGCCCAAGCAGCCTATGTGGTCACAAGTAATCACTGTTACCGCGGGGCTACGAAAGACCCCTGATAACTGGGCATCATACTTGTACTGGAATGTTGAGCTGACATAAATCCTGTGGAGTGGTGTAAACACCAAGCACGATAAACGCAGAGGGGAAGACCTTCAAATGCGGGATAAGTAGGAGTCTAGAAATCTCCTCTCCACTGAAAATAGTTCTTGACAAACGGTTCGGAATTTGTTATAGTAAGAGAGTGAGATAAGAAATTGAGAGTTTGCCGCTGTGAGTCAGATAGTTGATTGCCTCTCTTGTAAGGAGGATTAGGCTGGTGCAAGTCCAGTCAGCGGCTCCATTGTTGATAGGCAATCCAACGTAGTGTTGGATGGGACGCCAGGGAAAGTGCCACGTGCAACTCTTTCCCAGTCAGCGGCTCCATTGTTGATAGGCAATCCAACGTAGTGTTGGATGGGACGCCAGGGAAAGTGCCACGTGCAACTCTTTTCCGGTCAGCGGCTCCATTGTTGATAGGCAAACCAACGTAGTGTTGGATGGGACGCCAGGGAAAGTGCAACTCTTTCAGACCCTATCGAATAGCGCGGAAATGGGTGTAGCGCGATACAAATAGCCCGTACATTTTCCTCTTGAGAAACAGAGGATCGATTGTGATCGTAGCATAAGTAGTAATGCGCTAGTTTGTGGCACTAGTTAAGAGGGTGCAAGTCCCTTCGATCACCCCATAGCCAATCATGACGATTGGCACGAAGTATGATAGCATCCACCTGAGACGTGGACTGTGAGCAACAGGGAAACTGCTATCGATATACGGGCCCTTAGCTCATTCAGGAGAGCGCCGCACTTGCAATGCGGAGGTGGTCGGAGCAAAGCCGACAGGGTCCACCATAAAGTCCTGGTAGGGATTTAGAAGGCAGAATATCGGGACCAGAATTTTGAGAAAATATCTAGGTGTGGGTCAATGGCAGACCACTCGGTTTGGGGCCGAGACCATGCAGGTTCGAGTCCTGTCACCTAGACCACTAACTCGGCACAATCGCTATTGTGCGATGCCCCCACGGTTCGGTGGGGTTAGAGTGCCGGCACTAAAATACGCTCCCATCGAATACTGGCTAGTTCATCTGGCTTTCAACCAGAAAAAGAGAGATCGATACTCTCTGGGAGCACCATTAGAATAGACGCCGGCGTGAAGGGAATTGGTATACCTGTTTGGTCGAGAGCCAGACGCTTGTGGGTTCGACTCCCACCGACGGCACCAAAAGAATTATAGCGGGTGGATGGGGATAGTTCTCCTATTGGGCTCATAACCCGATGTCCGTAGTGCAATTCTACGACCCGCAACCACATAGTACTGCGGTAAGCACAAGCGTAGCAGAACGATTTCATAAGTCGTTTCTAGAGGGTGCGACTCCCTCTACCGCAACCAACTTTGTGCGCCTGTAGCCCAACGGCAGGAGGCGACGGTCTTAGAAGCCGTACAGTACAGGTTCAAATCCTGTCAGGCGCACCATAATAGAATTATGGGTTGCAAGCTTTCAAAGTGAAGCTCCCGGCTTTTAACCGGAGGAACTCGGCGCGATACCGAGGCGACCCACCAACGAATTGCTCAGTGTACGAGTCAATGGAAGTTGTTTTGATGTCTTTGACTCAGATACGAAGCACGAATTTAGCGAGGCTCTACAATTACTGAGACACCGTAGAGCGTAAAGGGAAATGGAGTTAGTAATTTCCCCCTCGTAAAGTCACGCACCCGCGCCTTGATAGGCAGAGGGGCCTTATAAGCCCGTCGCTCTAGATCAGAGCCTTGACTGGGTTTGATTCCCAGCGGGTGTACCATACATATAAAGGGGATGCTCATGAAGGTCAAGGACAGAAACTTAAAAGTTTTGGTCGATGTAGCCGAGAAAGGTTGTCAGGGGTTCAAGTGCTACTGGCCGCGCCCAGACCCAGGCGTCTTCACTCAAGGCTCTGGATATCGGTCCCGCGACCCATCTGGCAAAACCAAGCCCGGTTGGTTGTGCGGCACCCGAGAAATACGTGGTTGCCCGGACAATCCTGTACCACGATAGATGACCCGAAACACAGGGATTCTGGTGTACACAAGTGTACACATTAGAATTCTCTAATGTTGAAGAAAAGCCCTTGACTTATTTCCTCGTTATGCTATAATTAGAGCATAGGGAATGGAGAACAAGATGACTGAGAACAAAAATAGGAACATCATCATTGCCCAGTTCACCAACCACGATGATGCAATGACCGCATTCGTTGTTGAGTCGTTTCTAGGTGGATACGGTGTCTCCCTTCGCGACGACGACTCCGGCGAGTTCGTCGGATTCGCGATCCACGGCATCAAGAGCTTAGGGACCGCGATTGCTAAGGCGAAGGAAGTGCTTTAAATAAGGCTTGTATTAGTGATAACGTAGTCTATAGTGTTTTCAACGCAAAGGAGACTTATAATGGAAATGTCAGAGCATGAATTGGTGACGGTCTCGACGCCTGGTGGGGACCTACATTATCGCCTGCACGATGGCGAGATTGTTCAACAATGGGTCGAGGGAGAGGGAGAGTGGGTGGATCAAACCAGTAGTGGGCCGAAAGATGAAGTGGCATTGACCCAACTCTCGGTGACTCCTGGCCATGTATTTTACGCGACGAGGTTCGGGGAACGGTGGCAGTGGGTTCAGACGACAGAACAGTGGATGATGGTCACCGGCAAACATATTTCGGCGTGAAGAGACTCAATAACGGAGGTATAGTCTCGTACGGCGCGAGGGCTGGCTGTAAACCAGTTGTTAATACCCAGAGGGTTCGATTCCTTCTACCTCCACCATAATGCCAATAGTCACTGTGAAGAGACTCAAGAGTAGTAGCATACCGCGGGGAAGGCATGGGGGAGGACCTGGTTCAATTCCAGGCATGACTACATAAGATCAGATATCTTGTAGGCATATAAGATGTACAGCGTGTAGGCATACAAGCTGTGTGGCGTGTACAGCCGTGATCGGAGTAGTCATGGAGTATGATGGATTGTATACCCCTGTATTTTGGAGTCAGATGAAAGTTTACAAGAAGAAGCGCCGAAGTTGCCCAATGTGCAAACCAAATAAGATGGGGATAGAGCCCTGTTGGACAGCGAAGGATCTTGATAGACTGAAGCGAATGGAAAAGGAAGCGAGAGAAATAAAGAGAACAGATTAGAAATATGCACTCGGAGCCTGTAGGATGGGCGCTTGATTGTCAATCAAGAATAAAGCGGGATCGTTACCCGTCGAGTGCGCCATGATGTCGATGTAGCCAAGGGGATTGGCACCGGTCTGCAAAACCGTTTACGTTGGTTCGATTCCAACCATCGACTCCATACAATACGCACTGCAAGCATTAGTGGTGATGCTTCCGGCTCTTAACCGGAAGAACCGAGTTCGACTCTCGGGCGGTGCACCATATAGGGATATCGTCTAATAGCAAGACAACAGGCTTTGAACCTGTGAACCTAGGGGCGGTACCTAGTATCCCTTCCATAGAGGTTATCATGACAGTCTTTTTGACAGCGGATACACATTTCGGCCACGCGGGTATCTGTACATTCTTGAATGCAGATGGAACGAAAGTGCGACCCTGGACTGATGTTGCCGAGATGGATGAAGAGTTGGTCAAGCGGTGGAATGAAGTCGTAAAGCCAACAGACAAAGTGTATCACCTGGGCGATGTGGTGATCAGCCGAAAGGCACTAGCGATCCTGGGTCGTTTGAATGGGGACAAGGTACTTATCAAGGGAAATCATGACATCTTCAAGGTGTCTGACTATCTGAAGTATTTTCGTGATATCCGTAGTTACCATGTGACGGATAAGCTGATTTTATCGCATATCCCTATTCACCCCGATAGCAAAGGTCGCTTTCGTGGAAATGTTCATGGACACTTGCATGGGCGAGCATTAGAGGATACGTGGTATCAGTGTGTATGTGTTGAGCATACAGATTATCGACCAATTGCTTTTGAGGAGATTCAAAGAAGGACTAACAAAGGAATTATTGCGGATTAGCCAAACGGCCAGGCAGTGGACTCTGAATCCACCTAACAAGGTTCGACTCCTTGATCCGCAACCAAATATCGCAGAATGTATTCCGGTCTAGCATTCAGGGTGAGTGCGCTCCGCTGTTAACGGAGAACGAGCCAGGTTCGATCCCTGGGACCGGAGCCAACATGCTCCTATAGCACAATGGTAGTGCGACCGCCTGAAGAGCGGTACACCGAGGTTCGATTCCTCGTGGGAGCGCCAAGAGAATGCGGGTGTGGCAGAATGGTTTTGCACTTCCTTGCCAAGGAAGACTACGCGGGTTCGATCCCCGCCACCCGCTCCATTAGAGATCCAGGGCGTAGGAAAGTCGCCCCTCAAGAAACAATAGAGAAAATTCGACAAGGTGTTTTGAAATATAATGCGGGTTTGGTATAGAAGCTGTGCCTCAGCCTTCCAAGCTGAAGAGGCCGTTGCGAGTACGGCAACCCGCTCCATTAGAGATCCAGGGCGTAGGAAAGTCTGGTTGATCCTCTCCCCTCGGAAGGGAGAAATCGGTGGTTCAAATCCACCCGCCCTGACCAAAATGAGTGCTTGACATTGATATACTATTGCCCTGTAAGACTAGAAAGCGAGTTGCCTGTTTCGTAAGCAGGAGAGAACGATGCAAGTTCGTTACGGGGCTCCATTATATGCTGGTGTAGACCAAGGGCAGAGTCACCAAACTTAAAATCTGGACAAGTGCAGGTTCGATTCCTGTCACCAGCACCAATACGCCGAAGTGATGCAACTGGCAGACATGGCTGATTCAAAACCAGTCTCTTGTGGGTTCGACTCCCACCTTCGGCACCAATGCGTAGATTAGAGTAGGTTTTCTCCGCAAAATAGAAAGGAAAATAGGACAACTAAACCATCACAAGTCTTACGACTTGAGGAACTTCGGGACACCAAGAACAGGACAGTGGCTAACGACCACCCAGAGTAATCTGAGGATTAGAGCCACAGTGACGATGCCGCGCAAGCGGAGTGAAACGAGCAATCTCTGTCCGGTGCAACTCCAAATAGGCTGGTGTGCTGTTCGCACAAGACCCAGCGGGTAGGAGGCTTGAGGGTATCAGTAATGATACTCCTAGAGAAATGATGGTTCACGACAGAATCCCGGGTATCGGTTGTCCTACAATTTACGCCCTCAAAGAATAGATAGCGATTCGCCACCTTGGTAAGGTGGATAGACCGGCGCAAGTCCGGTTGAGGGCTCCATGAAATACGCACCGCGAGCCGGTTGAATAGGCACCTGCCCTACAAGCAGATTCAAAGAGGTTTGATTCCTCTGCGGTGCACCATGAGGTTGCAATGACACGCAACCAGACCGAAGTGTTACTAGAAGATATGTTTCAGTGCGCGGCCGTAAAGAAATAATGTCCCTGTGGTCCAGATGGAAAAGACGCCTCCCTGCGAAGGAGGAGATCGGTGGTTCAAGTCCACCCAGGGACACCATAAGAAAGGAACGTGATTGGACGTTCCTATTTTGATCGGGGATCTATGTTTGCTTTTACATTGCTGTTCTTATATGAGTTTTTTCTGTTTAGGCAAGCAGCAAAGTACTACGGTATGAAATAGAGGGAAGATTGGCAGAGAGGCCTATTGCGCTGGTTTGCTAAACCATGCGGGGTAACACCCACGAAGGTTCGAATCCTTCATCTTCCGCCATGTTTTGGAAGGTTCACCGGACAGGCGCGCCGGGACCGTCTCGAAAGCGGATCGAGGGTAACACCTTGGGGATCAAGACCTCAGCCTTCCGCCATTGTTATGAAAGGATATATGTCTCTTTTTGATGTTCTTGGTAATCCTAATAAGACTCCTGTCATATCCGCGGCCGTGGAATTGTACGCTGAGAGGTTGGAGGAACAAAATCATCGAGTGAAGATATTCGACACACCAAAGGGATTGTGTATGTCGTGTTACATGTCGCACATTTATCGGTCACCGAAACTCGAAGGTGGGAACTGGCATATCACTTGTACGGTTCCCAAAGGACCATCACTCATTATGCCCGACGATATCTCTTATTGCAATCGCTTCGAGAAAAAGGGTGAACAGACACTTGATGATATGAAGCGGGTAGCAAGACTCATTGAAAAAGAAGATGGGAAAAGGGTTGGATTCACGGCATAATATGGAAGAGTGACCGAGAGGCTAATGGTGCTCGCTTGGAAAGCGATGCGGTGTAACAGCCACGCAGGTTCAAATCCTGTCTCTTCCGCCATAATTAGTGCTTGACATTCTTAGTCAGTTTGTGTATAATTGGAAGTGTAATCAGGCGAGCGTACTGGGACCGCCTTGAAAGCGGATCGGCGGTGAAAGCCGTTGGGGTGCAAGTCCTCACACTTCCGCCATTTTATATGAAGGATGTGTTGTGTCTAATCTATTGTGGCTAGCCCTGGGTCTGTTGGTATGGTGTAAGAGGAAACCCATGTTGAAATTGAAATTTGAATTGTCCGATGAGGACTGGAAAAAGGTTAATCGGTTCATACGAAAACAGGACAAGCTCACTGGCACCGGCGCAAATTATGGAGCGATTGGTGGAGGTTATACCTACCAATTTACACCTACCTCGTTGGGGGTCATAGTCAAAGTTGAGAATTGTGTGACAAAGGCATCCATCAATCTGACAGATTTTGATAGCTGGTAACAGCGTTGGGGTGCAAGTCCTCACACTTCCGCCATTTGGATAATTATGGAAGTTGTAGTCACATCGGGGTTGTGGTTTGAGAGATAGAATCATAATTTGGGGGTGAATTAGGTATCGACAGAGGCGTATAGAGAAGAACGGACATGCCGTGGACCAGGACCACGTAAATACTTGGAAAAACCAGAAATGCCGAACAAGAGTTTGCATTAGCGGCATAAACGCCGCTCTCTGAAAGACCAAGAGGCTCCTGTAGGTCTGGAAGGGTCATTCATTGGAGGCACAGTGATAAAGGCTAGCATGGTAGAGTGTTAGCTGAGTGTCAATCTACCACAGATCATATAAGGTGTCAGTCCCTTATGTGAGCGTTGTAAGACTGACTAGCATGGAATATCCACTTTGACGTTGCTTTTGGACCCGGGTGCAACTCCCGGCACCTCCACCAATTCATTCGCTCGACTGCCATGTGTAGGAAATGGGCATACGAGAGGGACCCTCAAGACTTCAGATTGGGGTCCCAGCTTTTACGCTCCCATAGATTATTAGTAGATCGCTGGATTCTCAATCCAGAGAGCCGGGGGCAGTACCCGGTGGGAGCACCAAATATGTCCCTGTGGGCCAACTGAAAGGTCACCCGCCTTCTAAGCGGGATTATGCGAGTTTGAGTCTCGCCGGGGACACCAAAGTATATTATGAGATTGACAGAAATCAAGCGCGAATTCAGAGGTTCAAACTGGAATGAAAGAATAAACGCCGCTGTAGCCTAGTGTACAGGCACCTGCCTCCTAAGCGGGATAACGTGGGTTAGATTCCCACCAGTGGCACCACATAACCTCCCTGTGATGGCAATTGGACGCCGACCGCGCTTCGAACGCGGGATTATGTAGGTTCGAATCCTATCAGGGAGACCATTACAGACCCTTAGTACATTAGCAGTATCCCGCCCCGACACGGCGGAGAGGACAGGGCAGAACTGTCAGGGTCTACCATATCGGACCGTAAACTTTAACTAGATGAGTGCCTGGCTTAAGCCAGGAAAACGAGGCGCGCTTCCTCGGCGGTCCGGCCAATCAATTCGCCAGTTTCGTGATACTGAGTGCCACAGATCGTAGTGCAGGTCCACCAGCCAATGTTGTCGCCGCCCGTAACCCCGTTGACCCCGAGGTATTGTTAATTGCCTGAACCAACTCAATATAGTCATTGGCATTTAACCGTGTCGTGGCGCGCAATGTCATAGGGTACCCCAAGGTTGGTTTGGTAATTGTGGTGCGCGTTGCGGTGCCAATAATATTCACATTATTTTTCCGTAACCAACAGTCGGCAAAGCGTCCGTTCCCCCCGCCACCTGTGCGTAGGTAATTCCCTGTTGCAACAATATGATACCATCCATTTGAGAGTACTGAGACACGAGAATTGGCGAGAGCATGGGCTGCACCAATCAAGAGGTCATTGGAATTGAATGTGACGATATACGCAGAAGTATTGGTGGGCACCTGATCGATGGTGCTAGACACTTGTGCTGTTGAGAGGGCGAACAACGAGGCACCGTTTGCTAAGATGACCACGGCGCCATTGGCATGTTTACAATAGAGGAGTTGGTCGCCAGCGTTGAGTGCAAGCTCCCCGTTCGCTAACACGACTGGTGTATTTCCAGGATTTGTAGAGTGTTTGACTTTAACGATCATGAAAAATTAGAATGTACCGCCATCAATGTCGGTGACCGCGAAGGTGATTCTATCATTCGCTTGATCAGTCGTAATGTTGATACTTTCTCCCGCAACCAAGGTTAGAGTGTCCGTATTAGAATCAGCCACAACATTGTTCTGGCCCGCGACATTGAAGATTGAGAATGTGTTTTGTTGCGACCCACTGGCAGCAATAGTGATAATAGAATTCTGGGCATCTGTGTTGATAATAATACCAACCCCAGCTTGCAATGTCAGGGTATCATTATTGGAATCCGCTGTAATATTAGACTGTCCTGCTACGTTGATGGTCGAAAAGGAGAGATTTGCGGCTGCGTTGGCTTTGTCGAATGCTCCATTGGCACGGAGCCGCGCATAATCATCGACCCCAAGCTGTGCGCCATTGGCAAGCTGAAGGATGGAACCGTTCGCATGTTTGTAATAGAGAATTTGATCGGCAAAATTGATTGCCAACTCACCATTTGCCAAGGTGACAGGAGCGTTGCCTGTATTGCCTGAATTTTTGATCTGAATTTGCATTAGAAGGTTCCTCCGTTTACGGACGTGATGGTTGCGTTGGCACCTGAGAATATAGTGCCGCCTTGTGTTACGCCGTCTGAAATTCTGAGGATACCGTCAAAGGGATCATAGAACAACTCACCATAGCTTCCAATGAAGCTGAGGGCGCTTGAACCGCCTAACTTTTCCACATATGGTCGGTAAATGACATTTGACATGATTTCCTCAAAGTATAATACTATTTATGGTTAATGTGAGCCCACTCCCACCCCCCACTAATACTATACAATCAATGAGTTATAGGACTTGACAACGTGCCTAGACTCTGTTATACTTATAACATGATGAGAACACACATAGTGAATATGGTTTTCGGTTCCCACCTCTACGGCACGTCAAGCCCTTTGTCCGATAAGGACTACAAGGGCGTCTTTGTGCCTACCACCGACGAAATGCTATTGGGAAGATTCCCTAAGTCTATCAATGAGTCCACGAAACTAAACTCAGGCGAAAAGAACACCGCCGCTGACACAGATAAGGAAACGTATTCCCTTCACTACTTCTTGGAATTGGCCAGGAAGGGTGAGACTGTGGCACTTGATATGCTTCATGCTCCAAAATCAGCGTGGGTGTCGCATAGCTGGCATTGGGAATATCTTGTTGCCAACAGACAAAAATTCTACACCAAAAACCTTTCATCCTTGGTTGGTTATGCGCGGAAGCAATCGGCAAAGTATGGGGTGAAGGGAAGTAGACTTGCGGAAGCTAAGACTGTGTTGTCGCTTCTTGAAGCTACATTCTCAGGGGTCAAGGTGTCTGATATTGTGACACTTCTTCCTGTGGGTGAGCATTGTGGTATGATGACTGGGAATGGGGTCACGTTCTATCAAGTGTGTGGAAAGAAATTGACTCTCAATGCCCTTGCTTCTCACTATGTCCCTATGATGGAAAAGTTTGTCAAGGAATATGGGGATCGGGCGAAGCAAGCAGAGGCGAACATGGGTGTGGACTGGAAAGCTGTGAGCCATGCTTTTCGTGCCGCCTATCAAGTTCGTGCGATCTTGCGAGATGGGGATTTCACCTATCCATTATCTGAGACTGAGTTTATTCGTGCGGTGAAGTCGGGTACGCTGAACTTCAAGACTGAAGTGGGACCTAAGCTTGATGAACTGATGGATGAAGTTGAAAAACTATCCTCAGAATCAACTCTTCCCGAAGAAGTGAGTGGTGAGTTTGTTGATGCGGTGCTGTTGCACCTTGTAAAGAATACGGAGTTATAAAATGAGAGAGAAGAAATTTCCTACGTTGTATGGTTTGTCCTCAAGTGGCGTGGTCAAGTCTTGGAAGATTTGGGTCGCCGAATTTCCTCTGGATACGGCGATTTTTGTCGAACATGGTCAGTTGGATGGCAAGAAACAATTGTCGCCTGAGAAGATCCGTGAGGGAAAGAACCTCGGCAAGGCGAATGAAACCTCGCACTTCGAACAGGCTTGCCTTGAGGCAGAATCGAAGTGGAAGAAGAAGCATGACGCAAACTACACCGAGAATAAGCCAGAAACTCAGGAAGCCGCAGCGTCTTCTCCAAAGCTGTTGCCGATGTTGGCGCAGAAGTACAAGGAACGCAAGCATAAGATTGTCTGGCCTGCGTTTGGGCAACCTAAGCTGAACGGTGTTCGCTGTCTCGTGGAACGGAAGAATGGGAAGATCACTTACTGGTCAAGGAAAGCCAAGCAGTATAAGAATTTCAATCTGTTCATGGATCAAGAATTCCTGAGTTTCATGAAGGATGGTGATATCCTTGACGGTGAGATGTACAATCACGGAGATATCACATTCCAAGAATTGATGTCACTGATCAAGGATGAAAAGACTCCTGATATCGAAAAACTGAAGCGCTATGTGTCTTTTAATTGCTATGATTGTCCTAGTGTGCCGGGTGGGTTCAACACACGTTTCATGAACTGGCCAGCCCCGCTCAACCTACAGTATTTCGCAAAGGTGGTGTCCTACAAGTTGAATGATGAACTTGAGATGCTGGCCCTTCACAAGAGAGTGACCGAGCAAAATTATGAAGGCACAATGGTGCGGTCAGGTGGAGATGAAGCATACAATTTCCAGTATCGTGACAATCAATTGCAGAAGTACAAGGATTTCTTAGATGATGAATTCAAGATCGTGGGCTGCAAAGAAGGCACAGGGAAGGATGAAGGTAAGGCGATTTTCCGCTGCATAATTAAGAGTGGAAAGGAATTCGATGTTCGTTGTAAGGGTGCCGATGAAGTCAGAATCGAGCAATGGCAGAATCGGAAGTCCTACATGGGTAAGGAATTGACGGTTCGCTATCAGACTCTCAGCGATGATGGAATTCCAATTTTCCCCGTTGGTATCACTGTGCGAGACTATGAATAGGAGCTATGATATGCAAGAGTCAATTTCTGATTTGGATTTAAAGCTTGAATGGAGTCGAACTGGGGAAGATCTGAGGGTCACCAATAAGGGTAAGGTTCTTTATAGTAGTGTGAGTGGTCTGGTGTCCCCCTCTCTTTCACCGAGACAAGTCAGGTGGATTACAGAGGACTATGAGAGGAAGAGAAAGCAGTATGCTTACTAAAAGTTACTTCCCCATTCCCTTTGACCGATGGTATACCGAGAATCTGCCTGATATTCGTCGTGAGTTTAGCAAAGATGGTCTGGATAAATTGAGGAATAGTCCAGAAAAGTTTGCTGCCTTGTTATACACTCTCAGGGTGGAGCACGATCAGAAGCGATGGACCAATTACTTGCAGTTTGTTGAGGATAATTATGTCGTATAACATCTTACAGTCGGGGCATACTCCAATCAAGGTCTGGGCGCCCCTTCACGAAGTCGAGTCGGGAGCTATCTCTCAGTTACACAACGCCGCTTCGTTGCCATTCATCTTCAAGCACGGTATGGCAGTTATGCCCGACGTGCACCAGGGCTACGGTGTCACTGTAGGTTCCGTTATGCCTACGGTCAAGTCTATTGTGCCTGGTGGTGTGGGGGTCGACATTGGCTGTGGAATGGGTGCTAAGAGGATGCCGTTCAAGTCAAATCGTTTGCCTGATAACTTGCGGGGTTTGTACGATGCAATCTGCAAGGCCGTGCCTGTGGGTCAAGGTATGCATTCCTATGACTCAGCCGTAAGACATGATCTAACCATTGATGAAGGCTACAAGACCCTTCCTGAAGCCTTACAAGACGATCCTGGACGTGTCTGGAAGCAGGTAGGAACGCTCGGTGGTGGAAACCACTTCATCGAAATTTGTCTCGATACCGAAGACAATGTGTGGGTGATGTTACATTCTGGTTCGCGCGGTATCGGAAACAGGATTGGTAACTACTACATCGACGAAGCCAAGAAGATCATGGACATTCAGGAAATCAAGTTGCGGGACCCCGATCTTGCTTACTTGACTGAAGGGACCACGATATTTGATGACTACTGGCGCGACTTGCAGTGGGCCCAGCACTATGCACTCAAGAACCGCGAAGTGATGATGTCATTAGTCATGTCCTGTATCTCTGAAGTGATTTTCGGTGACAAGCGAACTGTGGTGTCTCCTACGTTCTCAGTGAACTGTCACCACAACTATGCAGAGCGCGAAGATCACTTTGGTGAAAACATCATTGTGACCCGTAAGGGAGCGGTGCGAGCACGAGTGGGTGACTATGGTATCATCCCTGGGTCGATGGGTACCCGCTCATATATCGTAGAAGGATTGGGAAACGTGGATTCCTATTGTTCGTGTTCACATGGCGCAGGTCGTGTGTTGTCACGAGGAAAGGCAAAGAAGAAGTTTACCTTAGCGGACATCGAATCACAGACCGCGGGTATCATGTGTCGAAAGGATGAAGGTATCCTTGACGAATTGCCAGGCGCCTATAAGCCCATCGACCAGGTGATGGAGCACCAAAAGGACTTGGTAAAGGTGTTTGCTACACTCAAGCAAGTCTTGTGTGTGAAGGGATGATCAATCCACGAACAGTTGCAGAGGAAGTTACCAGGGGCCATTTCTACTCGATGACTCCTGGTACTCCTGCCCCCTTGCCCATGAGGTGCCAGAGGGCATCTGTAATTGTGAATTGTAAGAGGTGATAGAGAGGTCCCGCAAGGTGCTTGAGCGAATCTATAAGGCTGGGTTGTGTTGTGAACCCATAAAGGAACATCATGGAACCGTTTAGTGAAGGCATACTTGAAGGCATACTGATAGGATTGATAGTGGGCATGATAACTATCATGCTCATATGGAATTGATAGTGGGCATGATAACTATCATGCTCATATGGAACAGATAGTCATGTGGCATATTGTAGTCATAAGGATGATGAAGTGATCCACCGATCTGATATTTGTGCTTGCTTTTTCTGTGTGTCTGTGTTATGCTGTTGCTAAATAGCAGTATCACTGGAAAGGGTACGATGAAAATCAAACGACAAACTACAGATTCGCGAGTCAAAGCACTTCTCTCCAAAGATGAGCCTACCTACGGGTTCATGGAATTGTCAGGGACAGAATTGACCCTGGCACTCAATTGGTATTCTCAGAACAAAGAGAAGGAAACTGCATTCAAGTATATGGCAGAGTACTGTAAGGCTAAGGGAATTTCTGCCAAGACAGAACAGATCGAACAAACAGTCAGTACAGTTGGATTTGTGTGTAGGATGATCACCCGCGGTGCAATACTTGATAGCAAATCCCTCAAATGGCTTGCTGAACATCTGAAGGCCATGACCCTCATTCCTGTCGAGTATAATGCTCCAGTCGCGGTAGCCCCAGTCAAGGTCGTCTCCATTCAGGATCGTATCAAGGCAAAATCCAGTGAAAGCATCGGTCTCCTGGAAGGATTGGTTGACGAGTTTATCCTGTCAGATTTCAAAAAGATCCCCAATATTCTGCAACGCATGAGAGACAGTGAAGTGAAGGCATCTCATGGCCCCCATATTGTCAACTTCTTCAAGAAGTATCGTGACGAGATCAGACTAGCACTCGCGAAGACTGACAGCCAGATTTCAGAAGGCTATAGCAATTATAGCACTCATGAATTGAGGAAGATGGATAGTCTCTACGACCAGATCATCTCAGATACACTCTCCATCATGGGCGAAGCGAATGTCGAAAAGTCACCCCGAAAAAAGAAAATCAAGTCTCCTGAAAAGCAAGTCCATTCCCTGAAGTATTGTGTGGAAGATACCGCACTCAAGATCAAGTCCATTCCCCCCACTCGCATGATTGGTGCAGAGGGTGTCTGGGTCTACAATCGAAAGAACAGAATGCTGTCATGTTATATGGCCGACGATGCATCGGGGTTGGGAGTAAAAGGTTGTGCGTTTCAGAATACCTCCAAGACAAAATGCCAATCAAAGAAGCTTCGCAAGCCCGAAGAGACGCTAGCTAAGGTGATGACTGGTGGGAAGGTTGCACTGAAGAATTTGTTTGAAAGCCTTTCAACCAAGGATGCCAAGCCAACAGGACGAACCAACAAAGAAACCCTATTGCTACGAGTAATCGTATAGAATCAAATTGAAAGTGACTATATTATGATCATTGTGGACTTTTCACAGATATCTTACGCTTGCATCCTCGATCACCTCGCTTCTACCAAGACAGTGAGCCCAGACATCAAACTGGTGCGATACATCATTTTGAATTCTCTCAGGTCACATGTCAAGAGATTCAAAGCTGAGTATGGCGAAGTGGTCATTGCGTTTGATGATAAGTCCTATTGGCGAACAGACTACTTCCCCCACTATAAAGCCAACCGCAAAAAGAGCCGAGCGAAATCCCCCTTCGATTGGAATTCAATCTTCCTCTGTATGGATGCATTGAAGAAAGAACTTCGCGAAAATCTCATGTACAAAATCATTCAGGTTGACAAATGTGAGGCGGACGATATCATTGGACTCTTGACACAGGTGAATGCCCCTAGTCAGAAGATTATGATTGTGTCGGGGGACAAGGACTTCAATCAACTCCAAACCAACTCCAATGTGCGCCAATATTCCCCATTGCTCAAGAAACAGATCATTGAGCAGTTTCCTCAAGCCTCACTTCGTCAATTGATTATCCGCGGTGACACGAGTGATGGGGTACCCAACATCCTCTCACCGGATGATGTCTTCGTGAGTGGGGGCCGACAGAGGCCCATCATGGAGAAGAAGATTATTACATGGATAAATACACCTGTTGAGATGTTTTGCACAAACGAAGAAATGCTCAGGAACTTCAGACGCAACGAGAAGTTGATTGATTTGAGGCAGATTCCTGCCGATATCAATACCAAGATTGCAGAGGCTTACGAGGGTGCCACCGCACATAGTCGTGGACATTTCTTGAAGTACCTCATTACCTCTGGATTGCGTGAACTGACATCTTCGGTATCGGATTTCTAACCAATGAGGTGACTATGAATTACTCAAGTGTTTTGTTCAATGAGATTTTCGCTGAATTTGATCTATGTAAGAATCGCGAAACCCGCCTGGCCGTCCTGCAAAAGTACGGGCGGAATATCTGGTTCAAGGAATTCTTGAACTACGCATTCAATCCAAAGATCCAATTCGACATCTCTCAAATTCCTAACTACAAGCCAGCCGTCGAGCCAGCAGGGGTCTGCTATTCAAACCTCAGCAATGAGATGCGTAGGTTATATATCTTCATCGTCGGACACCCAAAGCGTACTGTCAAATTGCCAGCAGTGAAGGAAGCACGAATCCTCAATGCCTTACTCGGCGCAATCCACAAGGAAGAAGCCGAATTATTGGTCAAGTGTTTCAAGAAGGACCTGGAAATTCGCTACCTCACCGCACGACTCGTGAAAGAAGCTTTCCCTGGTCTTCCATTTGAATTGCCAGAACAGGTGGTTCAAAAGGATGAAGAAGTGAAGACGATCAAAAAGGATGAAGAAGTGAAGACGATCAAGAAGGATGAAGAAGTGAAGACGATCAAGATCAAAATCAAAACAACGGGCGCAACCGTAAAGGTGTAACTATGGACACAGTTGAAGTGAAATTGTTAGTTGCTGATGATGGTACGCTGATCCTCAAGTACCCAAAGACTGAACCTCTTTGGAATATGGAAGGATACTATTTCCTTTCGTCGATGCCTGGATTCAATGGAGCTATGGCGAAGTTGAGTGATGAGCAGGTGGCAGAATACGGACTCGATTCAAAATGAAATCCTTTGCTGTAATCACCCCAACAATCGGCTCATTTCATCTGAGGCAGAATATCCTCTCGCTTCGTGGTCAAAACTGTACACACTATATTGTGGTGGATGGGAAGGAATACTTAGCAGAGGTAAATAAGATTCTCCTGGGTGTCGGTCTAACAGAGCAGGAGAAGATTATCTCCTTGGAACACAACATCGGTAAGGGGTGGTATGGACATCGGGTCTATGCGGCAGCATCGTTTCTGGTGAATGAAGATGTGCTATGTTACCTTGATGAAGATAACTATGTACAACCCAATTTTATCAATGGGTTCCAAGAGGTCTTCGAAGATCCTAAATATGCATGGGCATACACGCTCAGGAACATCATCGGACCAAAGGGGCAGTATATTGGCCAGGATAATTGTGAAAGTTTAGGACACTGGCCAGTCTCATTTAGTGCTGACAGGAGAGAGCATATCGACACGGGTTGCTTTGCTGTGCCGCGGGATCTTGCTGTAAGGGTAGGTCATGCTTGGTACGCACAATGGGGTGCAGATCGACAATTCTTTGCCGCACTGAAAGCAGTCGCACCAGAATTTGGATGCACCACACAGCACACACTGAATTATAGAATGGGCAGTGAGACAAATCGTGCAACGGTAGATATGTTTATAGATGGGAACAAACTCTCCGAACAAGCTTATGTAAGCGAAAGGTATTACCCTTGGCACGAACAAAGAAGCCCGAAAAAGCAACTCCCGACCCAGTGGACGTATCAAACCACACAGGCGAGACAACCATAATTCTACAAGAGCCCATGGCTGATGCAGATGTGGTTGGCCAAGGATTGTTGGGCCATCACACACATTTTCTTACAGGAGAAATCAGCTACGAGAATACCAACAGAGCGATTCAGTGGATTGTGTTTGAACACACGGCCGCAGATAGGCCTGATCATCTCACGATCTATATCAATTCGGGAGGAGGTGACTTGTACAACGCATTCGCCCTTGCAGACATCATGAAGTTGTCGAAGATCCCTGTGTACACAGTAGGCATCGGAAACATCATGTCAGCCGCCGCGTTGATTTTTGCTTGTGGTGCCCCAGGACGTAGATATATCGCTAAGCACACAGGTATTATGATGCATGAATTTTCTTCTGACATGGAAGGAAAGAGCACGAACTCAAAGCAGGAATGGTCGAACTGGGTTATTGCAGGGCCCGTGTCAACGATTTGTTGACCTCGCATTGTGGTATCACTGAGAAGAAGATCAAGCAGAAGTTGTTACAACCTTCCGACGTGTGGCTAACTGCGGAGGAGGCAATCAAGTACAGACTAGCCGATCAAATACTCACCCAAATCCTTTAGGAGGATACAATGTTTCAGTCGAGACAGATAGAGAAGCCCACGACCAAGACGAAATTCCGCAAGCAGCCAGAAGAAGAGATTACTGCCAAGCAGAGAAAAAAGCAGCAACAAAAGCAGATGTCACAGAAACGCAGCTTTGATATGTGGGAGGATGAAAATGAGTAGCGATGAAGCTTTCGAAGCAATGATTCGTAATGCCAAGGACGAGCTGAAAGATGCAGAGTCTGGCGTGAAGCATAAGCGGGAGTGGTTGCGGGGCTTGGAAGATGAATACGCCCAGTCCAAGCGTCGAAAAGTCTCTGAAGAACACAAGGACACCCGGACCCTTCTCAATGACTAATCCAGGAGTGTTGGTTGTGGATTGCAGGGGGCTTGAATGCCCCATGCCCATCCTACAAGTTCGCCTTGCCTTGAATGTCTCCAAGAAGGATGACATTCTAATCGTGTATGCTGATGACTCCACTTTTGAGAGTGAATTTGCCCGATTCTGCTACCTCGCGGACATCAAACTCCTCAATAAACACCACCGTGATACCTTCCAAGAGTATGAAGTTCAAGTTATCAAATAAATCAACAACTTACACACCAAAATAGTCCTTGCTTTTTCCTGTGGGTATGATATACTCATAGTATGGTTGTTTATACCCAATACGCATTTGACGTTGTTGTACCGAAAAATAGTCCTTGCTTTTTCCTGTGGGTATGATATACTCATAGAGTGGTTAACATCACGGAGGACCAATGGTAAAGAAGATTAGGAAGGCATCCAAGAAAGCTCAACATCCTGAGAAGGATACTGAGTTGCCCGAAGAAATCACCTTAGTTGAGGAGGGCGACGAATTAGATTCTTTGTATAGCTTGTTCGGTGTGGGAGAGGATACTGATATCGGGGCAGTGATGGACGGCAGAGTAGAATCTGAAGAGTGGTAAAGTAAACAATTTGGAGAACATAATGACACAAACACAGCAAGGAACACGAGCGGTATTTTCGTCATGGCTGTCTACAAAAAAGAGCATGACATACACAAAATATTGTGGTTTACCAACAGACAAGAAGCTGGCAATTCAGAAGGAATATTCCGGCCGAGGAAGGGAGTCAAACCGTGAGCCTGGACAAAGCAATTCGACACAAGAAGGAACAGCGGGAGCCGTATCGAAAGTCTAAGTCATTCGATAGTAGTTGCCGCAATCATGGGCGTTGCTCATGGTGCGTAAGTAACAGAACGGTTCACGACCAAAAGGCCGAATCATCTGCCAATGAAAGAGGAGAATTAGATTATGTCGATGAATAAGGAAATGCTTGCACCCAAGGAATTGACCTCCAAGGAACTCCAGGTGTTGGTCGATGAATATGTTGCCAACGGTGGCGTCATTACTCAGTGTGACCCGGGCGTGGCCCTCAATTTCAGGACTCCCGAAATCCCCAAGGTGAGCCGACCGAAGCATCTCAGGAAACCTGTGAAGAAGACCAAAAAGCCTGTCAAGAAGACGAAAGCGAAGCGATAATAAAAGACTTGACAAGCTTGACAAGTCAGTCAGAATTGTGTTATAATTCATCATGGAGAATATTATGGTACGTGGTAAGAATAAGAAATCGGGACAGCCAGAAAAACTTTTGCTTGTGTTGTTGGATGGGCGGGAAGTTCCCGTTGGGGAAATCGAAGCCCTTCTCGGTTCACAAGTTGTGCTTGCTCGCCTCTCTACCTACTTTTGGGAACTCCGAAAGAAGTTTGGTGCCCAGATCAAGACTAACAGGGTAGGTCGTAAGATCGTGTCCCATCAGCTTATCAATGTCGATGAAATGACCACCTACGCAAGGGAACGCAAACTCATTGCTCCGTTGCCTGTCGTGCTGACCGCCGATGATCTCATGGTTGCCGCAGGGTAAATATGGGACTGAGAATTGTCGCCCTCAGCGATACTCACGGGTATCATACTAGGCTCAAGGTTCCCGATGGAGATGTATTGATCCATGCGGGTGACTTTTCAATGCGAGCACAGCGAAGCCATGTCAGGGAGTTTGCTCATTGGTTCAAACAGCAACCCCACAAGCACAAAATCATTGTGCCGGGCAACCATGATGTGGCGTGTGACGGGCATCGTCTTTGGGCAGCAGAGGAATTCAATCCAGTCCAATACTTGGATCATGAGTCCTGTCTGATAGAAGGCTACACGGTGTTTGGTTCGCCATACACTTCTTCAATACAAGAGCCTTCGTATTGGTCCTTTGATTATCCTCGCTATGGGGCCCAGGCAAAGCATTTGTGGGGAACGGTGCCTGATCATGTGGATATCCTCGTGACGCACGGCCCCCCACACAAAATCATGGATCGTGTGCCATGCGCTGCCCCTGGGGAAGATCCGAATGTAGGTGACCCCTATCTCATGAGTCGAATCGAACAGATTCTTCCGCGTGTTCATATTTTTGGACACATTCACGAGGGGTATGGTTCCTTCTCAACCCCGGGGTTGACAACAAAGTTCTACAATGTCTGTGTCTGTGATGGTTACTACACGCCATCTAATCCTATCACTGTTATTGATCTATAAGGGGGTCCTATGCCATTCTATGTTGTTGAGAATACTGAAACCAAGGTCGTGAGTGATCTTCCACAGATGTCTTTTGTGGAATTACAGAAGTTCCTCACCGACAATCCAACCTATTCGCACGTTATTACACCGCCCGCGTTCGTCAAGGTGAACTAATGCGCTACGACATGAAGAACAAAGAGACAGGGGAAATTACTGAGCGGGCAATGCCTTACACTGATCTTGAAGGATTCTTGGTGAGCCACCCAGAACTTGAAGTGGTGTTTTTGTCCATGAACATCGGCGACCCTGTGATCTTGGGTGTCCAGCGGCCGCCGGCGGATTTCACGAACCATGTACTCGCTCCAATCGAACGTCGTTACAATAGCGGCAAACAGCGCGAGACTCGATTCGGTCGCAAGGCCCAGCAACTATAATGGAATTCAAGCACACTACCATCGCCGGGTTAGCCTATCAGTTACCTGCAAAGACCAGTATGACTGGGCGATGGTACACCACACCCGAGGGTAAAAGCTATCCCTCTGCTTCATCCGTTGCTGGTCTTCTAAACCGTGATGCGATTGCAAAGTGGAGAGCTAAGGTGGGTGCTGAGGAAGCTGACAGGAAGACGAAGAAGGGTGCCGACCGCGGTACCTATATCCACCTTCTCTGTGAGCAATACCTCCTCAATACCATGACACTACAGACCCGCCTGGGTATGATGCCATTCATGAAGGAATTATTCCTCCAATTGAAGAAAGAATTCGACAAGCATATCACCGAAATTTACTGCATTGAACAGGCCCTCTACTCAGATCGTTTGTGCATAGCAGGTCGGTGTGACGCTATCGTGATGTGGGATGAAATTCCTGTGGTCCTCGATATTAAGACCGCGGGGTATATCAAGCCCGAGGCGTGGATTCTCAACTACTTTGTTCAAACCACTGCCTATGCGGAGATGTTCGAAGAACGCACAGGAATTCAGATCAACCACGTTCTACTCGCCACGGCTGTTGAAGGTGAGATGTTTCCCACAATCACCCTGAAGAAGAAGGATGCCTATCTGCCCGTCCTGGATGATTGTATTGCGCGGTACTACTTGGAGCAAGACACAAAATGAAGAAATTTATGATTTTGCCATTCCTCTTCGCCCTACTACTTCCCCTCTTTCCTCTCTTGGAGATTGCAGAAGAGTTTGCCGAGTTGGTTGACCTTTCTCGTTCTGAGTATGTGATTCGTGACTTCAAGGTCGAACACACACTCCGTGAAGAGAGGTGTTTGACTGAAGCCATCTACTACGAGGCTGGAAACCAATCAGAAATCGGCAAAGAAGCGGTAGCCCTGGTGATTATGAATCGTGTGGTCCAATCCAACAGACCCAACACAGTCTGTGGAGTGATTACCCAAGCACGCACTGTCAATGATCGCAAGATTTGCCAATTCTCATTCTGGTGTGAGACGAAGTATAAGCCCAACAAAGTTCGTTGGGAAGAATCGAGAAATATCGCTCGTAGGTCATTGACAAATTACTGGAAACGTGATATCATATCACAATACGAAACGGCGACTTACTTTCACGCTGACTATGTAAAGCCAAAGTGGCACAAGCACAAGGAATACCTTGGCAAGATCGATAACCATTTATTCTATGGAGACAAACATTGAGGACCGATCCTGAAAGCGTGACATACATGGTGGTGATCGCCGTCGGCGATATCGCCCTGGCTGTAACCTTCGTATTGTTAGTGTTGACCAAGACTGTGACGTTCGGCATTTCAATCTTCAACCTTATAATGGGAGAATAATCATGGCAGAAAAAACAAATCCAGTTGCAAACTTGACAGAAGAACAGCGCACCATTCTGATGAAGACCTTCAAGGACTTCTCAGACAGCCATTTCCGCTCTGAGGCGGAGAGTGAATTTGTTCGTGAGTTGATCAAGAAGACCGCTGAGGACTTGACTATTCCCAAGAAGTTGATCGGCGTCATGGCGATGGTCTATCACAAGCAGAACTTCGATGAAGTGGTCGAAGAACATAAGCAGTTCGAACTGCTTTACAAGACCGTGGTCAAATAATGCCCACCAAAGATGAAATACGAAACTTCTCACTGATGTTGCGGGAATATGCTGAACGCAACAAACTGGGGTTGTGGGATGCCCTAAACCTTTATTGTGAGACATTCAATGTGGAGTCTGAAGTTGCTGCAAGTCAACTATCACGTGATATCCTCGCAGACCTCACAATAGAGGTTAGTGATTTGAACCTTCTCAAAGAACGAGGCAAGAAATCGGGTCGTTTAGAATTCTAATATGCGATATACAGGTCCCATGACGGGCTATGAAACATGTGTGATGTACATGGCCCTCAAACATCATTTTGATCCCTCCTCCTCATACGATTTTTTCAAGTATGAGGGGAGGCTCCGCTGGCTTACCCCTCAGAAGTACGAACTGCGCCCCGACAAGTGGTTTTGTCATGGTCTCTCGAAATTATATCCCGATAACGCAACTTGCTTATTCTTTCTCGCCTCAAACTTCTTTGAGGGGAACACCACCTGGGTTCGCGACCTTCTAAGTGAGGAGTCAAAGATAATTTTCCAAGACAAACTCAAGATCAAAGAATCACTTGAGTACGAAGTAACCCAGGATCTCAACATTGCTCTTGCTGGTCCTGACGGTACCCTTACGACCCAGGCACTCAAGGATGCTCTACGAGTGGTCAAGGGTCGGCATCCCACCTTGCTCACCGGAGCACTTCAGGGATCGATCCGCAAAGAAACACTCATCGTCCTCAATTCCTTGATAGGATTCCTACCGGTTTGGGAAAAGAAAATCTCCGACACAATCCTCTTTCCACCCTTCAAACACAAGTGTGTGTCCTATGAACCTTTCCTCTGTATCGACAAAAAGAAATTTCAACAATCCTTCAGAATGAGATTGACAAATACCTAAATATATGTTACAATGAATCCGTTATCCTGGATTTATTGATACACTAACGAATCCGTTATCCTGGATTCAATCTTTACACACTATCAACAGGAGGTTTAGTTTATGCCCACACCTACAAGTTTTTCCGCCCTCAAGAGGTCACGCGGCTCGGTCGCGCAGTTGACCCAAGCCATTCAGGCATCAACCCAAGCCAAGAAAGAAGATGAGCGTTTTTGGGAATTGTCGGTCGACAAGGCTGGCAATGGACATGCCGTTCTTCGTTTTCTTCCCGCTCCACCACAGGATGGAGAGGATGGCCTTCCGTGGATTCGTACTTACTCACATGGATTCAAGGGACCAGGCGGCTGGCTGATCGATTTGTGTTTGACCACTATCGATCAAAAGTGCCCAGTTTGTGAAGCCAACAGTCTGTTGTGGAACACTGGCATCGAAGCGAACAAGACCGTGGCCCGTGACCGCAAGCGTAAGTTGTCGTACACAGCGAACGTGTTGATTGTGGCAGATCCTTCCGCACCAGAGAACGAAGGTAAGGTGAAGCTGTTCAGGTTTGGTAAGAAGATTTTCGATAAGGTATTTGAGAAGATGCATCCAGACCCAGCGTTTGGAGAAACAGCAATCAACCCATTCGATTTGTGGGAAGGTGCAAACTTCAAGCTGAGAGCCCGTAAGGTTGCCGACTATCGCAACTACGATTCCAGCGAGTTTGCTGCACCAAGTCCAGTGAGTGGTGACGATGCGAAGTTGGAAGAGATTTGGAAGTCTGAATCCTCTTTGGCAGAGTTTACTGCACCAAAGAACTTCAAGTCCCACGAACAGACCAAGAACCGTCTTGGAAAGGTGTTGGGAACAAGTGTCTTGGCAGCAACCGCAGATCAAGCACCAGCACAGAACTTCGAAGATCCCGACAATGGGGTCAAAACGGTAGACGTGGGTGGAAGTGATGAAGAACCTGAAGATATGCAGTTCTTCGCAAAGTTGGCCGAAGACAACTAAATATCGGTTTGCAGTGTAGTTTGGGGTGCCATGAAGGTTTATAAACCTCTGTGGCACCCTTTTTTATGTCCTAGAACCTCCTAAAACGGCCCAGGAGGGCTTATTCTTGGCTGGATGACTCAGGATAGAGGGAACAGCTATTAGGAAGAGGAAAAGCCTCTATCTAAAGAGCGGAGATAGCTGGTTTCCCCACTTCTAGGATCAGGCATACTTTGTTGCAGGTTCGTGATGTTGGAATGACTGTTTTTGACATTGTTGATGACCATCCCACCACTTCCGCCTGTTCCTACCATTTGATTAGACATTGCAGCAGCCCTCTGGAAGTCTGAAGCCTGGGCAAGACTCAATCCTGTCTGAGGATCAACAGGCGCCAATTCAGTAGGACTCATGAGAGACCCCACCGTTGGGGGTGTAGAACTACTCACCGCCGTTGGAGGCGTTGACGTAGATAATGTCATTCCGAGAGTCTTGGTAGCCTCTCTGACCATACTTGGTACTCTCTTAGCCGCAAGCTCTGGATCATCGGTTCTTGGAGTAAGTGGGTTACCTTGTTTATCCTTGAAGACTTCTCCATAGGACTTGGAAACTAACTGTGTGACTGCACCTATGGTTGCCCTCTCTTGAGGTGTTCCGACAGGGGCAGTTCGTCCCAAGAGTGACGCACTCGCCGCGGCATCGTACTGGCCACTCTTCAATCCTTCGGCCGCACTACTTTTCGCTTCAGTAGGAATCTTGCTCGCAAAGCTTTGTGCAAACTTGGCAATGGCAGAGGAATTCTCATTGGGTGTCGCCACCTTCTCATCATTCAACGACTGGAGCTTTCGCTGTGCGCGTTCGGCATCGGGCCCCCCTCCCTTTGCGGTCTCTGATAACTTCATCATTCGTTCTTCAGGAGTCGCCGCTTTCTTTCCAGCTTTCCCGAAACTAATGGTATAGAGCAGGTCTTGCACATACTCAACGATGGTATCAAACATATCTTTGACCACATCAAGGAACTGGGTTGCCTTGTTGGATATCCAACTACCAGCATCACTGAAGGCTCGCTTGACACCCTCCCACATCCCAACCGCAGACTCTTTGAGTAACGTGAACGACAGCTTGAGTTTATCCCATTGCTCTATGAGCATACCAGCGGCGACTCCCAATAAGGCAAACGCGCCGACCAGGCCTAGTTTGAAGTTACCTATGAGGTCTTTGATAAAGTCGAATGCTGTGTTGGATACTTCCTTGACCTTCTCTTTTACTCCTCCAAGACGGCTAGGCTTTCTGCTTGCACCAGCTAGAGCGCCAGCATCCCTTTCGGCGTCTATTTGTTGCTGTGAGAGTTTCGCAGATAGCCTTTGGATGGTTTCAATGTTCGTGAGACGTGCGAGCATTTGTGAGAGGGTGCTCGCCATCTTCGTGAGGATGGGGGCACTGTCTCCGCCACGACCACTACTGCGCTCCATTGATGGACTCCCCATACCTCTACCAAAGAACGGCGTAGGCAAATCCATTCCAGGTGCGAGGTCAGCAAACGAACGAACCGATTTCTCAGAGCGTCCCATGACTTTACCCGCTAGGGCTGTCAACAATCTGGAACCCCCAGTGACTTTCTTGACGATGTTGAGAGGATCGAACTTGTGTTTCAGTTGTGCGACCTTGAGCCCCATTGCGGCTTTTGCAGCACCACCAATTCCACCACCGCCGGCGAGGTGCTCGGCTGCAACATCACCCATAGTTGCACCCTGCTCCATCTGAGTCCTGCGGAGTTGACCTTGCATCGCCTTTAGAGTTTCTTTATTTGCCTTTGCAAGTTCCTTTAGTGTCTCTTTTCCCAGTTCTACCTTTGGGCCTCGTGCAGTAGGTCTATGGTCATGGGAAATTTGCGCCCGGGCAACCTTCGCCACAGGTTTCTGAGCCTCGACAAGCTTGTCAAGACTTTCGTGCATTTCCTTGAATTGATCCTTTAAATCCTTGAACTCCTCGTTGTGTTTATCTTCAGCCATGTTTTGTCCTTGCTCGTGAAGCGTTTGCTGCGTTGAGTGCCTTGATTCGTTCGTTCTCTCGTTCGACTCGTTGCTGGACCAGGGTCAAGTAAATCAACTTCTCCCAGGGTATCATGTCTTCAAGTTCTGAGATAGAAAATTTATGATCCTGAACCAAAGCGAAAGTAGTTGTATAATAGTTCGCTAGATTATCATGGCTCAGGATTAGACGAAAAAATTCTCAAGTCCCTTTATCATGATCTCTTCTTGGTATGCACACTTTGGACAGTTGAACTGGATAGGATGCTGGATCTTCGGCATTGTATCAAAGAACACATCCATTTTTTCCACTTGCTGTTTCGTCATATCATCCACAAACTCTTGAACGTCAGATGGTGTCACGTCCTTGGTGTAGGTCACATTGTCGGCATCGTGGATCGATTCAATACAATCGATCAGGAATGCAAACGCTTCATCCGCTGGAAGATCCTTCCTGGAAATGGTACGGAAGGACTTGAATGTAGGATAACGGAACGTAAGACCCACGTCACCAGTCAATTGCACAACTTTCGAGTGACCCGGCGCAAAGCCTGGCTTGATATCCAACAGATTGACCTCGTAGCTCGATACTGCACCGCATATTACAGATACTCCATTAGCATCCGTGACATTCTGGTTGCAACGATAGTCCAGCTTGACTACTTCGCCGATACTGCGGGCCCTGAGATTCAGGAATAAAAATTCAACATCAAACAAGGGAAGCTTGTCGATATCTATTCCTGAGATAACCCCAACACAGTTATCTAGGACCATCTTTGCTGAATTCAGGATGGTCGCAGTTTCATCCGACTGCATCGCGGTGATTAGCATCTTCTCTTCTTTCACGAGGAACGGTCGAAAAGACACTTTCAATCCAGACGGACATACCACATCATAGAGGGTGATAGGTAGTTTCGGTAATGCCATAATAATACTCCATTCTTAGATTATGATTGACTGCTTCCCTTTGGAGGAACCGGAGCGGACCCTGATGGTGGTTGTGCGAGTTTCACGACACCTACGGTGCCTAGGGTATACCATTCATACGCAAGTGTTACAGAGACACGATGCAACCCATCTTCCGACCAAGCCACAGGCATTTGATTGATCGCGGTGGGAAAGGCCTTGTGCATGGTCCAGACGGCAATTGCGGCAAGTCCTTCACCTCGCACTTGTGGCTTGGCAACAGAGAACCCGGGTGCGGTATCTGTCACATCATATTGTGTGAGTGTGACAGGGTAACGATATGCCTGTGGGTATTGGAGAATGTTGTTCTCAGGATTATAGATGCTACTCATCCATGATTCAAAGAACCCGCGAATCACAAATGATCCTGTTTCCAAGAAGTTGAGTGTGATTTCCTGATAGACAGATTGGTAAGGGGTCTTGTACGTTGGTCCATAGGTACGTGAATCATTTGAGACGATCTGTCGACCTGGCAATTCTGTTGCCTCACAGCGCAACCCCAAGACCCTCTGAATATCGGAGAATTTCTCATCATTCGACAAGACAGGAATAGAGACAAGATAATGAGAAGTCTTAGAAACACCATAACGACTGATCGATGATAGGAAGTCTCTGAGTTGACCCGCCATGTTAGTATTTCTCCTTGCTGTCTTTCCAAACTTGTTCTTTGTGAACGCTCGATCCGCGAGCCTTGCGAGTTTGTGAGTCTTCGTTCATGGCCGCGCGTTGTGTCTTCTGTAGCTGTGCTCTAAAATCTTGCACTGGCAATGTGGCAGCGATATCCCATTCCTCTGGGGGGATTTCGATATACCTGGACATCACATGACCAGCAAGGTAACGCTTCACACACGGTGTGGCTCGATATAACTGTGACATCGCGGAAAGGATCGGGTAACTCATCTTCAATCGTGTGTGTTCATCATTTGGGGACCCTGTAGCGAAGCGTCTAAGCTGCGTCAAGAGGATCATCCTATCCCTGGGGTAAATGTAGTGTAGATTCAATCCCAAGAACCCATCTGGGTAGCGTTGCAGAGGGATAACCAACGGGAAACGATCCCAGTAGGGCAAGTCTTCCTTGGTCTTGGCACTATACATAAAAAAGTAGAATCGGCCGATCATCGTCCTGGTACGCTGTTGTTCACGATCCTTGATGATCTCCATACGGTCTTTGGCCGTAGGATTCAGCTTGGCCATCTTTTGGAGTAGCCAAGACCTTCCAAAAGCCGAGGACGTATCCACGTTCTTCTGTACAACCTGTTCTCTGATGCGAGTGATAATAGAGCTCATGGTCCTATTTATGCATTCAGAAAGAGAAATTCTTCTCTGTGATGACCTGGAAGTTCCAGCCCTGTTTTTTAGCGAACTCGACGGCTGCGTTCCATTTGGCATGGTTGGTAGCCACATCGCGAACTTCTTGGAGATATTGCCTACTGGTACGCTTCGGGGCTGTTCGAAGGTTAGTTTGGTAGTCGGGTTTGATTTCAATGATGGTGACCGTTATTTCTCCTGTACGAGTGAGGGCTCTTACCAGGAAATCGGGGAAATAGCGTCGGATTCGGTTAGAGACAGGATCAAAGTATTTTATCACCAGTTCCTCACTCGCCCACGACAAGACTTTCTCATTTTGATCTAACTGATGCATGAATTTCAATTCCCAGGAGGAGCGATAGACGATGTTGTTTGCGTTCCCCACATATTTGTTGGGAAACTTTGGTGTGAAAATTCCTTTATGTGATGTTCTCCTGGTTCCCATGCGTCTCCTAAGGTGACATAAATAGACTTGGACATTCATTGGAGGTTATTTATGCCAGAGCCGGGGTTCATAGAAACACTAAAAAACGGAGCACAAGCTGTTGGTGATGCCGTGGGTACAGTGTTCAACAAGCTAGAAGCGGTTGCTGGCACAGAAACCAGGGAACAAGGTATAGCCCGGCGCAAAGATCAGACCGATTTCAGCTACACTCATCTAATATATCCTAGTGATTTATCGCCTACGTCACGCAATCCATATTGGATAACCTTCTATATCAATAAGCAACTCTTGTCCTCGTTCAATAATGGTAGTAGTGAGGGAGCGTTTGCGAAGCTTGCCAACGGAAGAAAAGGATCACCCATACAATCGACAGCACAGATCAACGCTAACCAATCTCGCAACCTTCAACGGAACTTCAAAGGTTCAAACGTCGGATTCGGTCGAAAGACACAGCGCACTAAAATGGCCATCCGATTGTTCATGCCCGATGGACTAAGCTGGAGCTATTCTAACGGTTACAAGGATGCGAGTATTTCGGGTATCAATGGAATGGGTATTGCCTCTTCCCTCTCTACCATCGCCCCTCTCTATCGTTCTTCAGCGGAAGCCGCAAAGAAAGGTGGAATCGAGGGGGTCATGGCAAGCTTACAGTCTAATGAACTGAAGGCGGCTGCCGGCCCTGCATTTGAGGTTTTTGGAGATGCAACTGGACAGGGCTCCGAATTTGGGGCCGCCTTCCTTGGTCTTGCTGTGAACCCACAGGTTGACGTGATCTACATCTCCCCCGAACTTCGCCAGTTCACGTTTGACTTTTTATTTGCTCCCCAGACTGCTAGAGACGCCGGCGTCGTGCAAGAGATTATCAAGCAGTTCAAATTTCACTCAGCACCAGAAATGTTCGGTGGTAAAGAGGGTACAGGTATTGGAATTGGTCGTTACTATGTTCCTCCCGCCGAGTTTGACATCGAATTCTCTGTTAACACGATGGGAAGAATCTCAACCTGTGTCCTTCAGAACATTACTCTGGACTATGCGCCTTCAGGCACCGCGTTTTATGTAGACGGAAAACCTGTCAATATTCGTATGACACTGCAATTCAAGGAATTGGAGTTTATCACCAAGGCACTTGTTGAGAAGGGGTTCTAAATGCCAGGATCTTATTTTTCGAATTTCCCGTACATTGGTTACTCACTGAATTCCTCAGCCCAACCAGGCGAACTGCAATGGGTGACGGATATCTTTCGTCGTGTTGCACCTATCAGAAACCTTCTGAAGAACACAGAGATATTCTATTCCTATCAGGTCGTCGAAGGGGAAACCCCTGAGATGTTAGCAGATCGAATTTATGGCAGTCCTAAGTATCATTGGGTTATCACACTGATCAATAATATCCTGGACCCTCAACTGGACTGGCCAAAGGACTATGCCTACTTGGTGCGTTTTATCATTGACAAGTATGGTTCGGTTGCAGCCGCGAGTGGATCGATCCACCACTACACGATGACGCTATCCAAGGTCGATTCTATCGGAAACTCAAGTCAGGAGACGTTCATCATCGATGTAGAGAAGTATACCTCATTGACCAGTCTCGTGCCAGTGGTTACAACCTTCAATAGTGGCGCAACAGTCACCGTCACAACTACTCGTGGAATCGTGGACAACTTTACCTATGAGACAGATCTCAACGAAGAGAAGAGGAACATTCAACTCCTCCAAGAATCCTTCCTTCCACAGATCGTCGCCGAACTTGAGAGATTACTAGCATAATGCCTATTCAAGATGGTCTTGGACAATCAACAGATTTCGATCTCGCTAGCCTAACCATAGTCAGTGCGGGAGGTCAGAGAGTCGATCTCCGTGAGGTCATGCGAGAGCTGAGTCTCTATGAGGATCTGTTCGGTAATGTCATGACGGGCAGTGTGTTCATTAGTGACACGCAAAATCTCATCAATATCCTCCCAATCGTCGGTGGGGAATTCCTTTTGGTGACTCTCAAGAAGCCCTCCGCCCTTCTGAAGATCGAGAAGGTGTTTCGTGTCTACAAGATCACCAATCGTCGAAAAGCTTCTCCTAGCTCGGAAGATTATATTCTACACTTCTGTTCTGAGGAATTGGCGATCAATGAATCCACACGAGTTTCAAACTCCTATAAACAACTGACCATCTCTGCCATCGTGAGGGATATCACAACCAATTATCTCAAGATTGATTCTAAGAAGTTACCATTCCAGGAAATCACCCAGACTGTTGGGAATTTTGATATCGTGATTCCCTACTGGTCGCCGTTCCACGCCATCAATTGGTTGTGCCGCATGGCGAGAACCAGCACGGCGCCTGGATGCTCATTTGTGTTCTTTGAGGATACTACCGGTTTTCACTTCACCTCCATCGAATTACTCTCACAGCAAGAGCCTATCCAGATCATCAATTTCATGCCTCTCAATCTTGCGGGGCAGACACGAGAGAAAAGCGAAAAGTCTGATACCCAGATGCGTATGGAGTCAGCGGAAGATTATGAACTTACCAACTCTCCTGATTTACTACGCAGCATCACCACTGGTGCCTATGCGAGTAAGCTGGTGCGCGTGAATACTCTCGACCAACAGGTCAAGTTCTCTACCCTAGACGGAATTGATTTTTTCGGTAGGACGAAACATACCAACGACAGCACGTTCATGCAAGCACGACAGGATAGAATGCATGTACCTCAAAATCAGCGTCATGATGCACACTATAGAGTGGCGGTCGACACGCTGAAGGTGGAAACATGGATGCTGCAACGCAATGCCTATTTGTCCAGCCTACACGGATTCCAATTGAAGATCTCAATTGCAGGTAACATGAACATGAGGGTCGGGCTCGTCGTAGTCCTCAACCTTCCCGCGGCGTCGATAGGACTCACAGAAGGTAAACCTATGGACATATTATATTCTGGAAACTATTTGATCACTGCGATCCAGCACAAAATTGACCGCAATAAGTATGTGTGTATTCTTGAGTTATCAAAGGATTCTATCAATACACCACTACCATTCAGCCTTGAGGGAAGCCCCTTTATGAATAGATTGAGGAGTGCATAAGATGAACCAATCTGACTTGGGGGATCAGTTCATATGGTGGACAGGTGTGGTGGAAAGCCGACAGGACCCCTTGAAGGTAGGTCGTTGCCAGGTGCGTATTGCGGGTTCCCATACAGAAGTCAAATCGATCATTCCCACAAATTTCCTTCCATGGGCACAGGTCATTCTTCCACCGAATGATAGTGCCTCACTTCAGATCAAGGAAGGTGACTATGTGGTGGGATTTTACTTGGATGGATCAGATCGACAGGTGCCTATCATCATGGGTATCCTTCCTGGTATTCCCGTTGCACAAGGATCAATCACCACAGGATTTAGTGATCCTCGCACAGGACCAGAATTGTCTAGCGCACCACGCAAACCAGGCGCAAGTCCATCACGACACCCTATTCGTTTGAATGAACCGACATTCTCACGCTTGTCTCGCAATGAAAAGATTACTGATACCCCCGTAGCATCAAAGAAGATTGGTGTGAAGGTTGCAGTACCAGAAGCAGGTGGCGGAGTATGGAATGAACCCCCGACCCCATATGGTACAGTGTATCCTTATAATCGAGTCATGGAAACAGAGTCAGGTCACATTCTTGAGTTTGACGATACACCTGGCGCAGAACGAATTCATATTTACCATCGCTCAGGAACATTTGAAGAAGTGCACCCAGACGGCACCAAGGTCACCCATATTGAGGAGAGTGCCTACGAGATTGTCTTGTCAGACAAGAAAGTCTTCATCAAGGGTGATCTTTCCATCACGACTGGTGGGAATCTCAACCTAAAAGCTGGTCAAAGTGTAAACATTGAAGCCGGTCTAAATATTGTCTTGAATTCACTCGGTAGTGTGGTCACTCAGGCAGCTTTAGGTATCTTCACCACGACTGTTGGCCCCATGGCATTTAATGGACTCCCTATCAATTGGAACGGTCCTCCTGTGGTTGTCCTTCCACCTCCGATTCCTGTGAGTGGAGTTTAACATGCCAATCGCACTTCCTGTCGTTCGTATGGGTGTGGATATGTGTAGCGGTCACCCGGCAGGACCGACATATTTTCCACCAAGACCGTCATTGACAGGATCAACAGATGTTTTTGTAGAAGGGCTGCCCCTTGTTCGATCCTCCATCGATACCTGGACGCCCCACACAAATCTCATTAGTGTGCATCCTAGTATGGGTGTAGGTGGTTCTCAGACTGTGTTCTGTAATGGAGTCCCTGTCATGCGCGTGGGCGATCCTCTTGATTGCGGATCAGTTGCCGCAATGGGTTCATCAACAGTCTTTTGTGGATAAGGAGTTTTTGTGGCTTTTGATTTTGACTTCTCCCATATACCAGGAGGGCTAAGCCTTCCCGTACTACCAGAATCATCTACAGGCATCACTAATGTCTCCAGGAGTCTTGTGGACAAGATCACCACAGACCCAGGTAGCCTCTTCTCCAATCCTATGATCAACTCTGTCAACTTTCTTGGAGATGGGGTATCTCGCTTGGAAACCAAGATGACGGGTATCTCAACGGGTGCTGAATTTAGTCCTAGCATCACCCAGGCAGATGCCGCGCAATATCTCTCAGACGATCCTCTACAAGATATCCGATCCTCTATGGGAAATTTCATGATGCACACAGACCGTCTTTCGGGATTGCTCAAGAGTCAAGGGGTCCAGGCGCCTGGGTTGCAACAAATCTTGTCGATTGGTACACAGATGCAGAATATGGCAACACTCCTACAAGCTGGCAGTGGGTGCCTTCCTCTGATCGGTGGGGCCACAGGACTATTCTCGCAAGATGCATTCAATGGGTTCCTAGGAACCGTGGAAGGATTACTTTCAAGGATTGAGCGCGGTGCGGCTACCATTGCAGATGTTGTGGACACCATGGCGGGGTTGGCAAATCTCATTCGCGGTATCGCAAGCAAGGACAGCCAATTCCTCCAAAATGCCATCAATCAGTTACAAGCCGCTTCTGTGGGATTGATCCTAGAGGCACTGAATTCCAATCCCTGTGCTGCGTTTGTGTTTCAGACCATTTCAAATACGAATCCAGGTGGATTGTTGAACGTCTTGAGTCAACCCATCGCCAGACAATAACACATAAATACGAGGACTATGGCTAGACCAATCGTTTATCAAGACTTTCCGTTAGACTTCACTATTCATCCTATCCGAAAGGATCTGGTGCTGTTGTCTAATGAGGACTCGGTGGTTAGGGCCGTCAAGAATTTGCTCCAACTGAATCACTACGAGGTTCCATTCCATCCTGAGATCGGATCAAATATCCGAAAATTGTTATTTGAGAACGTGAGTGACTTTACCGCGCAGGACTTGTCGCGGTTTATTGAAGAGACGATTACAAACTTTGAGCCGCGGGTCACCATCCAATCCTTGGTTGTGAGCCCCAACGAAGATCAGAACTCGTATGCCGTCAAACTTAGAGTGATCATCAATGCATCCTCAAAACCGTTGACCGTAGACTTCATCCTGGAAAGGGTCAGATAACATGCCTGAGAAATTAGTGGTCACAGACTTAGAGTTTGAAACCATCAAACAAAACCTCAAGACCTTTCTGGGTACCCAGCAAACCTTCTTGGATTACAACTTCGAAGGTTCGGCGCTGGCAATCCTCATCAATCTCTTGGCGTACAACACCTATTACAACTCGTTCTACACCAACATGGCTGCGAATGAATTGTTTATCGATTCGGCGCAAATACGCAACTCACTTTTGTCCCACGCAAAATCATTGAATTACACACCTGTCAGTCGCCGTGCACCGACAGCCATGTTGAATGTGGTCGTGACACCTCCTGGTGGCAATGGACAGTCACTTTTGACCATTGATCGTTTCACAGAATTCCAGTCACAAGCTATCGATGGTGTCAACCATACGTTCGTCACAGTCGCCGCGGCATCCGTGTACAAGGAAGTGGGAGTGTTCACATTCCCTTCACTTCAGGTCAAAGGTGGTACCCCACAAGTCGCAACATTCTCCTATGACGCAATCACCAATCCAGCAGCACGTTTCGAACTACCCAACGATGATATCGACACCAGCACATTGCTAGTGACTGTGCAAGCCTCCACGGTCAACACAGCATCGGAGGTGTTCACACTTTCCACCGACATCACCGAATCAACATCTCGAAGTGCGGTCTTCTACCTCAGCACCTCAACAAGCAACAAATATCAATTGTCGTTTGGAGATGGGGAAATCTCGCGAGCCTTGGCAAACGGAAATATTATCATTGCAAGCTACCTCTCCACTTTGGGGGCGGATGCCAACAAAGCCAACTCATTTGCCACAGGTTCAATTCAGGGATTTTCCAACGTCTCAGTCCTTCCTGTTTCATCGGCGGCAGGTGGTGCAGATCGTGAATCGGACGATTCTATTCGTGTTCACGCCCCTCTCAGCTACACCTCACAAGGTCGTGCGGTTACCCAAAAGGATTATGAAGCACTGTTGAAGCAGCTCTATCCAGACATTCAAAGCATTTTCGTATGGGGCGGTGAAGATAATGTTCCCCCAGTCTACGGGAAAGTGTTCATCTCCATTGCACCAAAGTCTGGTGTAATTATCAACATCGCCGAGAAGATTCGAATCGCAACAGAGATTCTTGGTCCTATCTCCATTCTCACAATCACTCCTGAGTTAGTCGATCCAGATTATGTGTACCTCAAGTTTGAATCTACTGCCGAGGTTGATGGTAAATTGACACTCCTCACCACCTCACAAATTGCTGAAGTGGTGCGTACGGCCATTATCAACTATTCAAATCAAATATTCAACCAATTCGGCGCAATCTTCGTCATTTCAAAGTTTGGTCGCGCCATCGACGATTCACTCCCAGCAATCATTGGATCTGATACGGTCGTGCGTCTTGAAAAGCGTTTCATCCCCAACTTCAACATACGCTCAACCTACGTGGTCAGCTTCGCTACAGGATTGAAGAATGCACCAATTCAAAGCGCACTCAAGTCAACAGCTTTCAAGGTGTATGATGGTTCAAACGTACTGCGAACAGCCTACATCGAAGAAACCTTCAACTCCTCAACGGGTGTAGACTCGATCACCATCACGAACCCAGGCTACGGCTACACAGAACCTCCAACAGTTACCATCACAGGAGATGGAACGGGGGTGCGGGCAGAAGCAACTATCGTGAATGGTCGTATCGAAACCATTACCGTCACTAAGCGAGGAACATCTTACACTTCAGGTCTTGTCGCAATCACAGGGGGTGGAGGACAAGCAGGTGCAGCCTCAGCGGTTGTACAGTCAAAGTTTGGCACCTTGCGGTTGTACTACTTCAACAGCAACTCAGAGAAAGTGGTCATCAACCCCGAACTGGGAACCATAGACTACTTTTTGGGTGAATTGGTGATTAGAGATTTGACCGTGGTAGAGTCGTTGACGGATACGAACGATATTAGAATCAGCGTAGAACCTGACGCCTCCATCATTGAGACCCAACAGAACCAACTACTCCTTCTTGATTCAGATGATCCAAGTGCTATCAACATCTCTGTGTTCATCAGGTAAACACTATGTCCAACACCGTTTCTCTATTAGTACGATCACAACTGCCAGAATTTATCCGTAGCGATTACGATACCTTTGTCTCATTCGTTGCAGCATACTACGAATGGATGGATCAAACAGGTAATGCCATTGATCTAAGCAAAAACATTCCTGTGTACATGGACCTTGATACGACTTTAGATGATTTCACTGAATACTTCATGAAGCAGTTTGTGCCGCTATTCCCACCAGATCGTTTGAGCAATCCTACGTTCTTCATTCAACATGCCAAGGAATTCTATCGTTCAAGGGGTACCGCCAAAGCCGTGAAGTTATTTTTCCGTCTGTTGTACGGGCAAGACATTGAGATTTTCTATCCGAAAGTTAGTGTGCTCCGCGCGTCCTCTAGTGGATGGACTGAGATACCTTCGCTACGCCTTGACCCAACCATGTGGACAATCCAGTATGGTGACGGTGTAACAACACGCTTTCGCGCATTAGATACTTCATTGGGTACAACTCCTAGTGTGTTTCTGAATGATGCGCTTCAAGTCAGTGGATTCCGACATTCCCCCAATGAACCGTATTTGATTTTTGATACCGCCCCAGTATTAGGTGTGGAATTGAAAGTTACCTATCCAGGCGAAGAACTCACTGACCTTTTCGGTACGAATCGTATTGTGGTACGCATGGTCGGACAAACTTCGGGCGCCACTGCGGTGTCCGAAACACTTCAAGAGGTTATTGCTGATACGATCACACAATTAGATTTGGGAGTATCCTCACCGCGGGGCACGTTCACACAGTTTGAAATCGTCAAAGGACGATGGGTATACGATACAGCTACCCAAGCCTATGTGGACATTTACGGAAGACTTGTTTCCTACCTGGCCTCAATCAGATTGACAGACGGTGGATTAGGATACAATGTTGGTGATCCTGTGATTGTCTCGGGTGGATTTCCAGCGAATGCAGCCACCGCAGTAGTAGACTCCATCTTCTCAGCCCTCATTTCAAACATCACGGTCATTTCTGGTGGTGCAGGATATCAGCCTGGGCAAGCCGCCTACATTACTTCAACGCCTAACACAGGTTTGAATGTGTATGTGTTGTCAGTGGATACCTCTGAAGCTGTGCATCCAAATTCCTATCACATGAACCAAGATGTCATGACCCTATGGGCAAACACAGTCATGTCTTCCCCTGATTTCTATTTCACTCCAGGTCTCTCAGAGAACGTGAACACCATCATGTCTCTTGCCCTCACTGATACGATCTTTGGGAAACAACCGAGCGAACGGTTGGGTCCAGTTTCAACTGTCACAATCACCACAAGCGCAGCGGTCTTCAATCCTGCCCCCACGCTCGCCATCGATGCACCCACATTGGTTGTCACAGGGATCAACGCAAATAGCAATGTCGCCACAGCTACAGTCTCGCTTGCCTACTTTGGTATTCTTGGCAAGATGAATGTTCGGAATGGCGGATCGAACTACCAAGTGGGAGATGAAGTGACCTTTGAGAATATCCCAGGTGTGGGGCTCGGCATTGGTGCGGCCGCTGAAGTGACAAGCCTTCACTTGGCAAATTCTGGTATCAGGACTGTCAACTTCAGACCTTCACGAGTCACAGGCACAGTCAATGTCAATCCTAGTATATCCAATACAGAAGTCGTGGGTACAGGAACATTCTTCACCACGGAACTTATGGCAAATGACCGTATTGAAATCAACAGTGAATCGAGCTACGTCTCCACGATCATCAACGCCACACACTTCATTGTCAATACTGCCTTCACTCGTACCTCAACCGCACGACGAATGGGTATCTATGGACGTTATTTTATCGGAGGCATGAACTACAGTCAAAACAGCCTTCCGACAGTGATTGTGTTTTCTAATAATCCTGTAGCAATAGGGGCGAACATCGCAGCCGAATTAGTCCTCTCAGGCGGGGCGTCATTCCTCTTAGAGTCCCAAACTGAGGAGCCTGTGGGTAAGATTAGAACTATTCGTATCACGAATCACGGCTATGGCTACCAGTCTAGACCTACAATTGATTTGTCGGGTAGCGGTAACGGAAAAGCTAATGCGGTAGCAATCATGCTGAGTAACCTGCTTAAGGGGGCAGGACGATATCAGACCACCGAGGGATTCCTTAGTTCAGATCAACGTCTACAGGATGAGAGTTATTACACCACATTCTCTTACGTCATACGATCTCAAACTGAACTTGCTAAGTATAAAATGGTCCTCAAGAACCTTGTGCACCCCGCAGGCGTATCGCTATGGGGAGAGTATGTGATTGAGAACGAGATTCCTGGGGAAACAAGTCTAGCGGCAAATGTCGCCAACACTTTCCAAGCGACCAGTTGAAACACATAAATAGGACAATGGATAAGGAACTTTATGGCGAATAACTTTTCTAGTGTCTCCAGACGCCTCGGCTACGAGCGAGCACTCACATTTTATGATAGCTTTGTCACGTCCGCAAACGATGCAGCCGTAGGCTATATCATGATCGGACGCAGCATCACCTGGAATGCGGGCGATGTCCCTCAGCCAATCTACGACACAGAAAAGTCACTCTTCGATACCTTCAATGACTTTCTTGGTGGAAAGAAGATCACAGGCAATGATGTATTCCCTGTTATCCCGCGACACAACTGGGTAGCCAATACTATTTGGACACCGTACGACGACGAAAGCAACACACAATTCTCCTCAACCAACTCCATGTTTGTCTACGCGAGCGGCGGCAATGTCTACAAGTGCTTGAATAATGCCAACGGTGCCTACTCAACCATTGAACCAGCGAATAACTATAGTAGCGCAAACGGATTCACCAGCCCAGGAGATGGATACACCTGGAAGTATATGTACAAGGTGCCTAGCGGAAGCAAATTCTTGACTACAACTTGGATGCCTGTTCCACTAACTCAGAGTGGTGCCTATTTTGGATTTGCCAACAACCTGCTTTCAGGAACGATTTCACGAGTTATTCTCACGACAGGGGGAAATGGTTACTCAAATACCAATACAACGATCTCTGTTACAGGTTCAGGTCAGGGTGCCAATGTCACAGCGAATGTCAATGCCGCAGGGAACATTCAATCCGTCACTTTAGATGCTCGCGGCGCCGGATACACCAGACACAACACACGAGTGACTATCGTAGGCTCAGGAGCGAATGCCGCGATCCGCACGATTCTTTCACCATACGGCGGTCATGGCTTCAATCCCGCACGAGAACTGGGTGCCAACTCAGTCATGATCTCCGTGCGAGTGGGAGAAGTAGACTCTACAGAAGGTGGAACAATCACAGCCAATAACGATTTCAGACAGATAGGGGTGCTCATGCGCCCACATCGTTACGGAGAAAGTGTCGCAGTAGCTACTGCCAATGCGAACGTGGCAATCAGCATGGTCAGTCAGATCCTTTTGACCTCTGGTTCATCCTATCTCAAGGATGAATTGGTCTATCAGGGTAGCAATGTTGCCTTCTCATCGTTCTCTGCGAACGTGTCGGACGTGTTCACAAATGCTGTGGAAACCACACACATGCGTGGAGGAATCACCACTGGACAACTCCTTATCGGGAACACATCAGGTATTTCTCGTACTGTTGTGGCATTTACGAACCCAGACCTTGAAGAAGAGACTGGAGATCTTGTATATACCGAAAATCGCTCACCAGTCACTAGAAGTGTGGGACAGGCCGAGTGGATAAAGATTGTGTTGAATTTCTAAACAATGTCTTATAAATAGATCATAACCTGGAGAGATTACATGGCTATCGATTTGACGCAAGACCCGTATTATGATGATTTTGACGACACAAAGAACTTCCACAAGATTTTGTTTCGCCCCAGCTTTGCTGTGCAGGCGCGTGAACTCACACAATCTCAGACGATTCTCCAAGATCAAATCAAGAAGTTTGGCAACAACATCTTCCAGAACGGCTCTATTGTTACTGGGGGATTGACCACACTTGAATCTCAGGGTACCAAGTATGTCTGTGTTGAAGCCACCGATCCAACGGGCGCCGTTGTTGATGTAGCGAATTTTATTGGGAAGTTCATTGTTGACGGCGACGATCAAGGCATTCGTGCGTATGTTATCGCCGGCGCTGAAGCCACACTCACGTCCCCAACCGTACTCATTGTCAAGTACACCTCTGGACAAGTCTTCAATACCTCACTCACACAGCCTATCACCACAGATGGTGGGGCATACTCTGTTGCGATCATTGCCAGCCTCAGCACTCCTGTCAACTTCACTGATGTTGTCAGTGGTCTGAAGTTTGGTAGTGCATCTATTTGCAGTATCAATGAGGGTGTCTTTTTCGTTAGTGGATACTTCGTGCAAGTATCCCCACAGACCACCATTCTTGATGCCTTCAGCAACACACCAACCTATCGCATAGGACTTGAGATTGAAGAAATCTTAGTTGATGCAACAATGGATGCGTCCTTGCTTGACCCCGCACAAGCTGCGACGAACTTCCAAGCACCAGGAGCAGACCGATACCAGATCAACCTAACATTAGTAAAGCGATCACTCACCTCTGAGGATGATAGTAAGTTCATTGAGTTGCTTCGCGTGACTGATGGAGTGCTTACCAAGAAAGTTGTGTACCCACTCTATTCAAACCTTGAAGACACACTCGCTCGGCGTACCAACGATGAATCAGGATCATACACTGTTCGTGCATTCAAGATTGCTACACTGGATCACCCAACACACGCCAATGCCTTCAATATCGTTATAGAGCCTGGTAAAGCGTATGTGCAGGGGTATGAATTTGAAACAATTGCTCCAACAGCCATAAAGACAGAACGGGCCCGCGCTGCGGCGAACGTCACAAATTATAACACCACCATTGACTTCCAGAATTGGATTGAAGTCACCAACATGGTTGGTCCAATTCCATTCAAGACGCTACAACCCGCAGTCCTCCATTGTGTGGGCACTGCAAACGTCGCCCTCGCAAACGCAGCGGCCGCTGCGAATACCTCAATGGGCACGCTTCGTGTCCGCGCACTTGATTATCAGAGTGGTGCGAATGGTACGTCAATCAGCACGGCAGTTTGGAGAGCCTATGCCTTCGATAGTAACATCGGCGAAAGCATCACCGCAAACTGCGCGGCCGCTGGTAGTGCGAACACCATCTTCCTTGCTCCTAACTTCTCCTCTGTAGCTAATGCCTATGTGGGAGTCAAGTTTACTGTCGTTTCCCATGCGGGTGTGTCACTTTCTGAAACGCACACGATTGGAAGATACGACGGACCCAACAATCAAGTGTTCTTGCAAGGTACAGAAACCTTTGCCTTTGGTACACCTTCAACAGCGACACGCTACAGACTTGACTATGAAGCGAAGGATATTGAATCCATTGTCTATGCGAACACCAGCGTCAACCAACACCTCTTCTCAACGAGTATGGATATTAGCACATCCAGTAAGGAAGCGTTTCTCATTGACCGATACGAGGGTACATACTTCACTGATACCAGTTTCAATTCATCCATCATTGGACTGCCATATTCCCCTATTGCCGATCAGACAGTCGTGGGCGGTTCACCGCTAACCAACACTGAATACTTCGGACGTAAAGCCTTCACGGGTCAGAGTTTCACACAAAACGTCACGACAATTACGAGTGCTGCGGGTATCACAAGTGCTGTGAACGGAACATTGTCTGGTTCTGATGCCGTAGACAACATCCTTGTCGTGGTAAGAAATGGTACTGGTACGCCTATTAGTAACAACCAAGTCATCAACTTTTCGTCGGGCAACCCAGGCGGAAACACCGTGGTTGTTACGACAGTTAGCAACACGTCTACTTGGACCATCACGGTTCCTGATATGAATAGTGCCTCAGCCGCAGACGTGTATGTCAAGGTCAAGCTGCCATACGCTCATGCGCTTGGAAACTTGCTCAAAAGCAAGACAGCGAGAATTGCTAACGTCCAAAGTGGATTGAATTCAGGTGGTATCCAGATTGCCGACCCAACAGGATTGGTGCAATGGTTCTCACAGGGTTCGGGTACACTAGGTGCTCAAATCACGATCTATTCTAACTCAGCCGCCTGGTTGAACCTCAAAGATCCAAGCAAGGCGCAGTCACTCTATACCTCAGACGTGATAACACTTCGTAAGGTCATCGATGTAGGATCAAACTTCATTGAAGATGGTAACGTGGGTATTGCTGCGGATATCACGAGCCGTTACACGCTTGATACAGGACAGCGTGATAACTCTTACGATCACGCTTCAATCACACTGAAACCAAACTCTCCGGGTCCATCAGGCAACGTCGTCATCTATGTTGACTATCTCACTCACTCTGGTTTGGGATACCTCACCGTGGATTCCTATGCCTCAGCGAACATTGGGTATGCTAATATCCCAACCTATACCTCAGCCACATCGGGAGAGGTGTACAGCTTAGCCGACAGTATTGACTTCCGCCCACGCCGACAGGATGCGGATTACAACGGTGTATATGATGAACTGGTATTTGGAATTTCAGGACTCACCTTTGAGACCGATTTCTCCTACTACCTCCCACGTATTGATAAGGTCATCCTCACACGAGATCGTGTGTTTGAAGTCTTGACAGGCATTCCTTCGTTGGCTCCGGTTCCGCCATCCGACAAAGAAAATGCCATGACTTTGTACACCTTGACGCTGCCGGCATATACAGCTTCAACCAAGGATATTCGTCAACGCTACAACGACAACAGACGCTACACGATGCGTGACATTGGTACGTTGGAAAAGCGTATCACGAACTTGGAATACTACACGTCATTGAACTTGCTTGAGCAATCAGCAAAGAGTCTTGAAATCACAGACGATACTGGGGCGAATCGTTTCAAGAATGGTATCCTCGTTGATCCATTCAGAGGACACTCTATTGGAGACGTATTGAATCCAGATCATCGTTGTGCGATGGACAGAGTGAACGGCGAAATGCGTCCTCCATTCCTCATCAAGAGTCTTGGACTTGCGGTGACCGAAACCAATTCGGCCCACTTTGCCCGTCTCGGCGGTTTCGTCACGCTACCATATACTGTGGTCACATTTGTCGATCAGTCTCTTGCATCCTTTGCAATCAATGTGAACCCATTCAACACAGTTGCATTCATCGGGCAATTGAAACTTGATCCTTCCTCAGATACCTGGGTGGACAAGAACCAAGCACCTGACGTGAATGTGAACATTGCTGGTGACTCAGACGCATGGGAAGCCCTGGCATTCCAGGTCAACAAAGTATCAGCCAACCAGACCTTCGGTGCGACAACTTTTGGAACAATGTGGGATGATTGGGAAACAGATAACTTCGGGGTCACACAAAAGAGAAATATTATCAGACCACGACGGGAAGGCAACTCGGGGGCAGCAGCGTTGCCACGATTTAGAAACATTCTCAGCCGTCAGACGGTCACGACTACACAGAGCCAGAGCCGTGAGGGCATCAGGAGTGAATTTGGAACAGAAGCAGTCACCGAGTCACTTGGTAACAGGGTGATCGACGTGTCTGTCATTCCTTACATGCGCTCAACAGGCGTCTTGTTTGTCGGAAAGATGTTCTCCCCTAACACGAACCTCTATGCCTTCTTTGACGAAACCGCAGTCACGAATTACTGCTTGCGCTCAAGCGTGGTCAAACTCGCTGGCACAACCTCTGTGTACAGCGACGAGTACCAAAATCCAGAATCAGTGCGTGTATGGGACCCAGCAGGTAACAAGAATACCGCCCATGCTATCGTAGTTACGTCCCGTACTCAGTCGGATCACACGAATGTTAGCATCGTGCGTATCACAGGCGGAGACGATGGAAACGTAGCCAATGCGTACTTCATGCACACAACCAATTCAACTTTCTTGATTGGTGAAACGAGCGGAGCCAACTCGCGTATCTCAGGCTACTACCATAACTTTGGATTCTGCGAAAACCCAAATACCTCTAGCATCCTCTTGCAGAGCGACGTAAGGAATTCAAACGTAGCATTTTCCAACACCTTCCTTGTCGGGAAGACCATTCACTTTGCGACCTCTCAGGGTCTTGGACAATCATCTGTGATTACGTCCTACAATGCGAACACTCGCAACGTGGCATTCAGTCCAGCATTGTCAATCGCACCAAGCACCTCCACCGCGTATTCTATCGGTCAGTTCAAAACGGATTATCGCGGAGAAGTGTCTGGTGTGTTTGTTATTCCATCTACAGCCGATGTCCGATTCCGCACAGGCGAACGACAGTTCACACTTGTTGACTCCTTCTCGGGAACCCTTGAAGGATCAGCTACAAACGGATCAGTCAAGTACACTGCGTCGGGTATGTTGCAGACCTCAGAGAATACTCTACTTACCACGAGACAGCCTGTGATTCAGCGTACTGATTTGACTGATGCGCGAACAGTTGTCACCTCAAAGGTAACAGATACCGTTATCGGTCGCCAGGTAGTCGGGTGGTATGATCCTCTTGCACAGACATTCCTAGTCGATCAGACATTCCACCCATCAGGTGTTATGTTGACGGGTATTCGTTTGTTGGTCAAGACTTCAGATCCTAACATTCCATTGGCCATACAGCTACGTCCGGTGGTCAACGGATTCCCTCACTCTTCGCAAGTCATCCCTGGTTCAGATATCGTCTTGAATGCAAGCGACATCAACCTATGCAGCGAGGAGACTCTAGCCGCAAAGTATGCAGCAGGACTCAATCCATTGGATGATGCGACACTCTATACACAAGCCAACTTCAGTGGACCTGTGTTCTTACAGCAAGGCGCAGAATATTGCGTGGTCCTTTTGGCGAACTCTGTGTTGTACCAGGTCTATGTGGTCCGCATGGGATCAACGATTTTGGGTACCTCGCGAATCAGTTCCGATCAGCCATACCTTGGAGTCTTGTTCAAGTCTCAGAACTCTACAACATGGACCCCAGTTCAGGAAGAGGACTTGACCTTCCGATTGCTCCGAGCAGAGTTTGACATCAGTGCCCAGGCGAACGTGGAATTTCAGTTATTGGGAAGTGATATCACCGCCAACGTGCCAATGGATACATTCTTTGTGTCCTCTGGTAACTTGTTGCTCCCAAATACCTCTATTAGTGCATTGACCGCTACAACGACCTCAACAGGATTCAAAGAAGGAAATGGTTCTATTGAATTGAACGAGAACGTCTACTTTGATGATACGCTTGGTCGTCGTGTAGCGACAGCCACAACATCATCATTCAAATTGCGATTGCTCTTGAATTCATTTGATAGAAAAATTTCCCCGATTGTGGACTTGGACAGACTCTCATTGATTGCTATTGAGAACCTTGCCAATAACCTTGAGCTAGGTAACTCATCACTTGTCGTGGTCAGTTCTAGCAACAATTGGTTCAATGCAGATGGATTGACTGTTACAATCTCAGGTGGTGGTGGAAGTGGCGCAAATGCGTACATTGCCAACACTCAGATTGACAGTAACAACCGTGTTTTGGCTAATGTGGTGGTGGATGCAACGGGCAGCGGATATACCTCTGCACCAACTGTGACTATCACAGGAAACAACAGCATCACCGCGAACGTGCAAGTTGTAGGTGAAAATCGTTCTTCAGGTGGACCAGCATTTGCGAAGTACATTACACGTAAGGTCACACTCGCTGACGGATTAGACGCAGGAGATTTCCGTGTCTACTTTGCAGCCTACAAACCATCAACCGCGAACATCTATGTGTACTACAAGATCCTCTCATCGGATGATGCAGACGTGTTTGATAACAAGGGATACCAGCTCATGACCGTGATCCAGGGTGCCAATAACCTTTCACTCAACCAAAATGACGTGAAGGACTTTGTGTACGCTCCTGGCACTGACAATGTTGCTGACAACAAGGTGCAGTATGGTTCGTTCACAAGCTTCAAGTATTTCGCAATCAAGGTGGTCCTCACATCAACGGACCCAACCAAAGTACCACGAGTTAGAGATTTCCGAGTTGTAGCCCTGCCATCTCTTTCATAATAAGGAACAATATGTCTACACTAAATACTGTCCAGATTGAAAACAATCCTGATTTGGTTCGTGATATGGATTCCAAAGCGGTATTGAGTATTGATGCAGCAGGGCTGAATCGTTACAAGGATCAACGTCGAAGAAGTCTCAGGCAAACCAAAGAGAGTCAAGAAACCAAGGCAAGGCTTGAGATGATGGAAATAGAAATGGCAAGCTTGAAGAAGATTGTGGGTGAATTGTCCAGCTTGAGGAGTCGCAGATAAATGTCTATCAACCAGATCAGTACAGCAAACACATTTGGTCAACTGATTACCGCCGTCGCGGCGATGATTGCGGTGTCAAACAACTTGACCGATGGTCCACAAGTGACCTCCAATTCCGCATGGACGTTTACCAACCCAGGAGTAGGTGTCAACGTCTCTGGTGGATTGATCGCCACAAGGGCCACCATCGACACACTCAACACCTCTCATGCAAACGTCACCAATGAGACGGTGGTTCGGTCAAATGTCTCAACAGCGAACATCACCACCGCCAACATCGTTGGGGCGACCATCACGAACATCAACAGCACAGGTCATGCAACAGCCAATGTGAACGTGAGTGTGCTGCTTCAGGTTAGTGGTCGCGCAAATATCTTCTCAGCCAACATTGAATCCGCCAACGTCGGTACATTGATCATCACTTCATTGTCGGCTGCATCGTTGACTGTTCCTGTCCTCAATGCGTCCTTTGCCAATGTCACCACACTTTCCGTAACAGGTACCTCACAACACACGGCACTCGTTGCAGTCTTGACAACCACGGATAATGCAAACGTAAAAATACTGAATACTTCCTCAGCAAATATCTCAAACTTAACTGCGGCTACACTGAATGCGTCTTTTGCCAACATCACAACTATGACTGTTGGTACATTGAATTCAACCTCAGCGAACTTATCACAAATCACAGTGCCTATCCTCAATGCGTCTTTTGCCAACATCACTTCATCGAATATCGTATCAACGAATGTGTCTACGGCTAACATTTCAAACTTGACAGTCACCACATTGAATGTGTCTTTTGCGAATTTGACCACTGGCACAATGGCTTCAAACCCAACTACCAACCTAGGTATTTCTACAAAGAATTATGCCGACACTGGTGCGGGTGGAAATGTGGTATGGAAAAATACCTTCAGTGCCAAGGGTGATTTGCCTGTCGGAAGCGGCGTCAATACCTTTTCGATCATTAGTAGTTCTGGCAGTAATGGTCAGGTATTGTTGGTGGATACTCAAACCGCTTCTGGATTGCGTTATTCGAACCGGGCATCACAAACATTCCGCGGTTTAGTAATCGGCACCTCAGTGAAGGATAAGGTCGCTAATGGTACCCAATTGACCGTAACGGCTCTTGATGAGGTTGTTATGGATGATGGAGAAGTAGTTGGAGGATGGACTGTTCCCGCCACGATTGACATCAGCTCAAGTGGAAACGCTGCTTTACTCGATACTGGGGCTGCTATCGCCAATACTTGGTATGAAGTATATGCTATTCGTAAACGATCCGATGGAACTAAGAATTTCATTTTACATAGAGCATTAGATCGATTGGCCAACCAAAACACATTTACTACGTCGTATCCGCTTCAGACCTTCTTGGCCGCAGGCCTCGCGGCTAACAATACATCCAACTTGTATATTAGACTAGCACAGAGTTTTACACCGAATATTGCAGGTCCGTTGACCAGCATCGAAATTCGTGCATTCAGGACAAGTACACCGACTGGAAATATGTGGCTAACACTTGAAGCGAATACGGCGGGTGCACCAAGTGGTACAACCCTTGCAACAAGCAGAAGAATGGATGTAGCTAGGTTGCCACTTACAAATCCAGCGAATCTGCGATTTGTTTTTGACTCGACTGCCAACGTAGAGCTTTCAACATCATATTTTTGGATTTTCAATTCAGATTATGCTGGTAGCGGCACTGCATTTGTCAACGTAGCCTTTTCCCTTGCCAATACCAATATCGGTGCAAACGGAGTCAATAGAGGATTACCATACGGAAACACAGGCAGTACATGGGATCAATTGACCAGCGTAGGAACATTTATTTACAAAACATATGTGGAAGCAAACAGCACCCCACTAACTCTTCCCGCCGGATTCGATCAAAGATGTTTGATAAGTTATGCTGCAACAGATGTCAACACCAGACTTAAAGAGTATCATCAAAAAGATCGTACTATTACTGCATACCCTACTGCACAGTGGGCGGTTCATACTTTACAAATAGCAAATCCAGAAGTCATAGACCTTGGCGTTTTTGCTACTATTCCTCCTGTGCCATGTGTGGTGTCATTCTTTGCAACCGGGACCAGTCTTAATACCTATGGAATCGGAAGATTACATGCACTCGATTTACCAAGTGCCGCGTCCACGTCTGATATACCTGGCGGAGCGGTTATTGGACAAATCAGTTTCGGTACCACCGCTTCGGCCAGTGCACCGGTATTGGTTGCGGCGCAAGCGGTACTTGTAAAATCTGCACTAGCAAACTTCAAACTTTTTCCAGTATCGATCACGTTCTAATAGTGACTCATAAATACCTTCACTATGGCATTTATATGGAACACCGACCCCAACATTCCTCCTCTCGTACCCTCACCGGTCATAGGACCAAATGAGGTTTCCACCCAGGTGCACGTTGTCGCCAATACCGTCAACGTGCATGGTCTTGTTGTGGGATCAGTCTCCTATAATACCGCCAACAAGGGGTATGATGTTATCTACGAACTCCCCTCATTGAACATTCAGAACGTATACGCCCGCACTCTACTCGCCCGCAATGCTTCAATCGGCAATGCTTTCATCAATGTGGCAACAATCAATACTGTTACCATCAATACAGCAAATATTACTAGCGCCACTATTTTTAGTGGTATCATGGGGGTTCACCCTGTTCAAAATCTTCAAATCGCCACCAAGGAATATGTTGACACTCGTGTAGCAAATTCAATTCCTCTCGGTGGAAATCTTCAATTACTCATTAGATCAACGGGGGATCTACTTGCGGGCGTAGCAGATAATACTGCGGCTCGATTCCCAATTTCACCAACACAACGATCAATTCTTGTTGCTGGCAATACTAGCAATGTTATAGGTATTCAATGGAAGCCACCTATTCCATCTGGATATGCTGGAACATTTCGAGCATTATCGATGGGCACTGACCTCGACAGATCATCTAGAAGCACTCAAGTTAAAATAGTCTCTGTTGCTGAAATTGTTATGAATGATGGGCAGCGTATATCTAGCGGGTGGAGTGGGTTGACAGCAAGCACCACTGCAAACGGGGGACCTGGATTTTTAGACACAGGAGTGGTAACCCCGAACACATGGTATGAAGTGTATGCAATCCGCAACAGCACCACCAATACTAATGCATTACTATTGCATCGTGCGGTGGATCGTCAACTAGATGTCATAACAAATAGTGGTGTTGACCCCCTTCCTTCATTTGAAAGAAGAGTGTTATTTACAGCCACCGGGTCTCATCCGATAAATGTGGTCAATATTTCCCAAAGTTTTATTGCTACGAAGAGTGGACCTTTTGTCGCTGTCGATGTGTCATTGGTGCGAGTTGGGCAGCCAGTGGGTAATTGTTGGATCACACTTCAGAATAATGTAAATGGAAACGCTTCAGGCACTCCATTATCCACAAGTAGGAGGCTCGATCTAACTAGACTACCTATATCGAATATGACGTTTACCCTTTGTAGGTTTATATTTGATGCAAAGGCTAATGTAGTATCGGGGAATTCATATCATTGTGTGTATCATGTGGACCACACCCCTGCCGGTCTCGCCTCCCCGCATTACAGTATACTGAGAGGGTTTAGCAATCTAATCGCTGGCACATATACCAGTGGGGAAAGTAAAAACTTCAGCGCAAACACCAACTCATGGGAGGTGTCAAATAGTGGGGCCGGCTATAATAGCCCAGTGGGTCCTGGGGATCTATATATAAAAACGTATGTTGAAGCAAACGACACTCCTTTATCATTACCTACTGGTTATGATCAACGCTGTTTGATCAGTTACACTTGCACAGATCAATTTTCACAATTGAAAATATATACACAACAGCAACGTAGGATGGTTATGCCACTCCTGAATGAATGGAGAGAAACCAGCTTTGGTCGAGGTGAAAGAACAGGTGATAGATACCAGATAGCTGTACACTTACACCAAGTCGTTCCCCCTGTTGTGTGTATTGTGCAATTTTCGACGACGGGATGGAGTGTCATTGCGCTTCCAGGAGGAATAGGTCAAGTATCTTGCACTGATGTTGGGGGGAATGGCCCCAGTCTTGGACCACTCGTACATGAGACTGAGGGGGTGTCATATGCAAGCGCCGGCGTCCCCGGTATCACAACTTTTGTGCCCGTGTTGGTCGAAACTCAATCGGTGATTGTGCATTTGGGAGTTGCAGCAAATGTATATGTAACTTCAGTGGATTTCTAATATGGCATTTATATGGCAAGATACCCCAAGCAGTCCTCCTGTACCACTGCCAGTTCCGGTGGGAGCAGATAAGATCACGTTCAAAGTGCATGAGGTCGCCAATACCGTCAATGCTGGCGGTCAAGTA
>Ga0209702_10000906_pt1 | contig 60646 bp, 79 predicted proteins | sample FRY01_FD_187210 | JGI IMG/M metagenome (GOLD analysis project Ga0209702, IMG submission 187210) | Freshwater microbial communities from Lake Fryxell liftoff mats and glacier meltwater in Antarctica - FRY-01 (SPAdes) (version 2) | ecosystem: Environmental > Aquatic > Freshwater > Ice > Glacier...
TGAGCCCTTCGGTGACGAAGTCGATGCGCGAGCCGTCGAGGAATGCCAGGTTGTCGGCATCGATCAGCACACGGGCGTCATGCGACTCGAAGCTGTGATCGGTCGCACGAATTTCGTCGGCGATGTCGAAGGTGTGCGCCAGGCCGGTACAGCCCACTTTCTTGATGCCGATGCGCAGGGCAATCCCTTTGCCGCGCTTTGCAAGCTGGTGCCGAATCTGTTTTGCTGCATTTTCAGTCAATGTAATCATATTAAACTCCTGTTTTGTGTTATATTCCACGAAACATATCCTTCCTTACAATGGGCATTTGGTAATTTATCTTATTGTATTATCCTTACATTATGACTGATAAGAATCTATTCCTCTAGAATTTAATATTGTATTACAATAGATACATTGCATCTACTATGCATAACAAAAAGATCTGTAGTGATATGTTTCCATAAATCAGTATAGTGTTTGTTTTATTTTCAGTAAAATTTTTAATTGCTGTAACTATACTTTATAACTAACTGCTATTTATCTTTTAAATGGTGCCCCCACTAGGATTCGAACCTAGGACGCTCTCTAATCTGGAGACGATGCTGCGTATAAAGCAGGTGTTTTACCACTAAACTACAGGGGCTTATCAAATTTATTATAAATACTTTGGCAGCAGACGATAAAGGAAATCATGCAAGCATATACATACTCTATACGACATTTACCTACAAACAGAATTTATTACGGTGTTCGAAAATCGACCATAATCGATATTGGAATCACTTATTTCTCGTCCTCTAAATTAGTAAAAAGATTACTATCCACTGAACCAATTGCTAATTTTAATTTCAAAGTTAGCAAACTATTTCCCTCGTACGAAGAAGCAAGACTGCACGAAACAAAATTTCTAATTCGTATAAATGCTATTACAAATCCGATGGTTTTAAACCAGGCAATATCTTCTCCCCGACTCTGTTCAAAAGATCCTGTTGCCGAATCTCGGCGACGATCAGCCATATCAAAGAAAATGACAGAACTTTGGGAAACACCCGAATATAAAAACAACCAATCCTTTAATAAATTATCTAAGGAAGAACAAACTAAAAGGGGTACAGCTGGTGCCAAAAAACGGGCGAACAATTACACATCGGGCAAAACATTATATAAAGATAAAAAAGAACCTGTATATAAAAATATATCAATAATCAGAAATAATATATCCAAAATTATTAAACAGAATCAATATGCTGCATATGCAAAATGCGGATGGAATAAACATCTCTGACTACCAAGTCTCGCTCGCATATCCCTTAATTTCTAAATGTTCCGATCCATGTCATAAACTTCTTCTGTGCCGTAATAGCCCAAAATGGTTGTGGACAATTCCAGCCAATAAATGCACCAAGTGCAATCCAAAATAATGTCATATAATACTCCTATATTAAATATTATGTATCTCTTTTTATGTGGAGCGAGATGCGAGATTCGAACTCGCCTCTGAAGCTTGGAAGGCTACGGCACAACCCCTATACCAATCTCGCATCTTATTACTTATTTACCTCTATATTCCTGCGATTGCTTAATTTCTTTTGCTTGTCTACACAAGAACAATCCGAATAATTCAAGTTGATCTGGTGTCATAAACATATCATGGGTTCCGTGAACACTATCTCTATTTACATAATGTTCTGTTGTCATATAAACCTGACCAGAATATTTGTCACTTTCCCTAACAGTTACATCAAGTGTAAAAGCAGGATTAACATTCAAGCTCATTGTTGCCATACAAGTCTTTCTATATTTGGTGCCCCTTGACAGAATCGAACTGCCGTAGCCTGATTACAAAACAGGTGTAATACCATTATACTAAAAGGGCGTATTATGTATTTATTGTAACAGTATTTATGCCTTTAGTCAATTACACCAGTCTGGTTTAGATCCTGTACCATCATAAGGTTTGGCTAATCCAGCTTTTAATAATGCTTTGCCAACATCAACATCATTTATGAAAACATGTGCATCTATTCTGCCACCGTATTTGTCCCAGTCTGCATCACGTATGGTCATTATGGTTTGGTTTTTAGCCAAATTCTTAACAAATTCTGTAGCCTTTAACCCTAGTGCTTTCTCTTTATCACACTTGCCACGCCATGTAGATTCAGGCGTATCTATGTCTCGTATTCTGATAGACACATTACACAGCGGGCATGGCATCGGTAGAACAGTTTTGATTGTGTCGCCGTCGATAACCGAAACAATCGGAAATGACAAATCATGCGCAAATGCAATGATTGGAACTAACAATAATAGTGTGAGGAGTTTTTTCATAGAAGCCTAAATATGGAGCGGAATATCGGTCTCGAACCGATGGCCTAAACATTGGCAATGTTTCGCTCTACCCCTGAGCTAATCCCGCATACTTATATTTATCAAAAAACAATTTGTAGTGTGTTATCACACCAAATGCTCTACAGACATAATCACGCATTGATAGATTAACCATGTAGGATTAATTTTATCTTGGTTCCCTCCCTCCCGGGCGAAACAAACATGAACAGCGGTCTGGCAGTTTTTACGGCCTTTCACGTTACATCGATACTTAGCACGACTCTGCTCGCAACTCCTTAGAGGATGGCAACTTCCATGCCTACCTTCTACAAATTGTTCAGCAGAAAAGGGCCTTGCGGCCCAATTCTGGTTAAACTTCCTTAGAAGTCGTATCTGGTTGTCATCACGGTTTTAAGCATAATGCCGATTGGTGTCATTTCTTCACCGCCCAATACTGACTTAACAATACTAGGGCTAAATCCAGATATCAGTGCTGCACCAGTCTTGTTATAGGTTACTGGAGAATTTCCACTTCTTCCAGAGAGGTTCCAGAACACAATCTGTGGAACCTTGTAGCCGGCGGCTGCATATTCTGTCTCGATGAATTCCATTGCGCTTACGCTAACCGGTGAACCACCAGTTGAGCTATGGTTCGAACTACGGCCAGAACCATTCACGGTAATACATGCATCGAATTCCATGTCTGACAAAATCAACAACTTTGTTGGCATCTGTTCTTGTGGGACAGAATGTGTCACTGCTGCCGTCAAGATTAACTTGAATACTGCACCAATGTCTGTGTTCATTGCCCATTTGGATTTTTCCATCTGATCGACACGCTGGCTTAATGTTCCAGTTACCTTGATCAATTCTGGCGTACCAGAGAAAGTTACAAAGTTATCCTTAAACACACCGCCCATACGTTCCGAAACATACAAGCCGAGCGATACCGCAACATCCATAGCAGTTACGCTACCGGATACCGATACACCCTGCATAGAACCCGACACGTCAACAACCGGAAGGATGTTTTCGTCAGAACCTTCCAGGTAGTTAGGCAATGCTGCCCACTGTGCATTCGACACAGTCTTATCGCCACTACGCAATGAACGGAGAACGTCGTATGGATACGCAACCGAAGCATTAATCGTCGCTTCACCAGTTACCAACTTTTCCTTGTATTCACCATATCCCTTAGGATCGTGCTTCAGGAAAGCCTTCTGATAACGGGCAGCCGCTACAGACGGAACGTGAGGGTATGTGATATCTTCCCATTCACGGGCACACATCTTCTGTTCAACAGTTGTTGACAGACCCACTACCAACTTACGATAACCTTTAGGGGTCATCTTCATGTAGGCGCGAATCTTGTTCGCTTCTGCGCCCTGGCGTGGACACCATTTCGCGCACAGTCCATCCTGCACGTCATTCAACGCAAAGGAAATCATACGCAGGGCATCGCGTTCTAACGGAGTCCCAAATGCGATGAACAAATCATCCCATCGTCCCAGTTCCGGAATCTTCATCAATACTTTCGCAGCCATTGCTGGCTCAGTACGGATCAAGTATCCAAACAACTTGCGGAAGGTTTCGCGTTCGCCGGAACCACCTCGGGCATCACGGCAATGCTGAAGAATACGAGTCGCAACTTCGGAATCTTCCACCAAAGCTGCTGCAAAGGTTGCAGTGATATCCTTACCACGGCTTGCACCGGCTAAGAAGAAAAGATCAACGTTTTTGTTCAACGAAGACGAATTTGTTACTGCACCGTTGGCTGTTGTAGCCGATGCGTTTACTGCTTCAAATAATGTGTTGCTCATTTTTATTTTCCTTTATAACAGAATCACTATTTTGTTGTCGGGTGTCTTTACCAATTTGACTACTGCACCACAATGTAGTGTAGACAGGACTCGAACCTGCAAATGCCTGATTATTTTAAAATTTTTGTTGCTGAACGGATTCTTTAAATTTCAACTAACTGCGCTGAAAAACTTAGTGGTACAATAGCGGATTCTTCTACTGTAGAACATATGACTCATACTGTACCATAAATAAAATCAGATTCGGTTTTGACGAGTTTTTGCTTTCCCCTTCAGAAAGGATCTTAACTTGCGCCCTTTCGAGCCTGGGTTAATTCCATTATTATTTTTTATGGCTGAACCGAATCTTTAAACTCTTTAACAAGCCGCTAGTTTAACTAAAATCTGTTACAATGTCAACTAAACCAACGTCTTATATTATATAAACAAGGTGATATATAGTAGGTTATTTTATTATTCATGTCGATTTTCTATACCATTTTTCAGGGTTTAACTATCCCGACCATATCACTAATCGTTAGTGCCCGATTCCGTATTTATTCTGCTACGGACAACATATCTAACATTCTGCTAGACTAGCCATTACGTAAATAATCTTTCGATCATTTTCTCTAGCGTTGGATGTATTTTAAATGCTGTAATCACCTTTTGTAACTAAAACAGGATGGTGTAAGGGACATACTTTTCCGTTAGGATCATATGCTATACGGCCTTACCCGTATTTTGAACTTTTTACATCGTCCAGGATGTTTCTTAATAGTCTTGCACACTGCTTTCACGATGTACAAGTATTACATTACCGAAGGAATGCTTTTACCTATTAACGTTACAATGCCTCTCGGCATGGTTTTGTTTGCTGTATCCATCCCTTTGCAACTATCTATTATATAGTGTTATTACTTAGCTGTCAACTGTAAAACTACTTGGGTTTAGGTTAAAAATCACCAGTTTCCGGTTGCTTTAATCGGTTTACCGTCTTTTGCTAGTTCCTGCTCGTAGTGGGCAGTTTCTTTCTGTAACATATCCATTGCCCGTCGGATCAACCGTTTGTAATCGGGAGAGTCGGTTCGTTCTGGAAATACTTCTGCAATCTCGAACTTGGTCATCAAGGCGTCAAGGTCATTTATCAATTTTGGTTTGATGTCGCCTGGACTGGCGTTGGCATAAGCCTTGGGCACTTGTTTGGTCACAAGTATCTCCATGACTTCTAAGAACCTGGCATTTATTTCAGAGCGGCTTGCAGTGTATCTCCAATCTTTCCTGCCGGGTTTAGGTTCTTTCTTATGTGAAGTTTTTCTGGGCTGGCTATATGCGTTTGGCTTCTCTGGATCATTCCTGGATGCCAAACCAGCTTGATCTCCTGATTTTTTCTCATCCATCGCGTGCCTTAATTCATGCCCCACAAGAGTTTTCATTCTTGGATGATCGAGATATTTTATATTAAATACTATAGCATTCGTGTCATAGTCCCATGCTCCGAGTATAGGGGCACCGTTCCTTTTTTCTCCAGGTCTGAGTACACGTTTTATAAATGCGTCGCCAGATTGAAGATCAATCGACACGTCATTTAATATTTCTAAAGGCGTATCGAAATTATCTCCTATTTTTCCCAACTCAACGGGTTTGTCCGATAATGGGATACCTTTGTTAGGCAGGATTAGCTTGTTATAAACGGCGGAAGACAGCGACACTAGAGCCCTGTCTTCTTCTGTTGTTTCAACTAAAAATAATTCTAATAATCTCATAGCACACCTTTCGATATGCTATTTATCAAAATTATCTCGGCGTACCTTTCAACACATCGATGACGGATGGCCGGAGCTTATATAAAATAAGAATATCACGGCGATCATCATCTGATAGTTTTATCCACGCTTTATATTTTTCTACGGATCCATAACTGTCTTCCGGAGTTTCATTCACCAACCATCTGGCAATGTCACGCATAAAATTCATATCCAACAAATGGTGCGCTCGAAGAGCTGCACCATAAAAATCATTTATGATCACCGATTTACAAAAGCTTCCCGGAGGCATACCATATGCCAAGTAGTTCCAGAATGTCTCTTGCATATCCATTGTAACACATGCATAATGTTCGAAGCTTTTTTCAAAGTATGGATGCATTGTTTTGTATGTCATTAGTCACTTTCTTTTAATAAGAATTTATTGCTTGTCAACTGCTAGATATAAGAAATTACGGAAAATATCATGAAGCAAAATGTAAACAATATCAATCGGAAGATTTAAGCAAGAAGTGATTTGATATGCATTTAAAACTAAATTTACCATCCTTACGCTTGAAAACGAGTCCTTCTCGGATTGGGTGATTTACACTTTTACCTTCAGCAAATGTTAACAGATGATCTGTCGTTGTTATGCCGAGTGTGTCATATAAATTTGCAGAATGTGCAATGATTGGAACGTGTTGAACCATGTCCATATTCAATCCATCTTTTTGCAGTTTACCTAAAATGTCTAATCGTGCTTTGGGTGCCAAGTATTCTTGCTTATCAATATCGAACATGTCGAATATAAACAACTTATGAGCTTTAAATTGCTCACGGTTCTTCTGTATACCCGGGCCCATAAGCTCGCCCTGTACTGCTAAATTCAGCCGTAATTTGCACAATACTGCCTGTAATCCGCTATCCTGGTACATGCGGATAAGTGTGTTACCAACATTGTGCTCATCTATAGTCAATTCCCAGTTTCGTCCACAGACTCCGTCTATATCATCACGCTGATAAGCAGTAAAAGAAGTGCCATCCATTTTCATACTTACTTCATAAAATGCGTCTTTGTTTTCTTCGAAGATTTTATAAGCAATATTCTGACATCTGTCCTGATCCGTTTTAGGAATGAATGTTGGAAAGTTACCCTTAACGTTTCCAGATAATTCTGTAGGAATTGGTGCTTCGTATTTCTGGACACCAAGAAAGTCAGTCAAGTCTGCGCCAAAATAGAAGAACTCGCATAGTTCCTGTCCTTCATTGAATTTCGAATCTAAGAAATGATCAACGAACATGCTTACAGGTAATGCCAACCCCTGGCTAAGCTGACCACGCAACTTAACAGTTTTCACACGCATACCTTCTTGTTCACCCATTCGTTTGAACATTCTGGATTTCAGATAGTCAAGTTGTGGCAATAGTGGAATGAAGCTGTCGATTTCAAAATAGAGGCAAGGGTCACCAACTTTGAATTCACCAATCTTCACAACACATTGCCAGCCGTCAATTTTAGCCAACTCGATAGCATCAGCACCCTCGATAGGTACTAAGTCTGCTATTTTTCTAATTGTAACTAGTTCTCTCATAATTCGTGCCTTGTTTTATGTTGGTTACTTGTTTTTAACCATTCCTCGTCTTCTGATCGATCTGGATGATGATTTGTGGGCTTCTGTATTAAGTGGGCGAATGTAATCGCAAACATTGTAGCAGTATGTTCATCCTCGAAACTAAACCTGTACCATGTATTGCTAACTTCCGAACCATGTTCCCAATCTGTTCTTTCTCCGTAGTACCTTCTATATTTCCAATCAATGCTATCGAATATTACTGTATCGGTAATAATATTTTCGATCCATCGCCTGATCTTAATCATTTCTGTTTGTGTTAGTTTTTCGCTATGAATATAATGCCTAAATGGCCAATCCGGGCTAGGCCACTTATATTGATAATATCCACGACCATTGTGTATATAGTGGGCATCGGAACAATACCACCTAACATTATCCATAGTTTCTTTTAAAAGTAATTTGCCCATGATGTATTATAAATGGCAATACCGCTTGATGTCAAGCGGTATTGTTTAGATTGGAAGTTACTTACTTCTTAGCTGGCTTCGCAGCCATCGCTGGAAGCTCATAGAACGACCATTTGCCAGTGTTCTCGGCCTTAACAGCAGACCACTTTTTATGGAAACCAGTTGTTTCCTGCATCTCTGGTAAACTAGCTTGGAAGCATCCACGCAAGGCAGCGAGCGATTCAACATACTTGGCAGTTTTATATGCACGAGTAACGAACAACGATTCCGTTGCGATTGATTGGACACCGGATCCGCCCTGCCCCATGCCCGAGTAATTCAACTTAGCAGAAACATATACGCTCTTCAACTTGCCCATTGTTGCTTCGGGGAATGCCAACAGTTTGTACGCATTGGTAAGAGTCTGCACGTCAGCCATCGGCTGTCCACCAACCATTACAATTGCTGCAACTTTGCCAGCATCCAGTGCTGCTTTTGCAGCTTTAAAGTCTGCAACCTCGACAACAGTGAATGCAACTTCACTCTGTAAACGAATAACCTGTGCTGTAACAATAGACCCGCCCCAGGCTGCAACACTCTGCCCAGCAAGATCATTTACAGTATTAAACTGCAACGGCTTGGAGCCGATAATACCAAGTCCCAACGCGCCCGAAGTTTTGATCGGGCTTACTGCAGAAGTAATCACATGGACTTCTTCTGGATACATGCTAAACAGCGTCTTGATACTGCCAAGGTCTTCGTTACGAGCACGATAGAACAGTACGTCGGTCTGAACAATTGCTGCGTTCACTTCGTTACCGAGGAGCTTATCCATGTTGTCTACTGACCCTTTTGACGGGACCTCGATTTGCATAATTTGGTCCTTACACATGCCTTGGAATTCCACGAACATACGATGGTAGGTACCAGTTGGGCCGCCTGTTGCAACCTTCAGTTGCGTTTGTGCCATTGCGCTTGTAGAAATTGCAAGTACGCCGACGATCATTGCGATTTTAGTAAATTTCATTTGTGTCTTTCTTTAAGTTAGTTAATCTGTAAACCCTTGAATCCTGCATCTCCAGAGCTGGTCGGCTGAGGCTGACCTTGAATATTCGGTGTCGAATTATCTCCACCAGTTAAGACAAATAGTGCTGCAAGAATTAGAAATACAAAGATAGCGCCTAGAATCCGAATCTTCATTATCTACTCACTTTCTGTGTTTCGCGAACTGGTACTTCAACTACATTTGGTTCGCTATGACCTAATTGTACGACAAGCGAGTCCTCTTTGTCATCCGAATCCACATCCAGTGCTGCTGCAACTTCAAGTTGAGCAAATGCACGGTTCATTGATTCGAACACGGCATCACATGCTGTATCGTGTTTTAGCTGTTCAAATACGTCGCCGGTGTCCATACCAGCAGCTTTATTCAGTTCAATCGCGTCCTTAGACATTTCCCAATATGCTTGCATTTCTTCGAGCTTCATCGCACCTTCCTCGAGTGATTTCTGTGCATTACGCAATGCAGTCTTTTTACGCTCGACCAAATCAACCATTCGGTCAAACTGTTTTTGGAATTCAGCAGCGCGATGTGGATACTTTGCTGCAAACTTTTTAACCTTATCACGGAATGTATCTCTGGCAGTTGTTGCATTAACCACATTGTCTTCAAATGTGCCAAATGCTTTGCGTCGTTCCTGCAACTGGTACGTCATAGTTTCGATAGGATTTTCTGCAGCGGCGTCAGTTACCTTTTGAATGTGCTTGACTTTTTCATCATCGGTTAATCGATATTTCAGGTTTGCCATTTTCAGTGCAAACACTGGCGCCAATGTCACTAATGTAAATCCGATGGCTGCTGCAATAGCGAGGCCGATCAGTCCCTGGATAGATAGAAAGATGATTGGTGCTACCAATAACCCGACTACACCCAATGCTACAATGGAGACCCATTTTTTCATCTTGTCTCGCTTGGCGAGAATTTCATGTGATACCATTTTGTATCCTTTCTATGTTAGAGTGTAGTGTAATAGATTTGCTGCAAGAACTCAATCGGTGTTGCGATTTGTTCTGTACTCTATTACATTACAGACAATTGCTAAGGTAACTGATCCCACCCAAAGTATTGCAAGCGAGATGAATACAAGTTTAATCGATAGCAGACTTAACAGATAGCCTATAATCACCACTGCAATCATAGCGTACAGAAGCTGTATACCTGTTCTGTTAGCCCCGTGCTTCTCTGGCAAACACCCATTTAAAATAATTTAACATATCAAAATAAGGGCAGATGCCCGGTAAGTTTGTTTATCAATTCTTCGTCGGCTGGCCCGACGCCAATTGCGGTCAGAGTTTTTACACCATTGAATTCAGTTAATCCAGAATCTTCAATTATGGAACATGCAATTCCGGCTGATCTTGCAGCAATGTAAATGTCGGTCAATTCCTGATCAGTTTCGACATAACAGGTAATCTTTCTAAAGTTGCCAACAACCCATTCATATACGAATGGATTACTAATATCGATAACAAATTCCTTTGCTTCTTTATCTATTGCACCAAGAGAAAACAATGCTCCTACACTTGCGTGGGCGCCTTGTGCCACGTATTTTCCAATTCTCGATCCTTTACCGATAAACTTACGCATAACCAATACCTGTTTACTTGCCACGTAATATCCAATATGTTTTAAATAAATTAAAGTCTTCTTCTGTTTCAAATTCTAAGTGATCTACATCTTCATTATTCCCACCATCCACAATATTTCCAGAAAATTTCGCTATTTCCGCTATTAGCAATAGATTCCTACCATCTGCAGAAACCCATTCGCCAGATGTAACAGTGCAGAAGTTTCTCCACCATATTGGGCATTCTGAGAAATACCTGTATTCCGTAAACGATACTTCGATCACTTCAGTTGCGAAACAGCATGATCGAACATTCTTTGATACGCGTCGTGGAATACTTTCTTGATCGCCGTAGACACAGTAGTGATAACGTCGCCGACGATGTTTTCAACAAAGCTGAACGGCCATACGAATACCCAGGCAATGATTGTCGGCCACATGTGTCGAGGATGCAATCTTCTCAATGCACGTTCTTTATTGGTTTCTGTTTCGCCTCTGTTTTCTTCCACCATTTTGTTCAAAGCACGTTTATAACGCCACATACTCCAACAAATACCTGCTACCAAATAAATTCCAGCGTAAATCATCAAAGTCCAGAACGGAATTGCAAAAAAGAAATATGCTACAGCGGCTGATACTAACGCAGTAAAAACTGCCATGCCCCTTGCATCGTTGTGTTCAAAGATAATACCCAGGAACAGCAAAATAATCAATGCTGGCCAGGTCAGCAAGAAGCCTGCGAAAAATGCGATAATTGGATCCACCATAAAAGTCCTTTTAGTGTGTTGTATAACTTACATCGCTATTGTAACATTAGCGATGCTGTTAAGCATGGATTAAAATGCTCCGGCTTTATATGTAGCGTTGGATGCAACGAATGCATGTTTCCACTGCCACTCGTCCAATACTAGTTGGTTGAATATATCTTCTTCAACTTCGATAAAAATATCGACGGATAATTCCAGCATACGGATTGCTCGCGTGTAGCTATTTTCATATGATGTTGGTTTTGGTGGTGCAGATTTAATTTTTCCAAATTCTTCTAAATTTGCCGTTTTGGCAAGCTTCAAGTTAGCTGTCATAGTTTGTAAGACTAGTTGTTTATAGTCCGCTACAGATTCGACAAAGGCTGAAATGTGTTTTTCTTTATTTGTTTTGACGATCTCAAGCAAGTCTAGGCGGTCCATTTTAATTGCATTCATGACATTCCTTTGTATGTTTCTCATATTTTTCCGATTGTTTGGAAGAGAGCATCGAACTCGAATCGAAACCTATTTCTCAATAAATCCAGCTGATTTCCAATCAGTGGCAGCCCCTGGCTACTTTACTCTCTAATCTCGATAGTATACGCGAATGCTATACCGATGTCAACCTATCAGTGCTGCCACTATTAGATATTCTTCTATCATCTCTATATCGTTATTTATTCTTTCTAGTAATTCTGTCGACTTTAAAGTATTCCCGCGTCGTGCATCAACTTCTGCTTTAGATAATAATACAATCTCACTCTGGATATTGTTTATCATCCTTAGAATTTCTCCCTCGTACATCCATCCTCGAGCTTGTCGACGCAATTTAATTTCAATATTATTCCACTCGAGACTTGATCGTATCATAAAAAAGGTTGTTATAGTTTGCTATGTTATACGAAATATCCCTTGCAAACAAGTAAATTTGTCTGGTTTCTTCTGGTGTCGGCACTGTACTAAGGTATATAGTCAGAATTCCTGATAGTTGATATAATTTATTAGGTGGTATCCCGATCGCACAAACTGAAGCTATTAACACATTGGCTGCTGGTGCATATTTATATGCTGTCGATTCTTTAAATGGGACACATATAAATTCACCTCGTATCAGTCTCATTACGCGGGCATTATCTACTGTGGATGTCGTGAATATCGGTGGATCACTTAGTCTACCTTCAACAAACGCATCATATAAAATTTGAGCAGATGGATTGTCAATCTTTATATACGTCTCTGATATCGTATTTTTGTTAAAGTCTACAGTTACAATCTGAGTCCCTAATATATAATCTGTATTAGTGGTGACAGAATCTATCTTAGATTTCACAAATGGGGAAATCTTTAATAAATGTGAATTTATTTCAGGTTTAGTGATTCGTGGCGATTTCCATAAATTATATACAATTGCACCAGGGATAACCGCTAATGCGATTGAAATTGCCAAAGCACGAATAAGTCGTATCATATTTCTCCATTTAATTGCTTCTTATTGAATGTGGTTGGCGGTTAGACATATCAACTTCATATATTCTGAAAGATATATCCCTTAATAATTGTTTCGCAGAAATTATATCATTTTCAGTTGGGGAATTAAATAAGTAAATATTTATATATCCACTGAATCTGCCATAATATGGTGGAATGCTTATTGAACAAACAGTATTAATCTCGGTGGTTGACTTATAAAACATTGTGTATCCTAGGGACTTCTTATAGTCTACACATACAAAGTCCCCATTTATCAAATTTATAATAAGTTGATTTTCAAATTCTTTATCTGAAAACAATGGTAAATGTGATATTTTTTGTTGCTCGTATTGTTTATATGCTCGTTCGAAGTTATCATTGCTGATTGCCGAGTAAGCAACATATCTTACATTTTTTTTAAAGTCTACATTAATTATCTGAATTGCTGCTATTTTATCCTTTGCTTTATTTACAGCCGTATCAATTAAATTAGATGTGTCTGGTGTTATGTTCAGAACTACGGGTTCGGATATCTCTACTTGAGCAGTAATTTTTAAAGAGTTATATACTATTGCTCTGTTTTCCCATAGACCATATGCTAATCCTATCATGATTAGAAATATAAATGCTTGGATCATTTTGGACCAGCTTAAAGCATTAAGCAATGCAACAATATTTTCAAATTTCATCTTTTATTCTCGATTATGTTGGAATCAGTAAAAGATTTCCTACTATGTTATTTATCGTAGAATAATGAAATATTGAGTGAGTGTTTAATCTAGATTAAAACACTGGTGCATCTGACTGGACTCGAACCAGCACATCTTTCGATACCAGACTCTCATTCTGGCTTGGCTACCAATTACAACACAGATGCATACATACGAAATATGTATATGATAGATGGTCGTATATCAACGGCTGATTCACAGCTTCATGCGACCAATAATCTTACATGATTACTCCTCAGTTAAAAGATGAACACTTAGCCGTACGATCCCGACTCGGAGACGTAGTCTCTAAACCACGGTTTAGTAGAATGTATACCAACAGTGCGTTTAACACTATAATAACTGGATGCAGGATCAGGAGTCGAACCTGATATCTTTGGCTTATGAGACCAAAATGGTTTATATATCCGTGCCACTCGCCCGCTGTAATCTGGTGCCCCTTGTCAGAATTGAACTGACCTTTTATCTATACCAAAGATACGTGTTCGCCAATGTCACTAAAGGGGCGTATAAGAATAGTAATAGTATTACTTTCTATGTCGACACTAATTCTCTTTTATTCTTATCGTAAGTTATTAGTGTATATTCTTATATTTATTCTTTTGGCTTCTGATTCTTTAAAAAAGACCTTAAAGAAACCAACTGTTCTCGGAGTATTCGTCCTTTACTTTCTTGTTTATTCTGTCGCTGTGTAATGGCGTGTAGTTGAGCTTTCATTTCGGTAACTCTTTCATCTCTGGTAGGTGCAGGGGACTCTTTTCTTCCCATAGATTCAGCTAATTCAACAGTTACAAAATTACTATATGTATTAAATGTGCGGGATCGGACGAACCATTCTATATCTTCTATGATTACACAATCGCCAGCAGCTGGCAGGAATTTAAAATCATTAATCTTAATTGGAATAGTTTCTCCATATTCATCTACAAATATTACTTGCATTCTTTACCTTATTTGGCTCCCCGACGTGGGCTCGAACCACGGACATTTTGATTAACAATCAAACGCTCTACCGACTGAGCTATCAGGGAATATTCTCTATTTATCTAACTTAGCTTTCTTATAATTTTGTAACCGTGCTTGTTTATCCATCTGTTAATATGATCTGTATCCCGGTCGTCTTTTATTTCTGAAATATTTTCTTCTAAATAATCAATAGATTTCTGGCATGTTGCATTCGGAGCGTTTCTAAACACCATTATACTAATCCCCCCGAATTCATTTTACAAATACACAATACCCATTCTGAAAAAACACTTCTTCAGCACTATAAATTCTTCTGTTATCACACATAAACTGTGCGTCAGTGAATGGATTATAGCTTATTTTTTTGCTATTGTCAATATCCCTAATGTCCATAACAGGATACGTATGTAACATGTATTTATCTGCAACGACAAATGCATGCACATTCTTCCGTTTCTCTTTTATTACCTTCTGCCTGCCCTTTTCACTCACCCTAAACTCGACTGCTAATCCATATAACGAATGGGCAAGGCAAACTACCAAACCTTTGTGTTTCACAGAAAAGCCACCAGTTCGTAAGTTTCTATAAATGTAATATTTTGCTTTCGTCATAATAAAAAATAAGTGAATGTCTTGCTAATCGGTCATCTAGCTACTCTCAAGACTCAAACGGTTTTCGACAGGATAATCTAATATCCATCTACTTAGCCAAACCTCGTCTCGGTATTTCCATTGTAATTTTCAGATTACAATTCTCTTTGCGCATTTTCCCAACATTCAGGAGGAAATACATTAAGACAGGAAAGCGGCTCTGACAGTTTATCGACCTGCTGCTGCATATCCACCGGCGTATTTCTTTCTTCGCTGCCCGTTACTTACTAAAATAGTGCTATAGGAGGTAAACCCTATTTAAGTATGTCATTTACGCATCCCCAAAATGCGACCGTATATAAAAGCTTTTAATACGGACTGAAATACTTACGAATCTAAAGCGAGACTCGGCATAACAGGTGATGCTACCCTGTACCTTTATTACGGAAAGGTACCTAACCACCGTTAAACTGCGGCGCAGTATTGAGGCACATTTTACTGTGTACCATCCTCAAGATCGATTTGACTTTAGTGTTGCACAGCCTGAGAAAGCATTTATCGGTTTTACCAGCAACATTAATTATAATTAAGTATAGCGTCTCTGTTACTACTATACAAGTCAAAAATGGTCTCGGTAGCAGGAATCGAACCTACGCTCTGTCGTCCCAAACGACAAGTGATACCATTTCACCATACCGAGTAAATTATAGCTTGCGTCAGGTTTTCCAAACATCTAACGCTAACGGATCGGCCCCCGATATGTTTTTCAGTCCATGGACTATAGTGTTACTACTCACTCGGGCTGTTTCCTTTAAACCCCACAAAAGCAATCGACTCGTGATGGGTTAGCCAATTGTCCCCCACTTCGACGTAACGGCTTGAAGTCAACCGGACAATCAATTACATGGATTGTCAGCATGTGGATTATAACTTCGTCTACTCACTATTGTGCATTTTCAACTAACGTTTTAGCTCACGTATTGTTTACGGGAGAAATAAGCTCCGCTTCTGAGTTATGGTCCAGGAAGTCTATGACCGCAGTTTCTTAAAACTTGCAAGCACCGACTACATTTAACGTCTATACAAGAATCCAGTTCTAGTACATATATATCGGGAGACGACAATTAGTGCTTCGCCTGCAGTACCCGAGTCCACAGACTAACGTTTCAACTCACGAATCAGTTTAACGCCATAGTTTGGGCGCTCATCTTCACGGTGTGACCGGAGTGGAATTTTTACAATGCCCCACTGCCAGGCCCGGCTCTAACCTTTTACATCGTAGGCTGGATGCGAATTAGTATTTCGCAGCCGATATTCAAAGTCGGTTTGCTAACGTTTCAATTCACGGACCAGTTTATTATACTGCCATAATCACGGCAGGTAGCGATCTAGGGCCAAACCTGCAATACTGTTTTAGCGAGTCATGTTGCCTGGCTCGGAGACGGACTTTTATATCCACGCTCGGATATGAATTCTTGGTGGGCGATGTAAGATTCGAACTTACGACCAATGCCATGTAAAAGCATCATTCTAACCGCTGAAATAATCGCCCAATATTCTTTTAACTTGTGTCTATTTTACCTTTTAATACTGCTGCTGTCAAGCCTTCTAAGTTGTTGTAGTTATCGAAACTCCGCGGGCTATGTTTTGTGCGCTCGATTGCTAGTTGGACTTTCACCAAATCAAATATACCATATTATGGTAGGGACTAATGCTCCCGCCAGATACAACTACAACTTCTTAAACTCTTCCTTCTAACTTTAATACCAAATAATCTGCTTCCTCGAATTCACCCATGCCTTCGCATATTTCACAATCTTCCCATATCTCTGTATGGCCACTCGGATACATTTTAGCGGTCATCTGCTGGCCCAGGCCGCCGCACTCCGTACATTGAATGTATCTTGTATATTCAGTTTTCATCATTCTTACTTGGCAACTTTCCACACAGTTTATAAATGATATAATCACTATCGGGTATAGTTTCCTTACCTCGACAAGTATTACACGGGGCCATTGTTGCCTCGACGTCTGAGTGCCATTTGAGTTTTTCCTACCCATTTTGCCCCAAAACCTCTGCAAGATGGGCAAGCGACATGTCTCTCTTCAATCGTCTGCATGTTCCGGATAGTTTTCTTTTATCTCTGCAATCATGCTCAACAGTCCTCTTGCGAAATCTTCTAACTCGACTGTATCTTTGAATTTCAGGATTGTTGTGTTCTCAATATGAATAAATATGCCAGCTTCGATAACGTCGCCGTCTCTGTCACACATATCTACACTAAACATTGTTTGCATATAATCTTTCTACATTTGGTGCCCCCTGGGAGACATTATTTGGTGCGCAAGAAGAGACTCGAACTCTTAATCCTTTCGGCAGTGGCTTCTAAGACCACCGTGTATACCATTCCACCACTCGCGCATTATTTCTTTTTTCTTCCGCCAGACCAGTTAGCAGATATATTTGCTTTGTGTTCCTCAGCCAAAGTATTACCCTTGTTGCCAGAACCATTTTTATTTCCCTTCTTCGCATTTATGCGTCGAGCCTCTTCTTCACCATATTTGTTTACCATGTTCTCCCAAAGAGACTTACCGCCATTTGCCATTTTATCTAAACAGTTTTCACTTGCAGTGCCCCAATAAACATGATTGGGATTGGAACATTTCCCATTATGGCATGCATGACACACATGAATTTTCTTACCTGATGGTATTGTTGTATCATGTAAATGTGCAAGCAACCCTTTCAAATACATACTTTGACCACCACGCTCAATGCAGGGTTCATCTAATCTAAGATGTTCCTGCCGTAGTTCTTTACTTAGTAATATGTATTCTTCAATCTCTGTCATTTATACATTATATACTAATCTTATTTAGCAATCAACCGCTTCGTTCGTCTGTCATTCCAGGAATCATTTACAATGGTCACTTGGTCATGTTCGACTTTCCAAGTAAGTGTGTCACCTTGGAACCAAGGTTCATCGCCATCGAACAAACTTTCCGGCAATGGGAGAACGGTCTCACCGTTCTCATCTTCGAATAATGTTACAATTTGTGATTTCATATTTTTGTAATTCCTCTTGCTATAGTACCTGGTTTCACATTTGCACTTTCCATTGCCGCCTGTGGGATATAATATTCAGCAGACACTGCTGCTTTATCCTTTAACGTATCTGCTATTAAATCCATTTCATCATATGTTGCAATGACAGCACCGATTTTAAATTTAGCATGCCTTGCAACCGAAATTTGCATAAATCTTTTTACATCATATTCGGTCTTGGCTCGTTCGACTGTTCGCCAGAATGAAAGAAAAGCTTTCTCATTCTTTCTTTGTATAATAAACGGATGTATGTCCGAGGAACCTATTTTAACTCTGTATTTCATATTAACCTTTTAGTTTATCTACTACTTGATCTAATTCATCGTATCGAAACACAATTTCACCAAATTTCGGCGGTTTGCTCTTAATGTCAAGTTTAATCCACTCTTTGGCAGATTCCTAAGATGTACACAACCCAACTTCTGTCCACTAGTGCCATGATTTACGCTTACGGTCTACCCTGTACGGATATGAAGGAGAATTTATGTATCTAACTCTATGTCTCATTGCCCCATCCTTTCTGGATTTATTTCCCAACCCTGATCACTATTCCTTTTACGCAATGCTTCTATTTCATTTGCTGCTTCTTCGAGTAAATCTGCAATCCTGTCCGGCTTATTTTCCTGAACACTTTTCCGTGTAGAAATTTGCCGGCGAATTTCAGCTCGTTTCCTGAGTCGAAAAACTAAGTCTTCACTCATCATCTTTTTCCCAGTCATATTTTTCACGTTCGATTTGTTCGAATGTGCTAAGTTCTAACCAGGTTTCTGTGCCCTTACTAAAACATCGTCTGGTATAATCGTGGCCGCCGTCAACTGCTAAAGTGTTACACTTACACCATTTAAAATCGTGTCGATGCGTCGATTCAATGATGTCCTTACAGATAAGACATTGTGCTTTATTGTGGATTACTCTTTCTGTGAAATATTTCTTAGTCATCGTTTCATTACATAAAAATCTTTACCCGATGCTCGTGCATATCGAATTGTATACCACGAACCACTCTTATCTTCTTTGTCAAACTTAGGAGCGCCAATCAATGCATCTGTGTAATCTACAATCCTTCGATCTCGTGGCAGGTAATCATCCGGTTCACGAATTTCGTCACCTTTGCAATATGCTCGTTGATATGTAAGGCGAGGCGGATGAATTACAATAAAAACATCCGGGAAGAATTCTCTTACAATATTATTTGCTTCTTCGTCTGCACCTCTGCAATCACCGTGATGAAATTCACAAACATTTAATTCATAGAATTTCAAAACAAATTGTTCTTTCTGAGATTGGGTCATTCCTTCTCTTGTGCCGGTAAATCCTACTTTCATATATCTTTTCGTATATTATATAGTACATTTAACGAGCGTGTCAACTGTGAGTTGCTGGTTGTATCTGTCAATAAAAAAATCTGGAGTATAAACATCTCCATAATATCTGTACCAAGCCGGGCGTTCGTTTAATCGTAAAGAAATGCGATCAATATTTACTTTGGTATCTTTTTTCGTGGGTAACCATTCTATTTGACCTATTCTGTCATGCACAAACTTAAAATCTTCGGTTATGAAATTAAACAAGGTAATATCGAACCCACGTTGAAGAAGCTCCTGAGTCAGCTCGTCAAATCTGTCATTTAGGAACGTAAGTTTATTATAAAAGAAAGTAACGTGACCTGTATTCAGCGTATACACAGGGCATATTTTTTCGTAAATCTTGGAAACAGGCTTCGCGCAAAGTGATCTCTTTGCAGCAGGCACAATCATTTTGATCTCGCGCCATTCGGCAAAAAGATGTTGGTCGGCAAGATCTTGCACATGGACTAGATTTATTCGGGTCATTTTGGAAATTTTAATTTAAAAGCTACAATAGTCTCTTCGTCGTAAATATTTATTTGAATTCTCGTAGGTGCCCCAAACCAGTTCCAGTATATTCCATCGGAGGTTTCTCGGGCCGGCCATGCAATGTCAAAAAGGAATACCATCTCGGGCGGAAACTCCTTTTTCCATGATTTATTCTGATCCCATTTAACGTAATGCGTATACATAATTTGAATAATGGTTCGCCAGGTGGGATTCGAACCCACGACTAGGAGTTTTAGAGGCTCTTGCTCGGCCGCTGAGCTACTGGCGAATATAACATATTATAGTATATACATTACTTTATGTCAACCGATACAAGTTTAGTCGTTTTATAATCCAGTAACCACTCATATGCGTGTTTGGCCTCTTGTGTCCATCGAGGAACATATTGTTCATATCCTCCCACTTTTTCCCATCCCGGGCCGGTTGGCTTTGGATCATACACTCGAAGAAGTTCCAGCGCCTCGTCCATTGTCCGTTCTTTCCAAATATCACCATCTTTATAGTTAAACACCGATTGTATCTTATGACCCGGATGTTTTCCAAGTCCCTTAATAGTATCGATGCCGAGGATGCTTTCAGCATTACATTTGGAACAACTGGCAGCAAAACAAGTACAGTCCCCGATGTGAGAACCTGCGAGTTCTTCTACGTAATGTTCTAATAATTCATCGACTCGTTCTTCGAGTTTAGATTTATCATCTGTGCACCAGTATACCGGGTCTAATTCTTTCCGTGCCCTATTAATATCAAACCATGACTCATCTTCTTGCAAATGAAAATGAGCACTAAATAAAAGATCCTCATATTCTTTAAGCTTTAGTTTTAATCTGAAAACTTCTAATTCGTGATCATCCAATTCAACGATAGTATTCAACGGATTAGGTGTATATGTTATTTTCATTGTGTCATTTCTCCCCTAAATAAATCCCACTTACGGAAAAACTTGCGTTCCAGTTTATCAGTTATAGGGCGAGTACAAATTGCACTGAATCCAATGTTAGTATCTGGCTCATAAAATGCATAAAAATCAATGCCACGCATATCAAGCATCTAAGCAATGACTTTGATGTCATCCTCATTTTTCGCCGATAAAAGCACTAAATTCGAGATGCCATTCGCGTCTTTAAACAGTTTGCCTGCCTCATAACATGCATGACCAGTTTGGACGATCTTTTGAGCAGCAGAAATATCCTCTCGGATGAATGTATAGATATACGAACTCATGCTAGTGCCTTTCCGGTTGCTTTAATACTTTTGGCGATTTCTAAAACTGCTTTCTTTTCAGTTTCATCGAGCCAATTATAAACTGGGCAGCCTCTGACACCATACAAGGATGAGTAAACACCAAAATATGGATATGCACCATTTGCTAATTTAATAGTATTTGTGATAGGTGTGAATGATTTATTCAATCGTTCGATTGCACCTTCTTTGCCTTCACCCGCCATAACGGATTTATAGATACAAAGCGTAACAACGTCTTCTTTGATAATGTTTTTGAGGGCAGCTCGTGCCTTCCATTTTGCCCTGATATCAGTAAATGATTTAGGTGCGTCCGAAACTACTTCGGTTAAGTTCATTAAATTGTTCATGTTTCTTCCTTAAAATTAAAATTTGATTTCTACAAAATTGCAATGAGAATTGTCAAATTATTTTTATGAAGAATTAAAATATATCTACATCATAGTATATTTTCCTTTAGTTAAGTTGTAACTGTATTTACCTATATATTAAACTATTTTGTTTAATTTGTCAACCGAATTCTGTACCTGGATCATTGCCCAATCTAATTTGTCAAACGGCAATGAGTCGACTACTTCATCGATTGATTTATTTAAATCTTGATCGTACATCCTTTTAAAGAATAAGAAGTTTTCGTTGGGTAATTTTGCTAGGCCCTCTTTTAGGAAATCTCGGGCGAATTTGTCTACGTGCTCGGTGAGGAATTCATTCATAATCAATATCTTTCTAAAAAGTTAATCAATGTTTATCTATTGCGTAGATTCCCCATTGGTTATCTGCCGAGTATGCTTATACACCAATATACACAATAGATAAAAACAGAAAATGACCTTGGACTCGAACCAAGTTCTCCACAATACGCTATGTTCTGGCTACTAAACTAGTCATTTGTGTTTAAGAATTAAGTAGAGACTCCTTTGAAGCACGTCTGCCCACTCAGTATGTCACACACCGCTATACTTAATTCTTAAACACAATAACAAACAAAGCAGAGCCTTCCCAGGGTTTGCAGCCAGGTCTCTATTTCTAGCGCATTACTATATGCTACAGGATGTCTTGCCCAATACATAACATATGTGATGCTATGTATTGTTTGTTACTATGTCACTACTTTAACAATAGTGGCATCTTCTGTCAAGTGGTTAAATCAATTCTAAAGAAGTTCCGCATTGGCTGCAAAATCTCGAATTTGCTTTATTTGTATGTGAACATGTTGAGCAAATATTCTTAGTATGAACCGTAACTGGTGCAACAACTTCGACGCTGCCCACTTTACCAGCTAAGCGTAAAATAATGACGCTGGATGCAGCTTCGGAGTTAAATCCGTAAACTGGTGTAAACTGCTGTTCTACTTTTGAACCTGGCACAGTGATGCCGACATCCGATACAACAGATTTAACTGATGCATTCTGTGGGACTGCATATTCAGCAGTCTGGGTCTGAACATTCATGCCACGTGTTACGCTTCCGAGACTTGCCGAACTTAATGTAGATCCACCCGAGTCACTGTTGCCAACTGCACCTTTTGCTGTCGATGTATATGAATCATAGTGACCGTACCTGATACCGCCAAATGGTGGAGGACGATTATAAGTATTCCACCATACATCATTGTGATATGTTGTTTTTATTTCCGGAACTTCTTTCTCGAACCAAAATTCAACACGAACTACACCATCGTCTACTTTAATACCGCGTGGACCATCTTCGATTGCTGTTGTGCGTTCAATGAACTTAAAGGCGTTACCTTCGTTCATATTTCCATTACGTATAAATCGTTTCATTTCAACTTCGGAATTTGCATTCACAATGATTTCCTGGCCATCTAATGCATTTGTGCCATCGATGTCTAATATGAATTTTGCTCTACGGGAATTTAAGTTTTTTACTAAAACTGAAAACTCTGAACCGAATGGCAGAGTGACGAGATCTTTGGTTTCTCGCAATACCTTGCCGCCAACCTTGATAGCCACGACAAATTTATCTGAATACATCATTATTTTTCCTTTTCAACCGGCTACCAGTAGGCCGCAATTTAAAACTGGTCAAGTAGTGCCCTATGCACTGTTATCACACCATTAAAGATGTAAATATATTTATCTTTATTTTCTTATGTGGTTGATATTTGTAACAAATCAGTGAAAATGCTTTTTCCCGATTTGCATATCCTGTTAGTTTTGCTATCTTTTTAGATACAGTTTTATGCTGGATATACTGCATCCTTATATTATACCGTTCCTCTGGAGTGAAATCACCTAACAGTTTCAGGACTTTAACTCCGAAAACTTTCTTTGAATTCTTTGTATCCTGTTCTATATTGGAGAACCTGTCTAACGGATGTTTTCCATCGACAGATGGATAAATCCTCACTTCTTCTGGAAGTGATTTAAAGAATTCATCTGCTTCCTTTTTAGAAAATTCAAACCATTTATCCGCTTGTCTTTATACATCTCGTGCAGACTACTTTCCATCAATGTGTGATTCTTTGCCTTCCAGACACCGATGATATGAACTTTAAACGGGAGTAGTATTCCTAAATCTTTCACCCGTACTTCAGGTGTTTTAGATTTTCCAATCTTGTACCAACCGAAAACGGGTGTTCCAATAAAATATACGTAACCTTCCATAATCTGTATTATAGCAGATTCTTACAGAAAAGTCAATAGAAAAGGGACCGAAGTCCCTTTCATTATTCAGTATCTCGTTATCAGAATGAATATTTTGCACCAATCATGAATCGATTACCGTTGTATGCACGAACACGGTCTTGACCAACCTGATACTGATAATCAGCTGTCAATGCAACTTGCTTTGTAAGTGGGTAGCTTGCTCCAACACCGACAAACATTGCAGTACCGTTACGGAAACCTGTAGGGTTAATGTACGCTACGCCGACTTTAGGTGCAATAGTTACACCGCCGATGACTGCTGCATCATACGATGCAGTTACGCTCCAACGGTCTATATTGATTGCGCCGCGAGTTGTGCGGTCATATGCACCTTCAAGGCCATACGAACCGAATTTTTCGCCAATCGACAAACCAAGTGCAGCACCTGCAGCACCTTGCGAATTGGTAGCACGAATGCCGACTTCGACTGCCGAAGCTGATACCATTGCCATTGCCAGTGCTGCCATAATTACTAATTTCTTCATTTTTATTTCCCAGGTTATAAGTGAGCCGATATTTATCAACTTGCCGTATTATAGCACATAAAGACTGGATTTGCAAAACCAATATATTTTCAGATAAATACACTAAAGGAGAGATTATGAAAAGACTATTTGCATTCATGACAGCACTATTATTAGTAGGTTGTTCTACACTAAATGGCCCTGCTAATTTCGATTCATACGAATACGCTCTAATAAACAAAGTATACACAATGGCAGAAGTATACAAACTCGGTTGTTCCGATCCCGAAAAAACTAAAGAAAATTTCGGTAAATTAACTGAAGTATCATTGGAACTTGTTAATTACAGCACAGATATACCAGATAACGCAGACACAGTAAAATTGGTTATACCATTACACAAAATGGTGTCAGATGCCAATGTTAAATTTAATACAGAATTACACACAGTCACGTATTGCAGACTGAAGCTCGATAACATCGAATTATCAGCTGGAATTATAAAACATTCTGTCGCAAAGAGAAGGAGAATATAATGTCTACTGAAGATAAAATTAAAGAACTTGTGTCATCGGATAATCCGTACGCACAACAAATCGGTGCAAAAATACAAGGAATACACAATGCACTAAACGATGGCAGTATTACGTCGGTTGAAGCAAAGGATTTGTTAAACGATATGAAGGTTGCTCAGGAACTCGCAATGGGTGCAGCCGATTTAGAAGAAAAGATTCTAATGCAAAAAGCGTTCGATGCAATTGTCGGCGTATTAGAACTAATAATTTAAATTTCGATAAATTGGGAGTCGTAAAAATGGGGCCGAAGCCCCATTGGTTATTTATTATACAAGGTAAGTCCTACCTCGGAGTGGCAGTTTCTTAGGCTGCGACCATCTCTGCGAAAGCAGACATGTTCAACTCGTTTGTATTTGCGTTTGCATTTACTATTTTTGTATCATTAACGTCGGTTACATGACGATTCTATGTGTAATTTTGCCTGCGCGGTCGATAGCCAGTTCACCCCCACCTAAGTATCCTAAGTAACTTAGGTGGAGGTGGAGGAAGTCGAATCCTCGTGTCGCACATTCTCTGTTACACACTTGCTAACTAAATAGCAGAATTTCTCCTTAATCTACCTGCAATGTATCCATTATTTAAAGAGTAATCTTTATCACCTATTAAAATAATGGTTTCTCTTATTCCGTTATTTATCCAAGCCGTTTTAACTTCGTGCCCCTTTTTACCTCTTACCCAGCCATCTGGAATATTTGCACCTTTATCTGTTCGTCTTACTTCTTTTGTTTCTATATTTGATATCCAAAATTTTCCATATTGTGAATTCTTTTTACCCTGGGAAAACCCTATTCGCTTAAATGTTGCATTTCGTTTATTATTTGCAGATTCAGTATGGGCAGCACCAGTTACTTTATTTGCATTTTTTCTTGCAGTGTCTATAACTTTTTTTCTATTTTCTTCTGTCCAATGCTGTGAACCACCTACTTTTAGTTCCCCTGATGCTATTTTAGCCTTAAATGATTTTATATTTATTCTGTCAGCTTTGTCAATCGAATTTATGTGGCCCCAACCGCCGATGCCACCTGTTCTGAGATTATACACATCTTCACGTAAAATAAATTTCTTATCAACTATAAGTTCTTCAGCTTCTAAAGCCATTTCATATGTATCAAAAAATTCTAATATATCTTTTCTGAAATTTTCTATTCCATATTTCTTTATGGCACGAATTATTGCAGTTCCTGATCCCATATATCTATCATCAATACTGTCAGTTTGGTGGACCCCTACATAAATTTTATTGTTTATTATGTTAGTTATTTTATACAAGTAGTTCATACTTGTATTTATCTAGTTTAGCGGGTATTGAACCACCGTCTTGTTTGCCTTGCGGCAGATTCTCTTTGTACGCCCTTTTACAGCACAACCTATACTTTAACACTATCTTGCAATAATGTCAACCATCCAAGGATACATCGTATCCCCAGAGGTATTTAATACAGTTTATTACTTTACCGCTGTTATTTAGCTTGGCATTGTTATAAGCAGTGTATTTAAGCTCTAAAGTGCGCGATCCTGCAAGGTTTGCGTTTATTATTTGGATATTTGGTTGATGAGACGTACTGCTGTATTGATTACTTAATGTCTTCCTGACTGCGTTATATCCACGCATATCCTGTATTCCAGAAACAGTTACAAACTTATCATGTTCATTATTTGTTATTTCAAATAAGCCCCATTTTTTCATAACAGTCGGACTAAGGAATTGGGATACAAAACTTTCATCCCTATAATTAGCAACTGCATCTAAACAGACATCTAACCAGTGTTGACCAATTAAATGAGGGAAGCATGCCTTATCTTCGTCTGTAGGATTTTCACATACTCGTTTAATGTCATTAAACATATCGAGGCCCAACGCATAAACATTAAATCCGTTGTAATACTTGTGATTATACGGAAGCTGAGTCACAACACCACTATGACTATGTATGAACTCTAAATAGCTGCCGTCATTTATAAGACCTTTTTCCCATAGTCTATTCATTATATAAAAATGTGTGAAACTTGCCCAGCCTTCATTCATTAATTTTGTTTGCCGCTGCGGATAAAAATACTGAGCAATCTTTCTGACTATCCTTACTATCTCTCGTTGCCAGCTTTCTAGTACAGGACTGTTCTTCTCCAGAAAATACATAATATTTTCTTGTGGTTCTTCTGGAAAATGTAATTCTCGAAGTTTAGCAGACTTATTTTCTTTCTGATGTAATGTTGACCAAAGTTCATTGGCCTGCTGTTGAACATAATCTGCTCTGACATTCTGTAATTCAATTTCTTTCTTTTTACTTAATTTGGTAGGACGCTTATACCTATCGACTCCGTAGTCCGAAATGGCATGGCATGCATCTAATGTTGCCTCTACTTCTGCCAGTCCGTGTTTTTCCTCGCATTTAGTTATATAATTTTTGGCAAACTGTAAATAGTCTAAAATTCCCTCTGCGTCTGTCCACTGCTTGAATAAATAATTATTTTTAAAAAAATGATTATGCCCGAAGCCGGCATGGGCAATTACAAGTGTCTGAATAGTAGCCGAATTATCCTCCATTAGGTATGATATGCATGGCGAACTGTTTATAACAATTTCCATTGCCAATCCGGAATGACCTCCCCTATAACTATGCTCGTGTTGTAAAAAATGCTTTCCAAAGCTCCAATGATTATACATCATCGGTAACCCGTTGCTACTATATGCATCGAGCATCTGTGATGAATCAATAATTTCGATCTGAATCGGATATATATCTAAATGTAATTCTTCAACAGCTATTTTAGCACAAGCATCGGTTATTTTCCGCAACACATCAAAATCCCATTCATTATTTTTAAATAATTTAGACATTTACTATTTCCCTAAATTTACAGTGAGTGAAATGGTGTCGTTTCATTGCAGTCTCGCCGCCGGTTTTGGTGCAATATGTGCATTCTACGATTTTCGATTTCCATTTTAATCGACCTGGATTAAAATCGGGTCCCGGAATAGCTATCGATCTCTTATTTTGCTTGCCGTTATTCCACCACGGTAATTTAGCAGTAGGAGTAGTCTTAATCATACCATTAAAAAATTCTGCTCCGGGGGAACTAAACGCAAATAGATGAATATCACCATTAGTCCAACATTTCATTCCGATACGGCTTATATTTATAATATTTGACCTACCTACATAATATCCTAATGGAAACTGGCAAATATCCTTAACTCGTTTATCTATAACACCGTTAGTAATCCATACTCTATTCGAATTATAGTTTGACGACCAATTACTACGTTCGTTAAATGTAAATGCAAACATACCTGTGCCATTCTCCCTGTTAATTGCGGCACCTTTGATTCCGCCATTTCTGCAATTTTCAAGTAATTTATCGGGATCTGTGTCTTTTAGATTTTTCCATCCGAACCATCCGGCATCTTGTGCCTTTAACGATGCACGTTTACCAGATTCATTAGTAAATCCTTGGCCACCTTCTACTAAATTGTAGCATGCCTGATCATTTAAAAATTCATTAACAATTTCTTCTTCGCACGAATACGCGGCTTCTTCGCTTAAACAATACACTAATACCGATGTTTTAAAATTCTTTCGTCCGTATTTTCGTATAGCAGCTTTAATTAGAGTGCCACTTCCGCTATAATTATCGTTTATTTTTAAACTGGAATGTTTGCCTATATAAAAATTGGCATTTATTAAATTTACAGTAATATATACATAATGATATCTCATGTTACACCTTTTATATTATTTATCATTTCATAGGCTAAGATACGCCATTATGCAGATTCCTTTTTAAATAAATCTTTAAACACTTTCCAGACATCCTGCACTTCTGAAACTTTCCTCATATTAAGATTCTTATATTCCTCGACTAATGCTCGGTAGGTTTTCCATAGGTCTGTGCCAGGGCTTGCGATGCCGGCAAAACCTATCGATTGATATGAGTTTGTAATCTCGACATAGGCAAAATATTGGACTAGTGGCAATAGCTCTCTCATAACAGACAATGTCTTCTCTGTATCATTAGAAAAGTTGTCGCCGTCACTTGCTTGGGCAGCATATATGTTCCAATCATTCACATTGTATCTAGAATCGATAATTTGTTTAGTAAGTTCCAATGCAGTCGAGACTACAGTACCGCCACTTTCTTTGCTTGAAAAGAATTCTTCCTCGTCTACCTCTTTTGCACTTTCATGATGTCTAATAAAAACAATATTTACTTTTTGATATTTCCTGGACAGAAACATAAAAAGGAATAAAAAGAATCTTTTTGCATGATCTTTCTCTCGTTGTCCCATGGACCCCGAAACATCCATTACACAAAACATAACTGCTTGAGTCATTGGTTGTGGTGTTGGTGTAAAGTTCCTGTATCTAACATCAAATGGATCTAACCACGGAATTGAGACTTGTAATCTTCTCAGTTCCTCAAGTTTGAGTGTTAAGGTTTTATATTCGTCGCTGCCTGGATCAATGGTTTCTAGTAATTCTTCTAGTTCTGTTATTTCTTCATTTTTCGGACGGCCCAGGCCAATGCGGCGGCCCATGCTATTCTTGACAGACCGCGAAATATCTAATTGTGTAGGATTACCCGAGTTTGTAAACCCGGCTCTTTTCATTTTGATCTTTGTGACATCCTTCATTTGCTTCTTAGCAAGGTCCGGCAATTCTAGATCATCGAATATAAAGTCCAGGAATTCTTCTCGATTTAATTCGAACTCGAAGTCATCCTCGCCTTCGCCGAGTCCGGCTTTACTGCCACCAGATCCTTCTCCATCTTCCGACTTGTCTTGGATGTCATTTACAACATGATCTTTATTTCCGGGCAGAACATATTTCTTATTGCCTGTTTTTTGATTTATAGAAAATGACGGTTCGCCTATGCCGCCAACTTTAACTCTGACTTTGCCGCCCTCTATATCCGATATACTCCCAGAATCTATGGCATCTTTAACCGATTGCTTGATCTGCGACTTGCTTCTTTGGATAAATTTCTGTCTATTCCTTAGTGCCTTATCCCGCGGGTTAAGTCTTCTATCGATAATATTTGACATTTATTTCCTATTAAGAACTTTTTCTGATTCTCATATACCAGTCGACTAATCTCCTGATTTGCCGAGTTGTGTATCCTCTCGAAGTCATTCTAGAGATAAAATCGTTATGCTTCTTCTCCAATGCTTTGTCTTTCTTTCCCTCGAAACTAATAACTGGTAATAGTTCCTCTACTTGACTAAACATTCTCTTTTCGATAACATCTCTCAAGATAGCATAACTTGTCCATTTTACATCTTGTCCGGTTTTTGCTTTTGCACGTAATACAAAATTCACAATCTCATTTCTAAAATCTTTTGGATTCCCAATACCGGCAGGCTTTTCAATTTTTTCAAGTTCTACATTTAACAAGCTTCTATCCATTAGCAATCCGCTGTCTGGATCTTTAAATTCTACTTGTTGAATCCATGCATCGGCATAATCTACATATCTCGAAAAAATATTCTGCCCATATTCGCCGTAGCTTTCCAAATATGCTTTCTGTATTTCGTTACCAAGAAATTCTGCATACCTCGGAGCTAATTCTGCCTTAATATGTGTTAGGTATTCTTGTTCTAATGTTTCGCCAAACTGCTCACGCTTAATGGCATTTTCTAGCACATACATCAAGTGTACGGGATCTGCAGAAATTTCTTCCGGTGTAAAGTTAAATGTTTGGCTAAGAATTTTATAAGCAAACCGAGTCGATGTACCAGACATGCCTTCATCTACACCAGCTACATCTCGGTATTCTTGCATACTCTTTGCTTTAGGATCACTTTCTCTAATGTTCTCGCCATTGTATACTCTCATTTTACTAAAGAGTGTGCTATTTTCGTGCTCTGTTAGGCGGGTAAGCATGCTAAATTGCGCTAACATTTCTATTGTCTGTGGAGCACAAGGTGTATCGAGTAATCCAGAATCAGCAATCATCTTCTTATAGATCTTTGCTTCTTCGTCAACTCGTAGGCAATAAGGAACTTTAACAACACAAATACGATCCAAGAAAGCTTCATTATTTTTATTATTTCTAAATGTTTTCCATTCAGATTCATTACTGTGGGCTAATACTATACCTTGGAACGGAATAGCACCTATTGCTTCTGTCCCTGCATAGTTTCCTTCCTGTGTTGCAGTCAATAATGGATGCAAGACTTTAATTGGTGCCTTAAACATCTCGACGAATTCTAATAGGCCCTGGTTTGAACGGCATAGTCCGCCACTGTAGCTATATGCATCGGTATCATTCTGACTAAATTTTTCTAATTTACGAATGTCCATCTTACCGACTAATGCACTAATATCCTGATTATTTTCGTCACCGGGTTCTGTCTTCATTAATGCAATTTGAGATAACTTATTTGGTGAAAGTTTTACAACTCTAAATCTGTTGATATCACCATCAAATTCTTTTAACCGTTTAGATGCCCACGGACTAATAATTGTCATCAAGTATCTTTTATCAATACCGTATTCTGTTTCCATGGTATCGCCATAAGTTTTACTAGGAAATAATCCCAACGGGCTTTCGAATACAGGACTAATCTCGCCCTGATCTGTTGCTAATACATAGATAGGATTTATTTCCATCAAATCCTTTAGTTTCTCGGCTAAGGAGGATTTAGCGGTCCCGACTGGGCCTAACAAATATAGAATTTGTTTTCTTTCTTCTAATCCCTGTGCTGCATGCCTAAAATATCCAACTATACGTTCTATAGCATCTTCCATTCCGTAGAAATTTTTAAATGCCGGATATATCCTTACAGTTCTGTTGGAAAATATTCTGCTTAGTCGGGGATCTCTACTTGTGTCTATTAATTCCGGTTCTCCGATGGCTTTTACCATTCGTTCTGCAGAAGTAGCATATGCCATTTTATCTTTTTTACAAATATCGAGATATTCGTCTATAGTCATCGACTTAAAAACAGTTTTGTCGAAATTAGATTTAAAAAGTTTGGATATTGCCATTGGAACTCCTGTTGTGTCAGAGTATTTATCAATAGCTTTATATTTAAACTTAATGTCTGGGAGTTTTATTTACAAGATTTTAATGCTGCTAACAATTCTATTTCATAACTCCTGTGGAGTTCTAAATCAGATAATGCAATCTGTGATTTCTCGTATATTGTATTCTCTTCAGACAGACTGTTAAAAGAGAAAGATGGTGCAGTCGGTGTTACTGTCTTACATGCTGTTGCAACAGGTATCTCAACTTTCTGTGTAACAACCTTTATAGTAGGCTCTGTAGTAGCACATCCAAATAATAAAAACGGTATCAATAATATAAATTTATTTCTTACCATGCTTTATCTCCTGATTAAATAAGTCATTTGCAGCGTCACATATATTTGCACCCACAGGTGGTTTTCTTGATAATATACTATCTGCTCTCGCTTTGCTTGATGCTGCAGATGCCTTGGCTCTTGCAATTTCTTCTAACCCCTTTGCAACTCTTTCATCGGTGTCTGTCTTTAATTTCTGTATGGCAACATTTTGTGCATCTATATCATTTTTCAATTGGAAAAGATTAGCCTGTGACATATCTAATTTTGTCTGAAGTGTTTCTTTTTCCGACTTTAGTGTTGTTGCCTGTGTTCTAAGAATTACTATATATACAGCCGATGCAGAAAGTGCGGCTAGTAATACAATACTTGCTATTAATTGAATCTGACTTAATCCGAACATATATTATCTCCATTTCAATTATTTATCATTAAACCCAGAGTTATATAATCGCATTATGGATGCATTTTTCCGATAAGTGTGTAACGAATTCCCCTGTCTTCGATTAATTCATTTTCAAAAATTGCTTCAAATTTTGTCGGCATCTGAGCTTTAAACTCAATTATTGAATTTACACAATTGGTATGCCCGTCTATGCCGAACATATTATTCGACTGAAATGCAAAATATGCATCACTCTTCACACTATCCCAGTAAGGCCATTCGCACATTGGGCGCATATGTTCGCAGGATGTATTAATAATTAAATTAGCATCACTGTAGATGGTTTTATTTTTAGTTGTATCAAAGGTGTCTCCTGTCCTAAAATATACATTTTTATAATTTGGAAAAAATCTATTTTTTGCTATGCGTATCGACCTGTCATCTAAATCAATCCCAGTTATTTTAGATACTTTAGATGACAATACAGGTATAAGTATACTACCGTACCAGCACCCGATAATGACAACATATGTTGCCTCATTTACTATACCGAGGTTTGTTAACTGGTCTAACAAAAATACTTTTGATTTAAACTGGTTGTCACTAAACGAATCTATCATATCCAGATAAAGTGTTGATTGGTTTTTTATTTCTTTTAAAACTTTCCTAAATAAATCTAAACTAATGGTGTTATTTACAAGATCTATCATTTTTCAATTATGTAATCGTCAATTACAAGAATATCTAATCCACACTTCTTAAAAGTGTTTATAGCATCTGTTGGTGTTTCGACAATAGGCTCTCTACAATTGAAGCTTGTATTCAGTAACATAGGTATTCCTGTTATATTATGAAAATCTGTAATTAATTTAAAAAATCTTTCATTAGATTCTCTAGTTACGGTGTGTATTCTTGCTGTCTTATCGATGTGGGTTACACCAGGTATTTTATCTGATATTACAGGGATTATCCTAGACATATACGGACTCGGTTGGTTAGTAAGAAAATATTCCTTATAGTGCTCCTCTAGCACACTAGGGGCAAACGGTCGAAAATCTTCCCTTAATTTAATTTTAGAATTAATTATATCTTTAATATTCGGATTTCTGGGATCTGCTAAAATGCTACGATTTCCAAGGGCTCTATTCCCACTTTCGGATCTGCCCTGATACCACCCGACAATTTTGCCATTTGAAATTGCGTCAGCTATATAAATTGACAAACTGTCAAATGATTCTTTTTTGAAATTTATCCCTTTAAAAATTGCAGGATCAAGTGTGTGCGATTCCCCCGAATATACACTCGGAATATCTATACTATTATTTAATACATAGTTTGCATGCATGTAGGTGCCGATTGATTGGCCTTCATCCCCTACTGCAGGTGGTATATGCACATTTGTATAAAATTTAGTAAATTCTTCATTTAGGTACCCATTATAAGCTACGCCGCCGGCAATACATATATTGTCAGATGTCTTATACTGCATTATTGTGTCTATAACTAATCGCGTAGTTATATATTGCAAAGTATAAGCTATGTCTTTTTTTTCAGTATTCATAACAATGCTATATGCGTAATCAGGCAATTTATGAATTGGATTTCTAAGGTATAACGAAACTACGTCTGCTATTCTGTTGTCATATTTTCCATATGCAGATAACCCCATTAACTTTCCTGCACCTAAATATCCCAGGCCTACCTGTTGCGACAATAGATTCCACAAACCACCTATAGATAATTTAGGCGATAAATCAATTATTTTCCCAGACTTATCTACAAATATACAGCTAAATGTGCAACCCTGGCCGTCGATTGCAAGTATATCGGATTCATTGAACCCCGATGTAAGATATGCATACGCAGCATGGGACTGATGGTGGTCGATATAGTAATAGTCGGGTGTCTGATACCTATCCCAGATAGTCTTTGGCTTAAATGATAAAAATCCCGTATCCGATAGCTGATCTTCTAGTAAATCTAAAACAAATTGTTTACCTAAATTTGAACATGTGAACGCAGGCATCACACCAGTTAGAGTGAAGGCTGGAATAAACTGCTCTGTGAAGAATTCTCGACTTGGTAAAGGATCATGCGGATTATCGGTTATTAAATTATGTTTTCTCCTTGTGTATCTTTCTTCCTGACGATGGATAATGCCATCATATGTATTATGATCATGCATATTAGCAGCAATAGAAAATATTTTCATTTGATTAAGTCTTTCACTCTAACCGGTGTATTGAAGTCGAAAACCCCGTATGCCCAGAACTTTTCCCTGCATGGCCAGCAGCACTGGCATGGTTCAACGCCCGGCGTGGTGTATGTTATACCGTACTTATGAGTATAAATATCATTATACTGCCGCGGTACAGATTCACAAGTTTCTGTGTACGGAAAGAGGGTCTCCATTAATCCCAGTTCTTTGCAAACTTCCGAAATTTGTTTCTTGGTATAATTTATAAACGGCCTATATTCGTACTTATATTCATTATTATATGTATATTTCAATAACACATCCGATATTATTTCATTCCGGTATTTAAGGAAATGGCCATCCATATTTAATTCTGCCTGTATATTTGCTGGAGGATTTAAGGATTCTCCGGAAAAAATTAAATTTAAATCACCATTATACTCGTCAAACAGATCTCTTATATATTGCCGCTGAAGTGCATCCTTAGGACTTTGTTTAAGTCCGCCACTATCGTTTACCCTTATATACGGAAGTGTTGTATCAAAAAATGCAATTCGGTGTGTCATTAATTTATTATTAGGATTTAATACAGATAGTTGTCTCATAACGTTATTAACTGAATTTATTGCTGATGGTCTTAATTTATTAAAAAAAGTAAATGGTAACAATTCGATATGTGGAAAATATTTAAGAATAATATGGCATAATATAGCGGAATCTATGCCGCCACTAATACGTATTGCTACAAATTTCTGCGAATTAATTAAATTAATAACACCCGGTTCGAATAATTCAACATCTCTAATTTTCATTATGCACGAATTCCTTATTACGGCCGGGTTTCCATTCAATTGGGACTTCTATGTTGCCGCCAGTTCTGTCACTTTTAATAAATATCAATTTAATATTGTGTAATGCAGCAAACTCCTTTGCCGTGTCCAGCTGATGGAGATTATGTTTAAACACGATGTAATGCCATTCAGTATGTAATCCCATTGACTTACACAAAGTCATTGCATCAAACATTAATTTGCTGTTTTGGCCAATCCTGTATATAGCTGAAGTGTCGTGCATTCCGTCTAAACCAAAAATCCAGTGTGTATTCTTAGTTGATTTACTAAATGCGTCCCTATACCATTCTATATTTTTTTGACTGGCGGCAGTATGAATATAAATGGCACTATCGGGAAAAGACTTCGCCAAATCAAGAAATTCTAAAAAATTCGGCCAATACACAGGATCTGATAACGAACCGCACAATGCCACACCTGTATTAAAAAATTCTAATAATTTTTTAGCATCCTTAATTGACAAATCATCCCCGTTTAATATTCTAGATTTTGTTGTTTTATACTTCTCCGAAGTCTTCGGTGACAGGAGTCCCTGCCGAGTACACTGCGGGCAGCGTAATATACACTTAACCGAAGTTTCTACATTAGGTATTATATATCGTTTTGAAATACCTATATACTCTAAATAGTCGTTATCCACCCTTAACTCCGCAACGGTCATGACAACAATTAGGGGAATTAATTGGGTCAGTCGATATTATTTTTATAAATTTTTGCCATATGCTAGATGTTAGTATACTATCGATTGACTCATTATTTTTTACCTTCAGCGATTCATCATGCATACCTAACTTAGTTATATCTGATTTAGAATACACCGAATCGCACCAACAACACGGCAACAGATACCCGTCAGCAGTATATGCTATGACCTGTGTGACTATTTTTGTTCCACGATTACCAGCTTCATCATAATAGAACGATAAACAGCCGGGTTTAATGTAACTTGTCATATGCCTCCATAATAGGTTTAATATTTAAATCTTTCAACGACCTTTTCCAGTATACGCTACCACCATCTATGATATTCTTATCACGTAAATATATAATATTTTTTTTATGATACTTACATTCCTGAAATAGTCTGGGAGCAGGGTCGAATGTCTTCTTAGTGTATACGTAGGTATCAAAGATCCCCAATAAATTATCAACTGGTGCAAACATATTGTTAAGTTCTTTATTTATGTATGGTGCATCGTATACCAAAATTCCATAATTCGGAAAATTATTAATTACACTTACAGCAGCATCATAATATTTATCATTTGTACCAAGGAATAAATATTCGACCTGTTTATCAATTTTGCATTCCTTATGTATTGCAAAATTGATAGTCTTTTCAAAGTGCGTTCCGATCCCACTGGGATATACTTCGGTATCACACAAGTCTGCTACAAAGTTCGGCGAATAGAAATCTAATGCTAAAGGATAATCACGAGGATGATTTTCCGAATAAACTGAAATAAGTTTACATTTAAATAACGATACCAACGTCTCTTGTTCACTAGGTGAATAATCATTGAAGTTTAGCCAAGATATTGTAATCATGCTTCGACCCATGACTAGTGTAACATCATTTTCTAACGGAGTAAAGCTATCAATGATTACATCTTTACAATGTATATATTTATTATTTATTGCTGATAGGTAATCATTTTTCTTAAATCCCCTGTGAGGAATAATTATTAGTCTACTAGGTATTCCGCACGAATTTAAATATGAATTATATTCGTAACTATAATAGAGTAATCCGTCGACAGGTTTACTAGTACATACTATGTTTATTGTCATTATGTCGTAGTAAAATTATGATAATTGTTTTCTAAGGCAAACACAAATTTCGTCACATACATCAACAAAATGTGGAATCCGTTTTCGTATATTTGGCAATAAGTCATCTGGGATATTGGGGTGCCAATTATGTAAACCCATCGACTGTACTAAGAAGTCGGAATCATTAATATTCTGTATTATATCAGTGTGTAAACTTCTGTTTATAAAGTCTGCGTTGTAAGTCATATCTAGTAATTTATCAATTGCCTCTATAGGATATAACGTAGTTAATCTTTTAATTATGCCCTCTGGCCCAGCATACAGATGTTCCCAGTCGTGTAATATTCGGTTTCTAACAAAATGATATTCAACGTCCCCTATCCAGAAATTGTAATGGGCACCGCAACTGCCTGACCAAAGCGGACCCCCTTGCATATAGACAATGCCGCCCGGTTTTACCACACGATGTAATTCTTTAAGCACACTCGGCAAATCCAGAATATGTTCTATGGTAGCAATAGAAATAATTGAATCAAACGAATTATCTAAAAAATCTGTGGAACCTGCATTCATATATTTGGTTGTTATATTATCACTTACAACCATTCTGCTAAAAGCCCTGTCAATGGAAATAGAGACTACTTCTTTTGCACCGTGTGATATTAAATCGTACGGGACAGACATAATTTTGTGGCCACCGACTTCTAATATTTTCTGATCTGTTACATCATTTATCTTATAAAACTTACCAAGTATAGTTGATTGATAATCTCTAAGCATAGTTAACCTTTACCATATTTATCCTTGGAAAATAATAGATCGATAAATATAGAATGAAAGACATTGACCCAATTGCAATTAATAGGATAGACGACTCGCATACAGTTAGGATCGATTGGTTTCTAGGAAAGCGATGCAATTACGATTGCAGTTATTGCGGGGATTTCCTACACGACAACTTTAGCAAACATAAATCGTTGGCAGAACTTCGATCAGTTATCGATAATATTGCTAAAACTATAGATCCCGGACTAATACGAATAGGTTTTACTGGTGGTGAACCGACTGTAAATCCTGCACTTGTAGATTTTTGCAAATATCTAAACAGCATAAAAATAGCATTTGTGTCGATCACAAGTAACGGAACGAGAACAATTAAGTATTACAAAAACTTATTGACATACATCGATTCTATAATGTTTTCTCAACACTTTGAATTTAGCAATACAGATGTTTTTATACATAAAATTAAGAAAATCTCCGAAATTAATCCAAAAACATCTGTGCAGGTTATGTTTAATGCTAACCATTTTGAGGAAGCTAAAAAAAGTATTAATTTCTATAAAGAGCACAACATAAAATACACCCTACGCCGTATAAGAGAAATATCTTCGCCCTCTTCTGCACACTTATATACTAAAGAACAGCTTGATTGGTTTTTTTCAGAACAGAAATCTGAATCATCTGGCAATAATGCAATTGTATTTTACAAGAATAATAATGAAGTGAAATCTACAGAAGTGCATGTAAACGAAATATCTAGCTCTCTGAAAAATAGATTTAAGGGATGGACTTGTTGGGCAGGTATCTATACATTAACAATATGGAACGACGATATGTTATACCGAGGTAGTTGCCAAGAAGGTGGCATAATTAACAGCATATATGATAAAGTTATTACTCTACCAACAGAACCAATTGTATGTAAGAAGACGACATGTGTGTGCGCACCTGAAATTATTGTAAAAAAACTAAAAAATCCAAATGATCCAGTCATTTAAAATATCATATTCATGAAAACAGTAGCATTTCTCTCTCATAGTAAATCACTAAAACGAATTATACCAGATGTCGAAGCATTGCGACAACTAAATGTTAAAATATTACTTTTAGTAAACCCTGGAGCAAAAATGCCAGTTTACATAAACGAAGATGAGATCTTTTACGTAGACCTAAACGATATCAGAGGTATAGCAGAACTATTATCTAAATTTAATATTGACTTCCTAACAACACCCTCTGACCATTTATTTGTTAACGTGGTAAAAATTTGCAACATTCTAAAAATAGAGACGCCATGCACCTTAGAGACGGCGGAATTATTTCTTAATAAATTCTCACACATACAGCATGCAATTACAAACGGATTGTCCGATCATGTACCTAGAACAATATATATAGATGGTCACTCATCCCTTAATGATTTACCTAACCGTACACAAAAATCACTGTTCATAAAACCGGAAATTGGTTGTGGCATGCGTGGAGTATTTGAATCTAGTATACCCGATGACCAGATTTTCGAATACAAGGGTATTAAAAATGCACAGGCACTCATTGATACGCTACGCAAACATAATTTAACAGATGAATTTATAAAATATTGTAAAACCGGCATAGATACAAGTTATTATTATCCCGAAAAGCCGAAGGCACTAATTCAAGAGTGCTATTATACCAATAAAAGTTACACATTTCAATATTCGGTTCTAAATGGCAAATGGCATTACAACACAATAGGTCAATTATTTTGTTGGGCACAAAAAGACGAATTTGAAAATAATAGGAAAATAGATCCGTTGCAAGATCCGAGGTTAAGAATAACAAATGGGTCTACAATAACTTCTGAAGAAATAGGTTATTATCATTTAAGTGCTGTACCGGACCATATATATCCATTTTTTAAAAAATGTGTTGACTACATGAAGAGGACATATTCAATTAATAATATGTCGTTTACACTAGCAATACACGAAACTATAGACGGTGAGTTCTATTTAACCGACCTTAACCCTCGAGTTGGCGGGCAATGGACTGTGAATCATAAATTTTCTCAACCCGAATTCTATTTAAGATACTGGAATGCTATATTACATAAATCTATGGAAACTTTTAATCATATAGGTCCGTTGGGGTGTGTTAATTCGTTATTATTAGACACCGGAATAATCGAGCACTGTATTATACCAGCAGATACACCCAAATTAATAATATCGGGTAAAGACAAGCTTAGAACAGGTGTATCTATTCCAGAAATTCAGTCACTAAATTCTAAAAAATGGGAAGTAAAAATTCATACATGCGGTGATTCGCTGGATGATCAGATTAAATCTGTTTTAAGCGCCAACGCATTTATAAGAAACAATATTAAATATTATAAATAAACAATATCAAATATTATAAATAAACATTGTGTACGTACTAAATTATTTTAATAAAGGAAAAATATGAAAAAGTTATTATCGGGTATTGCAGCCCTAGTGGTTAGTATATCTGTTGCATATGCACAAGCACCTACGAAATTACTGGTTTATGCTTCATTAGAACCGGATCAATTGTCTACGATTAAATCCGCATTCGAGGCAGAAAATCCTAGTGTTATTATCGACTGGGTTAGAGCACCAATTGGAACTATAACAGCCCGTGTATTGGCAGAAAAGTCAAACCCGCGAGCAGATGTTGTATATGGATTGGGTGCATCGAACTTAATCCAATTAGACAAAGAGGGGCTTCTGATGAAGTATGTGCCTCCAGAGGCTGCAAATCTTGGTGCAAAATTTAGAAGTAAGACAAATACTTGGTTTGCATATGATGCATTTCTTGCAGCACTCTGCTATAACACAATTGAAGGTGATAAATTAGGTCTACGAAAGCCTACATCTATTAAAGATTTACTCAAACCCGAGTTTAAAGGCAGAATTCAAATGCCTGAACCAACTATCTCGGGTACAGGATTTATGATTGTTGCAAGTATACTAGATTTGTATGGCGAACAAAAGGGTTGGGAATATCTCGATGCATTAGATAATAATATTGTAAAATATTTGCCTAGTGGATCTACTCCATGTACTCAAGCAGCAAATGGCGAATATCTAATGGGATGGAGTGTTGATATTAGAGCAGGTAGGCTCATTGCTGATGGTGCCCCAATTGAATTTATTGTCCCATCCGAAGGTGTTTTCTGGGATCTAGAAGGTGCTGCAATTATGGCAGGCACTAAAAATGTAGAAGCAGCGAAAACTTTGTATAATTGGATATATTCTAAAAATGCTATGAAGATTTACGGTAAGGACTATGCTATATTAGGTAGGGCCGATGTAGATTCAAATTCTAAACATCACCCACATGGAAAAAATATTGCAAAATTCATGGTTGATTCTAATTTAGAATCAATTGCTAATAACAGAGTAGCTATTCTTAAGGAATGGGAAAAAAGGTACGGGGCAAGAACCAAGAAATAATTAAATGACTGATAGCATTAATAATCAATTCTGGTTAATGAAATTAAATTTACTGGGTTCAGTAATAAAATTGCGAACTCAGTTTAACACTTCTGAACTTCTAAAAGAAATAGCACCTTTCTCGGATGATTGGAAGCAGTACAATCCAAGAAAACAAATAAGAAGGGAGGGCCTGAGTATTACATCATACGATGGTGGATTATCGGGCATCCCGGACCTAGACTCATTACTCGAGTATAACCGGGAGAATAATTCGTCTTATAAGACAGAAGAATGCAACGTTCTTACACCTGTCTATCACAATAGCAGCATATTACAGGAAATGACTCTACCATTTAAGGCGTCGGTTGGCAGAAGTCATTTCCTTAAATTAGATGCAGGTGGATTTTTTCCCGAACATAGAGATTCGTATGACGTTGATGAGGATGACCCAGCATTCCAACCCGTAATAAGGTTTATAGCATTTGTCAAGAACTGTTCATCTTCGTCTTTAAAGTTTATCATAGACGACAGATTGTGCAGCTTCGAAGAAGGCAGATTGTATTACTTCAACAGTATGTTACCACACTCGCTGTTTAGTATGAAGGATGATTGCATTATGATAGTTTTTGTAATTAAATTTGACATATCTGTATACAAATACATAGTGTCTAATCTTGCACAGGCATAACATTAAACGGATAGCGATACTGACTTAAATTGTAATTTAACACCGGGTATTCTGCAAAAATCAATCAAAAGAATAGCCCACTACCGTTACCGATAGCAGGCTATTGTTTGTTTGGCAGGGGATATAGGAATCGAACCTATGATAGCGGAATCAAAATCCGCTGTTATACCATTTAACTAATCCCCAATATTACCATAATAGGTTAAAATGTCCCTTTAGGACTTGTTTAACACTTCCATTCTTACCAGTAATGTGGTCTTTCACGACATCATCCTGAAAACGATAAGTTCTTATCTTGTCTCCACGCATTCCGGAGCCAACTTGTTGCTTTCTGTCTATAGCAATCTCGTTGTTTGCAAGTTTGTTGTACTTTGCATCTAACTCTTCCACTAAAGACGATTTAGCTTGTTCTAGACTGTTTTGCCTTGATCTGCACTGTGCAGTAGACACTAAACCAGTCAGTAAGTGTGTTATTCTGCACGAATTTTGGTGTTTATTGCGGTGTTGCCCACCAGCACCTGTGCCACTGAACCAACTAACACTAAAGTCAGCATCTTTATACGTTTTTTTCTGTATATTCGGATCTGTAATAGCTACTGTCACCGTACTTGTGTGAACTCTACCTTTATTCTCTGTTGGCGGTATACGTTGTATCCTGTGACCGCCGGATTCATTTTGTAGTTGAACAAGATCCGCGCCAACAACCTCTATAAAGATTTCACCAGGTAAGGATTTTGTTATACGATTAATTCAGCCGACTCTGTCAGCGTGTTTGCGGTATGCTTGTGCCAAGTCAGCTACGAATAGTTTGCTATCGTCTCCACCCTCTGCGGCACGGATTTCTATAATTTTTCGTTGATTATTCATCTCGTTCCTTTCTTTTAGATTGTGCTTCTCTCCTTGCAAGAGTCCAAGATTTCCCCTTTCTTTCTACAGATTGTTTTTGTTTTTGTTCATCTGTCCAAACCCTGCCGTCTCTACCTTTGAGCGCGGCCGATATATTCTGCTTATGTTCGTCCGAATGTCTTTTACCTCTATGAGAATTAGCCCATTGTTGTTTCAGTTCATCAGATCGTACCTTATCCTTATTTTTACCAAGCATCGAAATGGATCTTTTCGCAATAGTTTCTGTCGATTGTTTTCTGCCTGTACCGGAAATTGATATCTTCTTTCTTGTTTCAGCGGTATGTGGCATACCTTTATTCCAGGCTTTTTGCAAGCCCTTTTTGCCTTTATTCCACGGAATCTGGCCAATGTGCCCACTTGCGCCATCGCCGCCATCTGTTCTATTTAGTAATATCCCTGTTCCTAAATCTTTTCTTCCATACCATTTAATCATCCTGCGTTCAATCGCAAACGCACCTACTTCAGTAAGATTAAATTCTAATATCACAATATTTTTTCTATTACTCGGCAAGGGAACATTTCTGTGATATTCACACGCTCTTAAATTCTTTCCCTTTCCTATATAGTAAGGGCTGCCGGAGTGTGATGAGATTGAATCTTTATTCCTAAGATACGCATAGACATAGTAAATCATAAATGTATTTATCTATATCATTTACCCTCTTCATAAAGTTTTGATTATAAAATTGGCGGCTGATCTTATCTCTATTACTTTTTTCATTTTACTTTATGCTTTTTAGCATTCCATTTGAGCATTAATATTGCCCTGTCATCGTCCTCGACGATCCATACTGCATGCATTTCTTTTAGTTTGTGTTTTTCCCAAACAGAATGCCAAGTATAGAACTCCATGCTGGTCTCGGTCTCTGAAGCCCACATCAACATGTCGTCAACGTATTTATCCTTCCATTCTCTCGAATTCAAATGTGTGATGTTGTCACCTGACATCGTTATTCTTACTTTCATAGTTGTCCTTATTTAAGTTACACTAATGTTTCATATAAGTTCCTTATAAAAATGGCGCGAGATACGAGACTCGAACTTGTTTGTGCTGCTGCGGAGTCGTTGTGGTAAAAATGATGGCATCGAGATTTAGCAGACAGCTTCGCTGTCTGCTCCCGACATTACCCCTGTATTGCTACGCCATCTTCCACAGATCGACAAGTCCTGTTCTATACAGCCCGACTTTCCTCAAGGATTTCTCCCAGCGACTGTTCGGGTAATCAAAACTATGTATTTTAAAAAAAGTTAGTATATGTGTTATGTTTACTGCCGACTACAATTTTTCTTTCTTGTATTAAGAATGTTGCTCGACCAAAATATTCTGTTCTCCCTACGTCTAACTTAACCTTCTTAAGGGCAATTGAGATATTAGCACTTTTGAGTAAAGCTGTCTCCAATTCATCATCAGTTACCACTATATTGTTCCAATTTTGGCGACCAGCATATGTCTCTGTTTGTGAATGACAACTAGGACATAACAGACGTAAATTTTCACGTTTGCAATTTGTGTGATTACCATCTATATGGTCAAGTTGTAATGTTATCGGTTTATTATTATGGGAACTACACCCACACTCTACACAGACATAAGGTACTAATTTCAAAAAATGTGACTTAACTGTTGCATCGCTGCAGGTACAATCTTCTACAAACACTACAGACGAGTCTAACTTTGCCATTTTATTCCTGTGCGGACCAACAGTCCGGGTAATCAAAATCAAAACAGAATTCTTGTAACGTACTCTTGCGAGTCCGACTGGAGTTGAACCAATTGTATCCATAGGATGTGCTGGAAGAATTCTTTAAAACTAAATCGAAATGTTACGGTCGGTGACCAAACCTCCCTGCTATGTTTATCCTTCGGAATACAGGCCTTGGATTGGTTAGCTACTCCCTGTATGTAGTCATAACATTTCAAAACTGGTGCGGGTGGTGGGATTCGAACCCACACTGTTCAGATTTTAAATCTGCTGTCTCCTACCTATTGCACTACACCCGCATTAACTTGTAACACCTGTTATACTTTCCACTATAAGTGAATGCTCGTCACTATATCTATCATAGGAATGATATTCAGTTGTTATGATTTCAATTTTGTGTCATGATAACCTATTATATAAATCAGAATGCTGTTTCTTTTCAAAGATAAAAGTTTTGAAGTTGTGTTGGTTCGCTGGAAGCATTCTTTTAAATTCTTTTGCCCGAAAGTATACTCATCATCTCTTCCCAGGTTATTGATGGTTCGGGACCTTTCAATATTTCGAAAGTTGCTTTTTCTTTGCAGGCTTTCTTATTACAGTGATGTATCTTATCTAACTCAGCGTTACTGTCTGGAAGTATAGAAAATAAATATTTTCTGCAACCTATACACTTGATATCAATAGTTCTGCTTGTCATATTATGGTAGGCCACCGGGGTACTGCCCCCCGTTTCTTAGGTTAAAAGCCTAATACTTCACTTTAAAGTTTGTAGCCCGAATGTTTATTTTATACCCGTATTGTCTATCATATAGAAACACACTAATCAGTAACCAGGCATTAACCTTAACAGTTAATGTGCTTTGATATATTGGAGTGCTGAGGTGTGTTAGTTTTTGTTATCTTTATGCTTACTAATAATATTACCGAACCATATTTCTATTATATGACCTGCTGCACAGCAAGTCAGGCTTGTTCTGTTTTGGTTGTAAGCACCTTCAGCGACCGGCAGACCGGCCGACAGCCGGTGACTCCTGCGAATATTAAGGGCATTACTTACAATCAAATCTTTTTATTTTTCTTTCTATATTTTCTATCAACCTCTATAGTAATCTTAAGTGCGCCAGCACAGGGAAACCTTGCTCCCTTCTTAAACTTATAATCGTTTAAGCTAAACGGTTTGGTCACCATGTCGCCGTTCCACCAGTTACGTTCTGTCTTTATGTATCCATCTACCTCAAGCTGATTTCTCAACTCAGTAAATACCGGATTATCAATTGACGAAGTAGATGTCATCCTTCCCTCGCCCTTCAGGACTTTTATCGTCTCATCTTCTGTAAGATCTGTTCTGCCAGCATACATACTCCACTCGTTGTGGACAGTCTCCTGGGTCAGGAACTTTTCATCTATTATAAAGTTTTTCATATTATATGGCAGAAAGTTGCGGTCCCGACCCGCACCCGTTTTCACGAGCCAACAACTTAGCAGGTTGCGGCTAATCCCATTAGCTTAACTTTCTGTATCCACTCTGCAAATCTTCCTTATTCTTCTTTCTCCCCGCGCGAATCAACCCGTAGTCTACATTCGCCGTTGTCACATGTCAACATGGATTCCCAGTCGTCGTAAATACTACCTTCTACAAGATGTCCATTTTCGCATGCCGGGCATAACATGCCTTTTCTGCTATACGTTTGTTTATCATCTGACATATTTTAACTTACACTCCCTTGGTTTGGCAACGGGTGTCGGACTCGAACCGACGTATCTCTGACTCAAAATCAGATCGCTCTTCCTGTTAAGCTACCCCGCAATAATATAGGCGACCCTGGGCTCTCACCTACTTGGTTACATATTCATGTAACATTTTCTCCCATTCCAGGGTAGGGTCATAACTGGTACACCGTAGGGGTTTCGAACCCCTCTACCCAGCGTGAAAGGCTGGTGACCTCACCAGAAGTCGAACGGTGCATTATTCTTCCTTGTCTCCATCCTTCGGAAACATATTTTTCTAATTCTTCTTTTTTTATCTTTTTACTCTCGATACCATCTGTAATCCAGCACTTTCCAAACTGGGAATTCTTAGTGCCTTGCTGATGATTTATTTCAGCTAATGTCTTCTTTCTTTTAATTTTAGCATCTTTTGTTTGCGTATGCAACCTGGCGTAATCTGCACGAGATGCATTACCGGGTGTTCTGTTACCTGAAATATTAAGTGAAGCAGCACCCTTCTTGCCGCCTTCTGACATTTTAGCATATGATTCTTTCGTTCGATTATTATATCCTTTTACACGGCCGACAGACGCAAGGCCTGTCTTGTTTATATAATCAAATCCGCCGGAACCTCCTTTACGGAGATTATACACATCGGGTCTTTGCAGAAATTCTTCGGTAACTATTTCTGTTTCTTTTTGCAAGACAAGATCGTATGTATCAAAGAATTCTAAAATATCTTTTCTGAAATTCTCTATTCCGTATTTCTTTATAGCCGATACTATAACTTTTCCACTTCCCATATAACCATCATCTATATTATTTGTTTTATGAACACCTACATAGATTTTGTTGTTTATAAGGTTGGTGATTTGGTATAAATAGTTCATGAACTATTTATCATTTGTGCAACCCCTGTCGGACTCGAACCGACGTCCTCCGGACTCAGAATCCGGCCGCTCTTCCTGTTAAGCTACGAGGCAATAAAACTGGCGTCTCCCGTCGGTATTACACCGCACTCCAAGTTCGGTAACGTTACCTCCGAACCTACACATCTCATGTTGAGAAGACATAACTGGCATCCCCGAGGAATCGAACCCCTAATAGAACAAGTTTGGACCTCATCTATAAAGCCATTGCGGGATATAAAATAGAATCTCTGTTGGGAGTCGAGCCCAAATTTCTACTTTGAGGGAGTAGCGTCCTAAACCGTTAGACGATAGAGATATAAAGGTATTTAAGTTTTGTTGGTTGGCACGCAGTTGTTAACTTTTACACCATTTTTCATTTTGGTGCCGGCCTTTCGGTATCCTTTCCAACAACTGGGGTCTAGTCTTTGCTTTGCTTCCTGAATCTCAGATTCAATCAGCATGCCCAGGTCAGCAATGCTTTCACAATTCCACTTCTTTAATGCTAATGCTTTTCGAGTGGGCTTGCCGTTATCGTCTTTCGACGGTCCTTTCATGCCACCCATTCTAGCACAAAAACTTTTTCTCCGTTTAGCATCTTTGCTGTCGGGGTCCAGTTTGCTGGGTTTGGTAGTTACTGCTGTTTGTAACTTGCTGCCCGGGTGTTCCTTACGGTAACTGGCCACACCCTTGCTATTAAGGCCGCCGGATTTACTTTTACCTTCTTTTCTTTTCCATGCTGCCGATTCATCTACAGCAGCTGAATAATCGTCTAGCATGTTTTGTATTTTTCGAATAAGCTCTCTGGATGCACCGTCACCCCATTCAACACTTTTAGAAATAGCGTGTGGGCCTTCAGTGTCGATCTGATCAGAAATATTTTTCGCCATTGTAGAAGTGAGATGCGGTAACCCCTCGGCGTCGCCCTCGGCCTCTGTTGTGGCAGCAAATTCTGCAGATTCTACCAAGTTGATGTAATGTCGTATAGATAGGTGTGTCATAGTAAACTATTTATCATATATGGTCCCCCATGAAAGATTCGAACTTTCCTAAACCGGTTTCGAAGACCAGTCACCGTATCCGACGGATGGGAGATTATCTATTTAAATGTGTGCCGACCCATGTATGGGCTTTCTTTCTTTGAAATTCTTTCTCAAGCTGATCGACATCGCCTACGTTTTGTGGATTGCCTGCAATTATAAATGCTTCGAGATCGTCTTGGACCGACGGAACTTTGAAAAATTTTGCCAGTGATGTCATAAATATTTTAAACATATCAATATCCTGCTCTTTTATTTGTAGCATTATTCCAGTATGCCTTTCGTAGTCGTATTACATCTTCTTCGCTTTGTGGATTACCCGACTGTACAAACTTATCCATACGCTGGTCTATATACTTGCCTGAGAACAGGCCTTTTAAACTTTCAAATAAATTCTTAAACATTTTATTCCTTAGTATCAACACTTATTTATCTGCAAATATGTTGCAGTGCAACATAGCTCAGTGTAAACACTAATACTAAAAAAGTCAACGATGGTGCGGGCTAGGAGAATCGAACTCCTGTCTAAACATCGGCAATGTTTGGTTCTACCATTTAACTAAGCACGCGAATTGAATTTACATTGCAGATACATATCTGCGGAACATCTGTGAGCCGGCTCCAGTGCCTCGGTATAACACATGTAAAACTTGGTGGGAGCGGCGGGAATCAAACCCACTTGGAACACCTTATGAAAGTGCTGCATTATCTTAATGCTACGCTACCGAAACTAAAAACTGCTTTCCACTTGCAGGAAAGATGGAAGAAATGCGTCCACTGGACAGGATATTAACACAGTCTAAAACTGGTGGACCGTGGCGGATTCGAACCACAACTGACATAAGCCAGCAAATATATAACAGTGACTTGTGTGTTACCCTTTTACACCTTCTACGGCCCGTAAATACATTGTAACTACTTATCACTCCTTTGTCAAATGGCGGAAGTATTATACTAGTAGAATTTATAAAAGAAATTTGGCGGAGAATAATAGAATCGAACTATCACCTATCACTAAGTGGGATGGTATTCAAAGCCATTTAACGCCCAGCGTCCCTAATCTCCATTATTCATATAAGTCTATAAAATTCTTACCGTATTTAAGTTTGACATACTTAAGTATCGGTTGTAAATCTTTCTCATACAATACCTCAATGTCAGGATTAGCTTCCATTTTTGCTAACCACTGGGAAGTTTTGTATCCTTTTATCTCGATTACGGTACCAGACACAACAAAATCAGGAATATAATCTCTAATTTTACCATCCCAATAATATTGGCGTCGAACAGTATTTCGTGTAATAGATACATTGTGTTCCAGACAATATATTACATAAGCCAATTCCCAACTACTATCACAAAAAAATCCTTTATACCATCCATTCTTACCTCTGCCAGAACCATGCACATAGCCGCCCAATTTATTTTTCTTTGCTATTATTGATAATTTGTCAGATCTTATCTTTTCTTTCTCCGGGGTCGATGCTTTTCCTGAATGACCTGGTCTAAAGGATCCGCCTGTAATTCTTTTAATAGAATGTGGATTTAATTTGCAATACTTAGTGTGCAGTGTATTACCTTCTTTTTTGTTAAATTCTCTTTCACAATATATACATATAAACATAACGGTCTCCCGTACATATTTATCATAATCAAAACTGTGTCGCGCTCCTAGACGATAGCACTTCCATTAAATATAATCGATAAGGAGTTACCTTATATGAAGAGGCGATAGGCCTACACCTGGTACAGATATTTTCATTTAAGACAGGAACTATCAATATTCCGATTATGTTGGTACCCGGATAGAGAATCGAACTCTACATTTGTCCACTTGTAAGGAGGATGGCTTCACCAGCTGCACTCTCCGGGCATTAATTCTTAGGCTTATTAGATCTAGCCTCTCTTTTTCGTTTTTTCTCGATTGCATCCATGTAACGATCAACTTCTTGATACATTAATTTATGAAATCTCTTGAATACTTTATGTTCGGTCTGATTGGTTGGATTATTAAATAATGATTCTATATACATTCTCATTTCGTTAGGTAAATCTTTCCTGAGATCATTAATGTCTGCCAAGTTGTCCATATCTATATCATTAATAAATTTCAATGCTGCCTCTTGGGCAAATGCTGCAATCTCTTGAGGACTTCCTCGATATAATTTGTAATCTGCGGCTGTATGATCCCCTGCCGATAATTTACGTAGAGAATTATAAAATTTAGTTTTATCTTTACCTTTATCCAGATAACTTCTGTATTCGGTTGTCGATCTTCCTGCTTTATATTGTTTGTCGTGCTGCACAACATGCACCATTTCATGTATAATAACACTAATCAGATTGTCTATAATAGTATTAAGGTTCGATCTTGCAAACATATACATATCGGCTTTTTTATATGTAAGAAATAACACCGAAACAAGATCATTCTCATTTTCTACACTGTCTAATGCCACATCGTACAATGATCCCATTGTGACTTTACAAATATCATCTGTATATTTTGTGTTTAGTACGATTGTTCTTCCGGATGCATGACCAGAAGCAGTTATATCGGCAAATTTAACTGCCACATCTACTTCAGTAATACCTTTAAGTAATTCTGTTAATGCTGCTGCAACTACAAGTGTTAATTGTTTATCTAACAAAGGTTTAATAAACGCATTTACCTGTTTTAAGGTCGAATTTTTATCTGCATGAGCTTTTATCTTTGGGTCCAGTTTGGATTCACGGTAATAGATTTGATGTAGACAATACAGTATTGTTTCTTCAATCTCACGTTTTAAAGGATTCTTTAAATTGGTGAGACTTATCTTTTCTGTTACAAATAGTTCAATTAAACGCATTCACTATTTATCAATAATTATCTGATTTAGAAAGCTAAAATAGATTTGCCACCCACCGCGTTGCAGGAGACCGCTGATCGGGTATCTATACACTGAGTCCCACTGTGTCTATAAATCAAATTTTGGTACCCCTGGTTGGATTCGAACCTACAACCAGCTGATTTTGAATCAACCCGCACTACCGATTAGCGTACAGGGGCATATGTGGAGTATCGTAGTGGAGTCAAACCACTCTAAACAGTTTTGCAGACTGCTACCTAAATCGCTCGGACAACGATACATAAATCGGTGACTCATGCAGCTTGTTAATGCTGCGACCCCTGAAGCCTATACATCATTGTGGAGCGGTGACGCTTGATCAAACGTCTGACATCAACAATGAGCGGTTGCGACAGTGCTCTAACATCTGAGCTAAAGAATCATACTTGGGTTGAGATTATTTAACGATCTCTGTTAAACAAAAATGATTGGGCGGACTCCTACGGATTCGAACCGTGTCTCTAATTTTCACAGAATTAAGTGCTTACCATTACACTAAGGGCCGCATAAAATAAAAAATAGTTAACAACTATTTAATTTTGGTACCTCCGGGCGGATTCGAACCCCCAATCACATGTTTCTGAAACAGGCCGCACTACCAATTGGCGTACGGAGGCAAAATAATTTCGGACAGTGAGCGTCACAACTATGTCCTGATCGATGCTTTCTATCGATATTCGTAAATAAATTTCGAAGTAGTGACTCTTACCTTCAGAGGGTAGCTATATACTTCTGTTCGCATGTGGCCACATGCAACGTTTGGCCCGACCTCCCCGTTTCGAACGGAGTTCTCTTGTTCTTCAGACAAGCGTGAGGACCACCTTCACCAAGGTCGGATAAATTTGGCGTACCAGGAAGGACTCGAACCCTCACAAACAGTTTTGGAGACTGTCGTGCTGCCATTACACTACTGATACATATTGTTTAATTGCGACCGCGTTTCCAATTTGGCCATTTATCTAAATCATTAATTTTTATTTTTTTATTATTTATACCATCTGTAATCCAACAGGTTCCAAATTGGCTGTTATCCTTACCACAACCAATTCCTTTACTAGATATACTCATCTTATTTCTAGATTCTATTGTGTGATTCCTATTAGTGAATGATGGTATTCGTCCATTTATATATGTTTGCTTATGAATTTGTGATAATTTTACAAGATAGTCATTCCATTTATTTTCGTTTATAAATTTGTCTTTTATATATGCACCATCGACAAGATTATTTCCTCCATAACCAGGATGGCCGTTTTTTCCGTATAAATTTATACCAAGGTTGTTTATATACCCGAACCCACCATTACCACCCTTTTTAAGATTATATGTATTTTCGCTTGCTAAAAAATCTTCATTTACAATTTCTGCTTCCTTATTAAACATATCTTCTGAATTATCATATTCAAATAATATATCTTTAGTAAAATTTTCTAGACCATACTTCTGTATAGCATAATTTAAATATTTGCCGGAACCCATATAACTGTCGTTTTTATTATTAGTTTTATGGGTACCAATATAAAATTTACCAGAAAATTTATTTGTTATTTTATAAATTAAATAAAACATAAGTGACATTACCCTGTTATTCTTATGTGTTATTTATCATAGTTTGATACTTATGCTCGAACTCAAGGGCTCCACGACTAGGTTTCGAACCATGATTGAGATGAAATGCAGAATCGAACTGCATCGGACTACTCCTGGATCGCCAAGAACAGTTCTTATTGATTCGTACCAGCAACCGACTGGACTTTTTCATCATTGTTTGGCTGGTCGTCGAGGAATCGAACCTCGCCTAATTTCCGTTAACAGCGGAACGCAAACACCTTGCTCGCTCACGACCAATTTTGTCTAAATAATATCTAACTTCCTAAAATCTTTAATTATTAATCCATGTGTTACCGTACGAAATATCGTCTATATCTGGGGGAACTGTCCCTGGATCGGCCTTGCCTAATGCAGAAAGCCCCCATTTTCGCTCCGAACACGAATAACAATTATTACACGGGCCGATTGCCTGTGTAGTGCATGAATGTGTATATTGGATAATATCTTCACATCCCAATTTATAGTAAATATCTGTAATCTGCGGTTTATGTAGAAGTAAGAATGGAGCCTTATATAAGACTTGTTCGTCTTTATAGAATAATTTTAGTGTATGCTCGAACGGCCGAATGTCATCTGGCGCCATTCTGTTGATGCCTATATAGAACATCATATCTTGTCTATTTTGCAAATAAGTATTCACCAATGGTGTGCGTCCGATTCGGCCCTGTGCATTAGCTTCTTCGTCATTTTCTAAATTATTTACGTGTGTGATACGTACACCGAAATGTTCAGATACCTTATCTACAATTCGATGAGAATAATATGTAGACCCTTCATTCTTCACAATGGTAAATGCTGTTACAGGGACAGTTTCTAATCTGCCTGTTGCTTTTAATTCCGACATAATCAGACACATTAGCGCGGATGAATCCATACCTCCCGAACTATATAAGCCGACTCTTTTTACTTCGTTTCCGTTCTTCAAATGAGTCGGGATTGTAAAATTAAACGGCACTGATAATTCATCGGGGCCTAATACTAAATCCATATTAACACTCCTTATAATGGAGTATTTATACAAAATACTATGGTATCCTGTGGGGGATTCGAACCCCAGCCTGTTAAGGCGTCACCTTGAAAGGGTAATGACCGTTGCCAGCAGTCGACACAAGATAAAATAGTTTTAAAGTTGTAATCTATACACAAGGGGGGAATCGAACCTCCACACACGACTCATCGCCGTTCGCACTGCCGCTATGCTACATGCTCACTTTCATAAAACCCCGTCAAGGATACATGTGAAAGTGTAGATACAACCGTCATTGTTAGTTGACGCTAACTACAACTTTAAAACTACTTACTAAAAATTGGTAGCTCCACTTGGGTTCGAACCAAGGACTTCCGCCTTATCAAGACGATACTCTGACCAACTGAGTTATGGAGCTAATATATGTTTGAAAATTGTAGTGCTGCAATCAAGGTGTTTTCTATACGCATTTCAAACATTGTATGGTGCTCCGTGGTCGAATCAAACGGCCGTCTCAGGATTACAAAACCCGCATTCTATCACTTAACTAACGGAGCAAAATAAAACAGAGTACACATTTGGTTTCATTCACAGTGAAAATTTTTAGTTTGCTGTAGGTACTCTTCAAAATTATAATTTATTCTTAAGGGTTTGTATGTTTGCTAATGCAATTTTTGCATTATCTTTTATATCTTGTGTTGTGATATCATTAGCAAAATTAGTATTAATAATTGTCCTAAGATTAGATTCCACCTGTTCTATAGTATATAACCAGTTTTGTGTTAAATGTGGACTCTTAAGTTTAATTAACATATCTAATATGTTTACTGTTCGCTGATATTGTTCGTCGATATCCAAATCAATACCATTAATTTTGGCCCATGTTCTATCTTGATCATCGATCTCGAATAGTCTCATGTACTGACCTCTTGTTCATCTCTAGTCCAATTTCTAGCTGAGCTTTCTTTAATTCTTCAATTGTTATCAACATTTGTTGATGAATTTCATCTAAGATCGTTTCGTCAGATTTGATATTGGTATTTAATTCGATTAATTGTTTCTGCATAATATATCTCGTTGATATAATATTTATCAAACTAAAACAGAGTACACATTTTTTTCATTTGCGGTGAAGTTTTTAGTGGCTGCAGGTACTCTTCAAAATTGGCGGATGATACCAGTAACGATCTGGCCTGAACATCTACATTGACAGTGTAGTGGCCACACCATGCAGCCCCATCATCCGTACATCGGTATATTTGGTGCGTTCATTGCAGACTTTTACTGCACCTTTTTTCAATCGATATACATCGATCAACGCCATGTTCGCACAGCGTCTGGTATTTACTTTTCGGATCATGAGCCCGATTGATTTAGATTTGCAAAAGCCTGCCTTGACATTGTGGTGGCAGGAACCGTGTCCTCTTTTACAAAACTGGATGCGGGCGAAGGTAACGCTCCTTCTTTCCGATGTGGCTTATGAGACCAATGGGGGACTATCCCAACCCGCGATAAATATATGATGACTAACGAATACGTATACTCGATAACAGCACCTGCTTTAACTGATATGCTTCTGCCAGGTGTAGAAGAAAAACTCTTCATTAATACGGACAGAATCACATACAAATCTGTTCCCGCTAAAACTCTAATAAAAGAGGAATTTCTGACCTGGAATAATATCGAATGGCAAGAAGTTCTGATATTTCACAAGACAAATAATTTTATTGGTCGATTACACGTCGACTCAACAGACAAACTAGCATGGGGAATAAATTGGATCTACTCCGGCGTCGGAACATTAAAATATTGGGAGAAGTCACAGATAAAATCTTCAATTAGCAAAGTAGACGAAGAGGGTTATCTCATATATGTCTATAAAACTGATGAACTACCTGCAAAAGAATACAACCTCACAATAGGTACATATTTAGTAAATGCATCTATACCACATTTGCCGTCAGGCAATAATGGTCGATATGCTTTTAGCCTTCGGCCAGGAAAGTTTGACATGACTTGGGAAGAAGTTAAAACTAAGTTTCAACATCTAATGTTATAAAATCAGTATGCTTATTTTTCAATTATCATTTGAATTTTTATATTTGCTGAACGCATACTTTAAAACTGGTACAAGTAGACAGGAATCGAACCTATATCTTTGCGTCTGTGGATTCTCGACTTCCATTTAAACCCAACGCTCATGCTGCTACTTGTGTAACTAAATCCGAGTGCCTACCTATCCTTATTGAAGGGACTCGGAAGATTGTCTCGAATGATCAAGTCTTACACCATACTTCACGGTCAAACTAAGGTCGGTTCACCGACATCCGCTACTTGGGACTCTAATATCATCGTCTATCTCGAAACCGGTGGGCTAGTGTGGAATTAAACCACCTAAACTGTCTTGTAATTCTCGACAGCATGAAATCATTTCATGTCAAGCCTGAAACTGGTGTATTATCGCGGAATCGAACCGCGCACATAAATGGATTTCTCGACGACATCAATTAAATGTCACGCCGATCAAGTCCTCAGTAATATTACCTCTGACTTCCAGATCGCCTTCTACGTGGATCCTTCATAACACATAATATGGTGGATATATTGGGAGTCGAACCCAAACAGGCCCTATAAAATATGGCTATTTTATATTGATGCTCCGACGGCTACTGACCGTGCATTAGCTGTACCGACATATACCCGAAATTGTTACTGTTGTTAGTATCTTAAATACTATCATACATTTGCTGTAATTCATTATACAGAGGGGTTAATTTATTTCGAATAGCGATCGCATCAACATCGTGTGTTTGATTTAGTATATCAACACACATACTATCTATGTCAGCTACTCTATTTTGCAATTTACCTACTATATCCCGTATACTATTTTTGTCACGCAATGACTTGACATTCTTAAATTTATTATATTCTTGTCTCACATGATGTATATCTTTCATGACAGATTTATAATCTTTGCTCAATATGCCTGATGTATCTTCTTTGCCTAATGTATTAATCCTGTATATAAGTGCATCCTGCTTTTCGATTTCGCAAAGTTTCATACCACCTGTTCCCACAAAGCGGTATCGGCTAATTTTATATCTATGACTTTCCTAATATCAGAAATTTCAGAATTTAATTTAATAATTTCAGAAATATATGATTTGGCAGGGGGTCCGTCGCGCCGATGATTATATAATGAATTAATGAACCACATCCTCTCGTGTAGTGCATCAATCTTACACTGCTCATTGTACAAAGGGCATGTAACATCTCTTGCTAATTTTATGTATTTTAGTTTTTCTAACTTCATACATCTATTTATCATACCCCAAATTTTGGTCTCCATGCAAGGACTTGAACCTTGACCTTACCGCCCCAAACGGCATGTGCAACCTGATAACACTTCACAGAGAAAATATGGTGGACCATGTGGGAATCGAACCCACCGATATCTACTTGCAAAGCAGACAAGAACCCCAGCTCAATCATAGCCCAAAATTTGGTGGGTCTTGGTGGTAACGCACCACTTGCTGCTTCCTATCTTTAAGCAACGGTTTTACAGACCGTCGATAGGGACAAAACCCAAATTATTCCTGCCACACCTCTCCAACTGTGTCGCGACACCAAAATTTGTAAACACATTATAACATATGCCTATAGTAAAATACACTATTTGGTCATTTAAACCAGTGTAATATACTTTACTATAAGAGTGATATAAATATCACTCTTATATGCCTTTAATCGCACATTGGTACATCTGAAGACTACTCGATGCCCTTCGAATAACCATAATTTTCTATGACTATTCATGCCGGTCCGGCGATATTTCTATCCCGCGATACCAATGTTGAATTGATATTACTCCTAACGCGGTTTGATGTTCATATACTAAATAATTGAATTGCTAATGATTTACTAATTCTAAACCATTCTCCATTCCTATCATCTGCTTTATTTTCAAATAATTCTAGTAAATCTGCCTCTTTATCCCTTCTATTCTTTACCCAGTTAATTTCAATGTAAGAATATTTATTATACGGGTCATATGCACTATTATATGACGATAATCTTTGCTCATAATCCATTGTCATCCCTATCTTCACCCATCCGGGCCAAGCTGGATTTTCAACCAAATACACAAATCCTTCCGGAATACTATCTCTTGTACTTCTGCTTCTATCTTCACTTAAATATCTTATTCTGATATTCTCTAATCTGTCCTTTAGTGTCGGGACAATTCTGACCGGTTTACCAGTTAATATAGTTTCTTCTTTCGTTCCGTATTTGTTATTCTCAAATTCTTTTCTAAATTCCTTAAGCATGTCATATAATTCTTTTGCCTGTTTTGCATTCAATTTATATTGAGTGCAGATTTTAGATGTACTTAGCTCTCGAAAATTATATATGAAATACTTCTTTGCTAACTCATATTTAGAATTTAAACTTCCTCCTGAGACATTTTCAATCTTCTTAATATCTTTCTTTCGTGAAGGTAAACTATTGCCGTAGTTTGCTATATGGTTCATGTTCGAACCATAAGCTGTAGCAATCGGTGATTTAAATGTTTTTCCCATATATTTCTTTCTAATATTTCAATCCAATAAAAAAGCTGCTTAGTTTCCTGAGCAGCTTCCTTTTATAATCTTATTAGTGTTAGTTACTAATACCCTTATAGAAGGAAGCTGTTTTAATCGGATCTTGTTCATTACTCGATGTTGTAAATCCGACCCAATAACCGCACAGACGCTCTGATGCTAACGCCAAATTATGCATCTTATTTGCCAGTTTAATAATCGTTACAAACATTCTTTCTTTCCAAAATTCCAATTAGTGCCGAACAATTATTGTTCTGCAAGTTATTTATCATCTGTGTAAAAATAGCACTTAATATGCACATCTTTACTATCTTACCGCAAGTTTACACGAATATAGTTAATCTGTCAAGTCATTCAGTTATCTTCTAAAAAACAGATATATTGCTTGCAACACATTTATTTATCTTCTGTCAGTCTGACATCAAACAAAACAGGCGTCAAACATTCATAAAATTTGTTTTAATTTAGTGCCAATGCTGCCGGCTTCTAATCTACTGCGCGCCTTTTTAATGACAGTAGAACCACTATAAAACAAATCTCCCTAGCCGTTATTGTAACAACAATGTTGACCTATGTCAACCACTTCACACTAAGGATCCGCCAAATGTCGGAACAGTCTGAGTCGGATGGTTTCGTTGTTGAACGGTCGAAGTGTAAGCAGGTGTCCCTGTATAGGTATCAGCTACTGTACCTGTAGTCGGCGTGGTAAGAATGGTTGTGATTGTTATCACTGTCGCCGACCCTGATGCTGCGTTGGCTACCATATTCACAACATATGTATTATTAGTGTACGGTGCTCCATCAGTAGTGTTATACATAGCTGTGGAACTTGTGCCTATGTTTGATCCGCCAGTCCCAGAATTTGTTATTGTGCCACCGGCGCCAGTCCTAAAATGACCTAAGTCATATATAACTAGTGTGCCCATCGCAACAAACATAGCATTCATAGTGTTGTCGGCTGCATTTCCAGTTGTCTTACTTGGTGAAAGTTGAATCCTCCCACCAAAGAAGAAATAGTTTGTCAATGCTGCGGCAGTGGCAAAAGTGATTGTCAGTGTATGTGTTTGTGTTTTTGGAGTGGTCCATCCATTGGCTGACTTTGTGCCGTTTGCTGGTGTTGTTAATGAATACTGCCCTGCATTTCCAGCAAATATGCTTGCTAAATCAGTACTTGCAGCATAACCGGTTGCGCTAGTTGTAATATTTGTTGCCGGTATTCTTGCACCAAGATTAATTTGCGCTGCGGTTGCAATAGGGTCGAATCTTGTACGAATATCGACTCCGGCTACTTGATAACCCGTAATGTTTGCGGGGCTTGTCGAAACAAATGTAGCAAACAATGTATCAATATCAATACCAGCTGACTGGATATTAGCTGTCATTTACTTTACCCCTTTCAACATTCCCATAATTTCAGCAACTTGCTTCTGCAATTTAGAAATTGTAGATTCTTGTTCCTGAACTTTAGCAGTCAATATAGCTGATAGCCTGCCATAGTCGATGCCACTCGGAATACCGCTGTCATCCATTCCAACAATTTCTGGATAAACAAGTGCCATTTCTTCAGCGACAAATCCAAACTCGTGTGCTTTGTAATCCTTACGATCATATTCCCTTGGTCTTAAATCTGCAAACTTAGACAAGTATGTCTTACCTAAGTTCTTAATGGCTTTCTTTACACGCTTGGTTGATGTAGCGTTGAATGCCACAGATGTTAAAATACCAGAGGACGGATTGAACGATAGTTTCGTCGAGGATACTTTTGTCGGTAGGTTACCCGATGTTCCCGTAACCCACGTAGGATACATAGTTGCGTTTGTAGTTGTATCGTTTGTAATTGCACTATTTGTCGAATTAGTCGCAGTTGTCGCAGTAGTTGCATTACCAGTTAATGCACCAACGAATGTTGTCGATGTAACCGATGTTAGACCAGTATAAGAACCAGAAAGTCGTGCATCAGGTACTGTGCCA
>Ga0209702_10000910_pt1 | contig 60454 bp, 58 predicted proteins | sample FRY01_FD_187210 | JGI IMG/M metagenome (GOLD analysis project Ga0209702, IMG submission 187210) | Freshwater microbial communities from Lake Fryxell liftoff mats and glacier meltwater in Antarctica - FRY-01 (SPAdes) (version 2) | ecosystem: Environmental > Aquatic > Freshwater > Ice > Glacier...
TCACCAATGTCAATGAAGCACCTGTTATTACCAATAACTCATCTGGTGCCACCTATTCAATCTCGCAAGCAGAGAACATCTCATCCGTTGTAACTTATGCGGCCAGCGATGTTGATGCAGCTACTACCTTTACTTGGAGTATTACTGGAACCGATGCAGCAGATTTCACGATTGGATCATCTAATGGAGTATTAGCTTTTGCAGTAAGCCCTGACTATGAGGCACCTGCAGATTCTGATACCAATAACATCTATATCGTAATTGTCACCATCTCTGATGGAGCGTTAACTGATACGCAAACGCTGACACTGACAATTACCAATGCCAATGAGAGTTCAAGTATTGGCGCAACTGTTATTACAGGTGCTATCTATAAAGGCACTAATACAACTATTACAGTTTCACTCGATGTTGCCGGCAAGGTTCGCTTCTTTGTTGGTGGAAAGAGAATAGCGGGATGTCTTGCTAAAACTACCTCTGGTTCCTATCCCAGTTACAGCGCTACCTGTTCCTGGAAACCTACTGTGATGGGAAGGGCGAGCGTAAGTGCCAGGATCACACCGACAGATAGCAGCTTTAGCGCAGTGACTTCTGTGGCATCGGCATACTGGGTGCTAAAGCGGACGAATATGCGGTGAGGATTTGTATTAGACTGCGCTGAATTAGGCTCCGGAGGGCAGATGGCAATCAAGAAATTGCAAGCAACGGATCATCTTGCTGATGCCTTGGATAAGTGGGCTAATAAATATCGGGTAGCAGGTGACGCGTATCTCTCCAATTTAATACACGCACTCCGCGATCGGAAGGGTCTGCACATCTGGGCAGAGTTAGACCCCCTGGACTATCTTCCACATCCTGAATCACGCGTTGCATCAACGCGTACTAGCTTGATTCGTCTCTTGACCGTTATTCGTAACGTATTAGTTTTTTCCCCGGTCGCGCTTACCTGGGCCGCCATTGGCGAGGCAACTACTGCATTCTCTGTTTACATTAAAGAAAATGGCGCAAACGTAGTTAACTTCCTAGATTTCTGGCAAAACGGTTACGACACACTGGGAGAAAAATGGCGCATTGGCAATGTTGCCCTACTCTCTTTCATCATTATCTTAACTGTTATCGCCCTTACTCTATATGTTTCCATAGCTGGCCATAAAGCTAAACAACTTCGCCATAATGAAGAGGCACTGATAGATGCAGATCGTTTGGCGCTTGCGATAGAGATTTCAACGGTGCTCTATGACAAGCGCCGAATCACTGCGGTAACTATGAATCAGGCGCTGGCAGGAAGCATTGGTAGGTTAGTGACAGCAACTCGCTCGCTTGAAGTTGCCGCAAAATCAATCGAAAAGAGTTCCAAGAAAGTTTCTTCCGCTCCGACTTCTTATTTGGATCGTTTTGATTTTGATCCACTTTTAGAAAGTCCAAAGCGTTCTAGGGGTCGTCGTGCGTAAAGTTCGAGCAGGTCTGGAAGAAGAAGATATCACGCTACAAGCTGGCTGGCTCTTCGCCGATTCATTTCTGGCGCTTATGGTTATCTTTCTTGCAACAATTTCATTCGTACCAACCCTCGGAGGCGGCCTAACTGGCACTGGAAATATCGGAAGTATCGCAGGTGGTAATTATGTAAAGGGTTTAAATATTGCCTATGAAGAATTTGATTCCGCCAGAATACAAAGAGATATCGAGAACTTTATTTCAGCAGAACAATTGCCTTCAACTTCAAAGGTGCTATATGCAAGAATTGTGAGCGGCTTTGATCCAAAGACCGAAACCGAAGATGACGCTCGCTTTCGTGCGCTTTTATTTAGTATAAAAGTAAAAAACTCTCAGATTGGCTACTTTGAAGATTCAAAAATTGACCTCGGAAGCAGTCATTTACTAAAATCAAATCAAATTGTCTTGCGGCTGACGCTTTCACCAACTAAATAAGAATTGAATTAGAGGCCTACTAGGTCGAAGAGGGTTCCAAAAAATGGAATCACGCCGACTAATTTACCGACCACATCTTCTTGATTGATTCGTACGAATGAGGCACCAGTATCGACATCCACAGTTTTCTCAGTTGCAGATTTAACGATCCCAAGCTGATTGCCACTGCCTTCGATTACAACGATAACTTTCTGGCCTGCCGTATATCTGTCATCGCTCTTATAAACGGCAACGCTAGATTTCGCCGATCCCATAGCGCTAGCGAGCCCCCCTTGAGGGTGAGCAAAACGAAATCCGACTCCAAAGAAAATTATCAAGACGCCAGCTATGACTAGAAGCTTCAATTTCATGAATAAAGTGTAGCTCTTTACTTGCGCTTTGATGCTTTTTTGGGCAGCTTTCTTGGCGAAACTTTTTTGACTACTGCTTTCTTGGCAGCGGTTTTTACGGCGGTGCGGGCGGTTTTTCGCGAAGCGTTAGCCGTAATCTTATTGAGCCACTCTTCGATATCGGTCTCTTCAGATCTGGAAGGAACCTCCCCTAGCGGTGCCTGAAAAGATTTAATTGTCGTTTCGACTGAGGCAGGTATGGCGGGCGCCGGCTTCGGGCTCTTCTTGAATCGGCTCAGTACTGAGATTGCCATCGCGCTAGATTTTTTAGCTAGCGACAGTCTTTTCACTGTGAAAGCAAACTTTTGTAGATACCAAAGTACTACTTGGGCGCCCTTTGGTTTTGGAGCCAGTCCATCAGAGTTTGTCGGTTGCGATGAATCCTGCGCTGGCACATCAACATCATTTACATTTCCAACACCTACCCCAAGCATCAGTCGACTTGTTCTGGAATCTGGGCGTCCTACCCCACGCCATGTTGCAACTTCAATAACACTCCCCTGGGTCATCTTTCCGATAACAATTTTTTGGCCATCGGGTAAGTCGATGACAAGAGGTGAATCCGACAATGGAAGCGGGAGTTTTGAAACCCTAGGTGCAGATTCTGAATTTTTCTTGCTAGCCAATTTCTAATCCGATGGTATCGGTGTAATCGGCAGTATTAATTTTGTTAAAAAAGTAGGCAGGTGTTGCTCGTTGCGTCCCGACAGCGGCAGGAACTGAGCAGAGAAGCTGCGAACTATTGAAGCTGAATTGAGGCACGCTAGCCGGCCAGCCGGCTGCAGCCGGCAGAGTAACCGTGCATTTGATAAGGTCGTTAGCCAGATATTCGCCAGTAGTATTTTTTAGTGTGGTAGCAATAATTTTCACGTAGAAGGAAACTACCTTCTCTGCGCATGTGGCTTTCAAATCATTAGTCGATCCAAATTCTCCTAAAGTTAATTCATTAAAAACAAAATCAGTGCCGGTGAAGGTGCGTGAAAGTCCTAACTTAATTATTCCATCTGTTTCGCAAGCACCAACAGAGATTTGGCCAGCTCCATACGAAAGATCTCCACCGGTGCCGGTACCTGCTGCGCCCGTTGCACCTGCTACGCCCGTTGCGCCCGTTGCGCCTGCTACACCTGCTACACCTGCTGCGCCCGTTGTACCTGCTGCGCCCGTTGCGCCCGTTGCGCCTGCTACACCTGCTACACCTGCTGCGCCCGTTGCACCTGCTGCGCCATTGCACGCAAAAGTTGTGTTCCCGCTGCCATCAAGAAATTTGGTGCCACCACTTTCACAATCACCTTGTGCGCCGGTAAATGCAACTGTCAACACGCCAGTTCCATCTTTACCGTTGACGCCCGTTGCACCTGGCGCTCCAGGAAGACCAGCTTCTCCGTTCATTCCAATAAGTCCGTCTTTACCTGCAACACCAACGGCGCCAGGTACGCCTTGCGGTCCAACTAAAAGCGCAAGCACTTGATTCAAATTCGCAGCAGATGATTTTGTTCCCAAGAAGAAGTTTGAACTCTTGGTTGCGTCGGTCTCTGCATAGGAAGCGCCAATTCCAGCAAGCGAGAGAACTAGGATTAAAAATACGAGTTTCTTCACGACTGTATTATCTCCCTTTTCTCGGTAGATGAACAAATTGCACTATATATGGCGTGTGCGACTCCCGGAATTCCAGCGACCAATAGCATCAAATCCGCACGCTGGTCTCCGAGCAGGGGGCTAATCGAAATTTGGCGGAAAATAATGAAAGTGGCTCCCACTGTAATGAGAGATTCGATCAGCACATTTCGCTTAGGGGCTTTAAAGTTAAAGCGCCGTGGCTGATTGAAGCCGACGAAAATCAAGTAGTAAGGCAAAGTAAAGATAATTGAAACAACCGCAGATTTTCCTGCTGATGTAGTCCAAATATAAACAAAACCAAAAACAAGAGCGGACAAACTCAATGCCGTGCGAGGTGAACTTACCCGAGCGATAAAAAAACTTTCGTCGTGAACAATTTTATTTTCAGTTTCTTTAAAATGGACGCTCTCTAAAAGCCCCCGAACAACTAGAATAAGTGCAACTATTCCTACTTCAACGATGGAAATATTTCGAACTGGTGACTGAGTATAAATAACGCTATTTATTAGTGCATGCCCCAAATAAAAGAGCACGCTACCAATTAGCGCTGAAGCAAGAACACCAACAAATTTAACTGGGTCTGGTTTAACCGGGTCTCGGTTTAAATCAGTTGATGATTTGAAATCGCGATTAATCGTATCCCTTAAGACACCCGCGAAAAGTGAAGGCGCAACCCATGCAAATCCAACCGCAAACATAATTAAAACATCCCGAAAACTTGTGATGTTTCCGGTTATTGCTTGAACTGCCCAGAATCCGAGCGTTGCGAGCAGACCCGAGTAAGCATCAAAAATTGCAATTGCTGCAATTGCAATAAAAATTACCAAGGGCGTCATTGCAATCCCTTTATTTCGAATTGTTTCAACTGCGGCAACGCCTCCGGCTATAAATCCAACAATCGGAAGAGCTCCGTATACATCTTTTGAAATGCGATGAGCCAGCTCTCCTTCACGAATAAGCAGGAAGCGAAATAGCGAGTGGCGCAAAGAATTCATACCGGAAATGCGTAGTCGATAAGGAGCCTGCGCTAAGCGATTGCTAAATCGTTGTCTCTCGCCGAAAAGTATTGAGTTCTGGTCGGAACGAACCTGACTGGATGAGAATGCAATCTGTGAATATTTAGCAGATCTCAGCGCTGAGATGACTGCAGTGATGAAAACAAAAATTGCGATAACGATGGTTAGGTCAAAAAGTGAATCCGCTACCGTATATGTCTGCGCTTCAATTACTTCTATGCCTGCCACAACTGTGCGTGGAGAACCGCTGCCTTCGGTCGAAACTGTATAGCCGCCGAGCGGCAAATCTTTCGGGAACTCAAGTGAATAAATGACATACCCCGCGCCATTTGCTTGGCTAGCCGTAAAAACTAACGGGTCAATTCCATTGCCTTCAAGCTTGACCTGCCAATCATTTATATAAGCGCCTCCGCCCAACACTACTTGTTGAGTTCGACCTCGCTCCCAAGTAAGTAATGGAATATCTGCAGCTTGCGCCAAAGTGGGTAGTGAAAAAAAGATAATAAGTAGTAGTCCAAATAATTTTAAGTATTTCATGATTCACTCTTTAACGTGTCCAGTATCATCCATATCCCAACGCCAATTGGAATCAGGATGAGAAGTACTTTCGGCGCCAAAATTTTTCCAATAAGTGGAATTACCAGGAAGACAATTCCCGAGACATCCTCAGATTTTGGCTTTTGAACATCCGGAGCTGGGTTGTTATCACCCTTAACTAAAAAACCATTTACTGGATCTCCACCGATAATACGGTGAGTAAATGTTCCGACTACTTCGCCATCGAATCTGCGTGCTGTGTATGCGATAACATCGCCAATTTTTGGCTGACTGCGCGGCGTCGGCGCTAAAACCACAATGTCTCCGGAGTGGATCATTGGCTCCATCGATCCAGTTAGAACAATGCGAGCCTTAACAAAACCCGCTGCAGATAAGACCGAAAAGGTTAAAAGGATTGCGCTTAAAGCATAGCCTACAAATTTGAAGCCTCTTCCAAAGATTGCGCTTCGTTTGGATGCTTTGGTTAGAATTCGCTCTGGTGGTGCTTGTACAAATAATTTTGACTTAGTTTCGATAATTTCGCTCTGGGTAATCAGAACTGTCTTCTCGCCAAGTGCGCTTGAAATTGTCAGTAAAACTTTCGTATCATCGAACCTTGATTTTCCTTCTACCCACATTTCTTCAGTGGTGGATTCTTCAAAGAGCGGGCGACGGTTTACCTCATCAGTCATGATCCGTGTGGCACGGTTTGCAGCGTTATCTTTCTGACCTGGGATGCATCTGCAAAGGAAATCGTCTGGTCCGGGTCAAAGGTTATTTGAACAGAGTTCCCTGAAATTACTTCAGTAGCATCTTCCGTGTCGGTCAGGACATCAAAATCTGTGTAACCACTATCGACTGAAGTTACCGTTGTCGAATTTTGGTAGTAAAAACGCGCTACATCGTATTGAGTGTAGACGCCTGCGGTAGCTGTTTCGGAAACCGTCAGCGCTGCGCCAGTATCGGCGAAGACCTGAATTATGAAGTCCTTACCAAAACAATTTTGATCGATATCTTCCAAAATAATTGAGTCGAGCGTGAATTTACCCGTACCGGTTTCATTGATAAATCCGGCATAAGGGATCACGGTGATTCCGTTGCTATCGCAAGTGACCGTGACTCTAGAGCCTTGGCCGAATTCGAGAGCTCCGCTTCCGGTGCCTGAAATAAGAGCAATATTTGCACCGTATGCGATACCAGTAACTGCAAGAAAAGTTACGACAGCTTTTACGAGGAAGGGTTTTGAACTTCCCTTTGGCTCTTGCGAATTTTCAAGGTCGTCAAAGTCATCTGGCTCAAAGCCATCTGACTCATCAAACTCAAGAATTTTCATCGCGCCCGCTCCCTTCCCGCGTTAGCTGAGCATCCTAAAAAAAGCTAACTAATTACGCGATAAGTCGTGTAGTGGTGAGACTCTATGCGAGTTCAACCACTACACGACCCATGCAATCGTTAATTGGGTTTAGCTGCGATTAGCTTGATTGAAGGGTGATCTTGTAAACCGCACCTGCTGTTGCCGAAGGAACTGTTAGCCCAAGACCGAAGGATCTCTCCGCCGCGGCGCCTGAATATGCACCAATTAGAGTTCCAGCAGTAGAAGTAGCGGTGGCCGAGTCAGTGAGCGCGAAGGTAGCTGTCGTGACCGCGGTAGAACCTGATGTTGCAATCTGCAGCGGAGTTGCTGCCGTATCGCCATAGACACCGACTGTCATAGTTGTCGCGAGGCAACCTACGCCGCCTGACTTCACCACGGCATTAAACCCTGAGAAGCTGATGGTAGAGAGCATGAATACGCCACCACCGGAGGCATTAGTAAATGATGTTACCGGCGTTACCGTAATGTCGCTATCGCAGGCAGCGGTGACCTGTGTACCTTGACCGAATTCAAGTGAACCACTTCCAAGTGTGATATTTGCAGCAAGGGTTGAACCAAGTACCGCAATAGCTGCAACTGATGCTAGCCCTGCAAGCGTGCCAAGGTTGCTTTTTCTCTTTCGTGCTTTTGGCGCCGAGTTTGGCGCTCCTTCAAAACGTAAAATTTCCATCTCTATATACCCCATTCATTAACGGTTTCCACGAAAGGTAAAACACCTTTACTCTGTTGTGGAAGACAGAGTGTGGGTAAAGATCACTCTTGCGAGTAACCAATTCTTATGGTGCCAATGGAACTGAGGCCGCCACCGTTGGTGTTGGTGTTGGTGTTGGTGTTGGTGTTGGTGTTGGTGTTGGTGTTGGTGTTGGTGTTGGTACCACCGTTGGTGCTTGCGGCTGCGCACTTGGATTATCGATAGTTTCAACAGTTGTACGAAGTACTGTCTGACCATCGATATTGACCACCTGTGCGGTTGGATCTAGATAAAAAGTAACATCGGCGCTCTGAGCAGAGAGAGCGCTGCCGTCATAAACCGAAGTTCCTGAAATTGAAACCATAGAACTTGCTATGAGGGTTCCTGCAATCGGATTTCCGGTTCCAGTTAGGTAGGTAAGTAGAAGTGCGGTCGAGTCGCTGATGTTTTGCACAGGCGCAGGGTTAGGTAGCGAAACTTGTAATACTTTGGCTTCGGCAATTGCACCAATAGTAATTTCCTGGGATGCACCGTTAATCAATCGCACTCTTAATTTTTTACCCGCACATGCCTCAAGATTTAAATTTGAAACAGTAACAGTTCTTACTCTAAAGAATCCTGCTGATGGATCTCCCGCAGCTGGTTGCCCATACCACTCTTGACCCATAGCGATATAAATTTGTGGGTCACATGCAATTGCTTGTTGTGAACCTTGACCGAATTCAAGTGAACCATTTCCAACTGTCACGCTTGCTGCAAATGTTGAGAGCAAAAATGGAATAGCAGTTAATAAACTTGCACCGACAATAATTTTTGATTTAAATTTTTTCCCGCCACCAAAACCAGAATTCACGGGCCCACTAAGCGGTGAGTGAAGCGACATCAACCATCTCCATATCAACGTCGGTGGGATTAGTCCCCCCTTGAAACTCATCACTTTTAGTTAAGTGTGAGTTAAGTGTGAGTTTAGAGTAATTTGAGCGGAGGGCAAGGGCTAAGTGAGCATAAAACCGACTATTTAAGTCTGCCCGCGCCCTTAATGGTAGATAACTCAAGCCCCAGCGCCCTCATTGTGGTGATTGCTCCACTTTGGGCGGCGCTGCAGAATTGCGACTCAACGGTCGGCTTAGAGACTGCCACAAATTGGAAGGTGACTCCCCTGCCTGCGATTGACCCTCCATTTGAATATGCGAATAGGCCAAATTGGGAGTTGATCAGATTGAGTACCTGATTTGTGGTCCCCGAGACTAGAAGTCGACCACTTAAATCACCCGAAATCAGAAGATTTCCATCTGCTTGATCATCAGAGGCCCGCTTGTTTTTGATATCAAAGCTAATGCCTTGGCCACTGATGCAGACCATTGTGTAATCAACAGCCGAGCCATCGACGCTGGCATAGATTGATGGGAAAAAATAGGTTGTTGCCCGTGGATCTACCGCCGCTGTGGCTGGAATCTTCAGCAGGTATCTAGGTTGAATTTCAAGAGGAGCAGGTGGCAAGATCACAATAGTTGTGGTCTCGGCAACTTCGGAAAGCAACGGGGCAATAGTAAGAGTGATTTCCGGGCGATCAATTTCGGGCTCCGGCGTGAGCGTTGGTTCCGGCGTTGAGGTTGGTTCGGCAATGATGGCAACGGTTTGGGTATCAGAATCTGTTGGAATGAGCGCAGGTACAACTTCTTGAATCATCTCGGGTGAAGTTGCAAGTTCATCGGCAAGTGTTGGTGCGATCGTGGTGACCACAGCGGCAAAGAAGGCCAGCACAATGGCCCTGGAAACTACCTTCTTAATCCGACGTTGCGAATTGAACTCATCGAGAGCACGAAATTTTATTCGCTCAATGAATTCAGGAAGGTACATAGCTTAAATATACCTTTACTTTAGTTGCTTTAGTAGTGCGCTAATCCTGGGTACCAGGAAGATAGAACAGGCCTAGCCGCTTCATATTCGCTTCAATGATATCAATTAGCGCCTGATCCCCCGCACGTTTGCCGTAGGTCATGCCGAGGGTAATGCCATCAGCTCGAGCTGGTGCGAACTCTGTGAGTAGATAGATCTCTTTGCGCATACTTTTAAGATCATTGGCGTTGGCGAAAATTTTGGCGAGCAAAATCCGAGCCGCGATGCAACGAGGGGATACGGCAACTTGCTTTCGGCCCAGTTCTTCCGCGGCATCGTTGCCTTGGCTAGCAACCATTATTAGTTGCGCATCAAAATACATAGTGCATGGAATATAAGGTGAGAATTTGTAATCAATCCGGGAATTATTATCCGATCCATATTCATCTGTTGCTACCAGATATTTATATTGTGCTATCGCGAAATTTGATCCTACAAAAATCGAAGTTGCAGCTATCACTGCCAACGTTGCTGATAACATAAAATCGCGGCGCTTGCGAGTATCGGCGTTCTGTCGATAAATCTGACCTATTACGAATCCGGCTGCGGCCCAAAATAGGTATTTATTTGGAATTGTGATGGGACTAACGAATGAATTTGTCAGGTAAACGAAAAAATATAAGGTGATAATAAAGATTTGCCGGCGGGCTGCCGGCTGGTAATCCCACATCAACACAAGGGATCGGACAAGTACCGCTAGCAAAAAGAGCAAAGCGAGAGTTCCGGCTATTCCCAGGGTTGCCAGAGTTTGCACAGATGCTGAATGGGCATCGTTACTGAGAATGGTTGCATAATCACGTGAGTCCGAAATAGTTCTAAATTGCTCGTAATTGTTTCCGTACTGATCGGGACCGACGCCAAAAAATGGGTGCGCAAAGAACTGGCGAGTTCCGGATAGCCAGAAGTTCGAACGGATCTCTACCTGCACATCGCTACCAAGTACCGGAATTGACTTTCCAAAAAATGGAAATAAAAATATAAATTCAGCCCAAATTATGATGGCAAAGGTACCGAGAAAAGTCCGAACGTTAACCGAAAGATTTCTGCGCGGAATCCATTTCCGGGCAAAATAAATAATTAACCCGACTAAAGTAATTACGACATCTACCCCTGCCTGCAGCGCCCCTGCGAGATAAAGTGCATAAATATTTATTACAACAACCACAGCAAGTATTATGCGCTCCGACCGCTGCGCTACCAGCGCCCGGAAAAAATAGAGTGGCAGTGAGGTACCGACAAATGCAGCGAAGAAATCTAAGTTGCCCAGGGTCGATGCCATTCCTTGATCCCCTGGTAATTCAATCAGGTCGAAGCGTTCTAGCAGACCAATTAAGACAACAAGAAATACGATTGCAAGGTAAAACCTAATTAACTGGTGAAACTGCCGAAAATCTAATTGGCTATGAAAGATGGCGATTACTACCAATGAAAGAAGTGAAAGCATTCCGGCATATCGTCCAGCGTCCCCGGTAATTGAGCCAATAATATTTCCGCTGATTGCCGTTGAAACTAAGAGCGCCGCAATCAGGCCAAGGAAGCCGATTTTGAGAAAACGGTGGAAATGAAAGTGCTCTGGGCGAAGCAGGATTGCGATTGTCATTGCCACCGCAACAACCAGCAGCGCAACGAACTGTGCCGGTGCATTTTTATCAAATCCATAGCGGAAAAGACCATCGGGGATATGAGCTAACGCGAGAAATAGAAAGGCAAGAGCGGCGACTTTAACTAGTCGATCTTTCCTAAACATAGAAAGCAAGTATAGGTACCAAGGTTGAAACTCGGCGATAAGCCCCTTGCGCCCTCCTTGATATAGGTATCCTTACCCCAATGAATCATCTAGGCAGCGAAGAAATCGACTCATACAGTGAGGACGATTCTGGCGCTGCACCAAAACACAAAAAGCGTCGAAAAATTTTACGTGTACTTAGTCTGATTGTAATTGGATTGCTAGGCACAACTTTTGCTGCAAACATTTCACTCAGCGGTGGTCGAGTTGAATTTGGACAAGGCGTGTATGTGATTAAAGCTTGTGATCAGTGGGTAGCGATCGGGCTTTTAGAAACGGCTGCACAATATGATGGTGTATCACGAGTTGATAGCATGACAGTAGTTGGTCTTGATCCGCGGCGTTGCGCTGGTTCTCGATTCCATATTCAGGTTTTTAGTAATGCCTCATCAACGGCACTAGATTTGTATACCGGTAAGATTAATTGTGATACCTCAACCGGCCCGGTAAACAAGGTCTCTTTCGATGCAACAAGCGTTGTCCCAAGCTCGTTTGCCTCAACTAGCGAATACGACACCTACGCCGGAAATGCGCTAAAACTTATCAATAAGCTCGGCGAAAACAAGGACTACAACGACACATATCACCGTATTTCTTACAAGAACGACGATGGCGTTTATACAATTAGCTTTACTTCTCCGCTCGCTTCTGTGCCATCAGTGGATGAGGTCACGCTTGAAAGTGGCCCGACCCCCAGCGCCTACACGTGCCCGGGGATTAGTATCTAGTGAGTATCTCTACGGGAAGGATGACTGATGTTTGGCACTCACTCGACTCGTACGGGTTTGGTACTTTCGAATCGCCTTAGTCTTTATCTTCGAATTCAGAGGTAAAAAGTATTAGAGCTCTAGATTCTCATTGACTGCGCCATTGACATTTGTCATATGCCGATCTAAGACCGAGGTGGCCGTTTCTACTGTAATCACCGGAAGAGATGGCAAGATTTGCAACAATTGATCAATCGATGAATTTTTACAGATGCCTGCCTTTCGAGTAGATGTAGAGACTGTGCCCACTTGCCCTCAGTGGGAATTTGGGATATTCTCCACTCAACGACGAAAGGAGCGCTAGAAATGGCCATATTGGTTGAGACAGATAGCCGAAGTCGCCTCGTACTTCCGGGACATAGCAATCAAAGATTTTTAATGCAGGAGAACGCTGATGGAAGTCTCTTGTTGCAGCCAGCTCTGGTAATTACCGAGGCGCAGTCAGAGTACGACACTAATTCAGAACTTCGTGCGCTCTTAACACGGGCCGCTAAATCAAAGAGAGTTAATCGAAGCCGTAAATACCGTACAGAGTGAAAGATGCCAAGGCGGGCGCCTACTCAGAGGTAGCCGACAGCCAGCTAGATGAGTTAGAAGCAGGAACGGATATGGCTCTTTATAACGCAGTGCTGGTGAATTGCGATTTTATATTCCGCAAACCAGGTCAAGCGCAGGCAAATTCCACGGCCATTAAATCTGATGAAGGAATTCGGTTGCGACTTCCAGTACCAGGCTACCCGCCGTACAAAATCTTCTGGTCTCCAGATGGCCCCACAATCGAAGCTATCTTTCCTTACCCAACGCGATGAGTAGCCACTCGTAAAGACCACTTGGTTTTCTGCGATAACGCTCTCAACTAATCCATCGAGGCCTTTTTTTCATCGTCCAAATGGTACTCAAAGCAATCAAAAGAGCGATCAGCCCACCAACAGCAATCGCTACTCGAACAGAGGCCAACTCACTTATGAAGCCGATAATTGGCGCACCTATGGCTAAGGCTGTCAACCAAAGTGAAATGTAGATCCCCCAGATGCCTTCGATTTCAAGTCCCATCACGCCGCACTTTTTGCACTTGGAACTTGAAACCGCCGACTCTTACGCAGATAGATATTTGTCGAGCACAGGAGCGAACCTTTTTTGCTCGGAGGCCGGTATTGTGTAAGAGGTTGCCACTTGCCGCCATTTGGAAACACCGCTGACGACTTCAGACCATATTTCATTGGCTCGCGCTTGGTCGATCTGGAAGTTCTTGGCCGAATCCATCAACCCAAGAAGTTCGTGCTCAGGAAGATTTTGGTACCCGATGAAAGTAGAGCGTGAGCTGGCAGCAATTGGGTTTGGATTCATATCAAATGCTGGTGAGAGCTCCCATCCCGATCCAGCCCATAAGAATCCGTGGTTACGCATATGGTCGTCGGTGTTGTGAATCGCGATCGAGAAAGCAATGCGGCGCCACAATTCTTCCAAATCACGTCGCACAGAGCTACCGTGATCGGAAATAGCCTCCGCCAGTTCAATGTAGTCAAATTGGCCGCCGTCTACCCCGCCGAGCATCGTCATTGCACTGATGTAGGCAATCCGAAGATCGCCTTCTCGATCGAATCGCTTAAGGAGCAAAACATTTCGCCCACCGATATCTTCTAGACGAGATACGGGAACCTTTATTCCGCACAGCTTTGCCAAATCAAGCGCAACCATTTCCCAACCCATGACATCCCACTCATCACTCCTGTGTGGGAACTTAGCAATATGGAGCTGAGCCCCATCACTTACCGATGCTTTTGGACGAGCACCTCCGAGCGCCGAAGAACCCGCTTGAAGTAGGAATTTGATTGCCGCCAACTCATCATCTCTATCTGAATCCCCGACCGCATCGGTTGCCTGCAGTACTTTAGGCAGGTCAAGGAGCAGGGGAACGGATACTCCTTGGGCAAGGAAATTATCCGAACCCTCCTGTCGGTAACGCAGCGCCCCATGTCTCATCAGATCGCTGGCCCCGAGTAAATAATCAACTTCAGTAATGATCGGAGGTGTGCGTCCTTCCAGACGTGCTTCTGCCTTTATGCGGCGTTCAATTAGTTTGCGACCCCATCGATCTGGTGCGCCATCGGCCATCGCTCCCGGCAATGCGTTGACGGAAATCCGACCTCCCAGCGGTAAATCGGGACTTACCGGCCGCATCCGCGGATTTGCGAGGTAGACGTCGTCATAACGAAATGTCGTAGTGAGAGTCTTGCGTCGAGCGGTTATGAACGCTCTTCCCACTAACAGTGGCGCGTGGTCAGACCCGAGGTAGACCAGCAGAGTTGACGTGGCAATCGCCATCATGATCGCACCCTCTGTGGCAGGTTCAGGTCGGCGCGAGCGCGTCCAAGATCACTCTCATATGGATCTGCCGCCAGCACGATACGATCAAGTTGACCCAGCGCCCGTGCAACATTTAAGAAAACATCGAGACCGACGGTAAGTTCACCGTGCTCCAGCCTGCTCACCGTATTGCGTGTGGTTCCAGATCGCTCTGCAACTTGCTCAATCGTGAACCCCTGTAATTTGCGCCAAGAACGCAAGTGATCACCCAAATCGCGAGCAGCGCGAACTGTCTTTACGGGTGCTGGTCTAGTGCTCATAAAGAGATTCTCATTCTTATACTCGCTGAAGTAGATAATGTATCATATAAAGAGCGTTATTTGTGACAATGCTCGCTATATGTAGCATTAACAAGTAGTGCTTGGTTCTACCTCAGTTGCCGAAGGCTTCAACGCTCTCAACTAATCCATTGGGGTCTTTTTTTCATCGTCCAAATGGTGCTCAAAGCAATCAAAAGAGCGATCAGCCCACCAACAGCAATCGCTACTCGAACAGAGGCCAACTCACTTATGAAGCCGATAATTGGCGCACCTATGGCTAAGGCTGTCAACCAAAGTGAAATGTAGATCCCCCAAACTTTTCCATAAAGTCCAGGATCTACAAATTGCCTGATACTCATGTTTCCTGAGATAGCCACACCTACTGAAAAATATCCGACCAAAAACAAGGTAATTGCATAAATTAGGTAATTTGGGGCGAAAGCTGCTAACAGCCAAACTAAGGAAACGTAAAGTATTCGTTTGCCAATAAAAGTTAGATCCATCTCGATCTTTTTCTTAGCAAACATAACAGAACCCAAAATTGCACCCGCAGCAAAAATGGCACTAAGAATCCCTAACGTTGCAGCGTTTCCGTTGAATTCTGATCGCACCATAAGAACTGAAGTTATTTGCATATCCATGCCAAGCAGCGCCGCCAACGAAACGATGAGGATTGCTGTAGAAACTTTTTTAGTGCTTCTCAGATAACTGACTGCAGAGTGAAGCGATTCTTGGTTTAGCTTTGACCTTACTGCTTGCTCGAGAATATATAAATTCGGACGAATTGCGAAGAGTGTATAAACTGCAATCAGATATGTAGCACTGTTCAAGAAAAAAGCTGGAGCCATTCCGTAATATTGAATAAGAAAACCAGCTACTAATGGTCCAACCAAACGACCCAAGTAAAGATTGACTTGATTCCAGCTTAGGGCGTTCGGTAAGTCAACATCTCCCACGAGTCTTACGTAATAACTCTGCCTTGCTGGGCCCTCAATCGCTGATGCAATTCCCAGAGCCAAGGCAGCTGCTACAAGAATTTCGAATGTGACAAAATCTAATAGCACCGCCAGACCGAGTAGAAGCGTTAAAGCTACTCCCGCAAAATTAGAGAGAATCAGAATTCGCCGTTGATCGAACTTGTCGGCGAGCACCCCGCCATAAATACCGAAGAAAATTCCTGGTAGAAATTGAGCTGCAACGACTATACCCAGACTCTTGGCACTTCCAGTAATATCTAGCACCAACCAGTCTTGCGCCAACCTATGCGTCCAAGTCCCAATATTTGAAATCGCAACTCCAACGGAAAAGACTAGGTAATTTCGGTGCTTGAAAGAAGAGAAAAGCATAAATCTCATACTCAATTCAAATTATTCGACAGGATGGATAGAATTCTTTTCGCCACTTTCGCTATAGACTGATGAAAATATTTTAGTCGGTAGCCAAGATAAGGGGAATAGTGTTCGAAAGGATTATCAAAGAAAATTTCTTTGTCACCACCCCCGACGGCATATCACTAGCGGTGACGATTCAACGACCAGAAACAGATTTACCGCTACCTTGTCTGATGACTTACACCCCTTATCGAATCAGTTCGGGGCTGGGTGGAGTTGATTTGCTTGAATTTGCGAAACATGGATATGTAACGTTGATTTATGATGTAAGAGGTACCGGAGATTCAAGCGGGACTTGCGACTCTGTCTACAGCGACAACGAACGTGCTGATGGTCTCTTTATGATCGATTGGGCTTCCAAACAACCTTGGTGTGACGGGAAAGTAGGTATGTGGGGAATTTCCTATGGCGCGATTATTTCTTTACAAATGGCGGCCGAATCCCCACCAGCGTTAAAAGCAATCATCGCACGATCAGGAAGCGATGACCCATTTGCGGAATGGACAAACCTCGGAGGGGTTCCGCGCAACTATATTTATGAATCTTTTTCACCGTTCATGAGTGCGCGCAATTTTGCGCCTCCTAGTTATGAACGCTGGGGTGAAAAGTGGATGGATATTTGGCAAGAAAGACTTGATGCAAACTTGCCCTGGGGTATTTCTTTTCTCGAAAATATCGAAGACTCCGTATTTTGGCGAAACCGTGCGACCCGATCAAAAATTGAAAATATCACTTGCCCTGTCTTTGTAGTTGAAGGATGGTCTGATTGGTATTCCAATCCCATGCTGCGAATTTTCTCCCGTCTTCGTTGCCCAAAACGCGCCTTAATCGGACCTTGGGGGCACCAATGGCCCAATCGCGCACTACCTGGACCCCGCATCAACTGGGAAAAAGAGGCGCTTCTCTGGTGGGATTATTGGCTCAAGGGCAAAGATAACGGGTTCATTGATACACCTGCGCTAAGTATTTTTGTGCAACAACCAACTGAGCCAGCCAATTTCACGCCAGTTTCAGATGGTTGGTTCTACACCGATGAAAATTGGCCGGTATCTAACACGCAAGTTGTTCTTTATCACCTCGACCCTGAAAGCAAAGTTCTACAGAGCGATTTCCCGCAGGAATCCAAAAAAGAATGCCTGCCATATTCACCTTTAGCAGGTAGATATTCTGGAAAAGTTGGTGGCGGGCCATTCAGATATAACGTCCTTCGACCTCTAGATCAAAGGTTTGAGAGTAATAATTCGCTTACCTTAACCGGAAACGAAGTAGCTGAAAATTATCTAATAATTGGAAATCCAAAAGTAAGCCTTTTTCTCTCTTCAAACACCGAAATTGGTCAGATTTCAGCATCTTTAATTGACATATTTCCAAATGGAGTAGAGGCACTTATCTCGCGACAATTTCTCAACATGAGTTATGCAAATTATCCCGAAGGTGAAGTCACGCCGCTAACGCCGGAGTTGATTTACCAAGTTGATGTTGAATTAGTGGCAACCGCTTATGAAATGAGAGCTGGCCATCGGTTAGCGCTTAAACTTGCTTGTGCTGATTTTCAAATGTCTTGGCCATCAGTAAAGCCTTTCATCCTAACTCTTCACAGTTCGCCATCGCACCCGTCATCACTCATGGTTCCAACAATCACCTCAATTTCCAAACAGATACCAAGCAGTATCCAATTGCTGAAAAGCGATGAATCCCCTGTTCTGCCCGATGTTTCTTATGAAGTTTTTGAGGATCAAGTAACTGCAGAGGTTGGTTATAGGTTCCAGAGTAAAAGCGTATTTGGCAATAGCGGCGAATTACGTTTCAAGAAAGATGATCCAGCAAGCGCTGCAATAAACGCTTCTTCAATCTTTGAAGAAGAGGTCAACTCCAAGCGAGTCAAAGTTGTCGCGTCCTGTACCACCAGTAGTGATCATTTGCACATCTACCATGACGTGACAATTTCGATAACAATTGATGGCAAGGATTATTGGGAAAAGAGTTGGTCGGCGAAAAAAGAGCGCCGTGTTTTCTAGAGTGATTGAGAGCTAAAAACCAGATAATCCTGCGCCAGCATCAGCTAGCAGAACATGTCCCGTAATAGCGCTTGACATCTCGCTACACAAAAAGAGCACCGAATTTGCAACTTCTTGAGGCTCTATCCATCGACCGAAAGTATTTATTTCAAGGTGCTTTATCTTAAGTTCTTCCAAATCTTGTTCTAACATGCCTCTTCGAAAAAGTGGTGTATCTAGCGTTGCTGGCGACAACGCATTAATCAAAATTCCATCTCGACCATTCTGCCGCGCTAGACTTTTGGTCATTGCCAGTGCCCCTGATTTGGATATTCCATAGACTATCGAAGCTGGTAAGCCACCAGAGAGTCCCGCTGTCGAAACGAAGTTGACTATTCTTCCCCATTTATTTGCTCTCATATATTTGATAGCACTTCGGGAGATAAAAAACTGACTACGTAAATTGATATTTATTGTGTTATTCCAATGTTCTTCATCAACTTCATCTGGTAATCGCGATTGAAGCACAGCAGCAGTGTGAACAACGATATCTAGTCTGCCAAACTTCGAGTGGACATCATCTACCAACTTAATACAATTTTCTACTGAAGAAATATCGGTGACAAAAAGTTCGGCGGTAGAACCTGTCGGGATCAGCGATTTAGTCTCTAGCACTCCTTTTTCGTCGCGATCAGCCAGCGCAACCTTGACACCATACTTTGCAAGAGTAAGAGCAGATTGTCTGCCATACCCACTCGCCGAACCAACGACTAATGCAACTTTATCTTTAATTCCTAGCAATTCATCAATCACAAAAAAATTGTAACACTTCGAAAATTTATCTTTGCCAAACCATCTGGCCTATCGCTAATGGTAAGGTTCCGGCATGTTTGAGCTAGCGGCTGTGTTAGCCGCTTTTTCCTTCGGTTTTGGGACATTTTTAACTAAAGGCGTCACATCTCAAATCTCTTTCCTTAAATCTATTGGACCGCTATTCCTACTCAACGCCCTATTTGCAACACCCATCGCGCTCTATGAACGCAATTGGATTCTCTTTGATCATGAAATCTTATATTTACATCTCATCGGTGCGATAATCAGTGGCGGTGCAGCAGTCCTAATTTTTGGAATTATTGCAAGGAGCACTGCCTCAGTGGCAGCAATTCCACAAACATTAACGCCAGCAGTTGTTTTGGTACTAGCTCCAATCTTCCTCAGTACGTCCGTCACGCCCGCTCAGATTATTTTTGTAATTGTGCTTATCTTCGGATCGATTTATCCACTTAGAAAAAGTATCCCTGGATTGCGATCTGGGACAACTCTCGCCATGACCCTAACTTCCGGTATCGCATCTGGTGCTGTAACTATCAATATTGCCCTGCTGGGTCAAGCCGGAGTAACACTCTCGGAAACCTTAATCGTTCGTCAATTGGTAGCTGGACTTGTACTCATGGCGCTTTTTCCACCTAAAGGGGTAAACAAAAAAGATTTAATTGCCTTAATTCGAAGAGCTTCGTTCATGTCAATCGGCTGGGTCACTTATATTTATGCAATCCAGAATGGAAACGTTCTTGTAATTCAGAGTATTATGGTGACCGTCTCACTCTGGGTCATTGCCTTTGAGGTAATATCTCAACGAAAGAGACCAGAAAAATCAACGCTCGCTGCCGTAGCACTAGCGGTAGTTGGCGTAATTGCGTTAATTTTAGTTTCTTAAAATTATTGAGCGTTCTGCGAGAACAGCTCGCCCCCTGCTTCAAGTCGTGCCGCTGGAACCCGATATGGTGAGCTTGAAACTTGGCTAATTTTTGCCTTAAAGGCTCTTGATTTCTTGAATATTACGCGATAGGTTGCGGTCGCTAGTTGATTTAGCTATAAGGCTTGATGTCAGCGACTGGCAACGTTTCCTGTCCAACTAGTTCTTTTTGAAAGGATCATATGAACTCCAAAATCAAGCGGGGAATCAAGCGGGGATTCTTGTCTCTCCTCACCGCATCAGCTTTAGTTGGTAGCCTGCTCGTTGCTGCCCCTGCGTATGCAGCAAAAGGTGACAACTGTCAAGTAAATACACCTGCCAATAAAGCTCAATGCGACTTAATCACAGTAGCTCTTGTAAATAAAGTGTTGACCCTTGACCCTGCAAATCCTGGGCGTACCACTAACCAAAACTACGTAACTCGTCTTCTTGTGCAAGGTCAGTTATTCCGTTACGACGCGAAAGGTGTAGCCCAGCCAGATTTGGTGGATACTTATTCGACTTCTGCAGATGGATTAACTTGGACTTTCAATTTGAAGAAAGGCTTGAAGTATTCTGACGGCGTTACTCCAGTGCAAGCTGATGATGCGGTATTTAGTTGGGAATACAATCTAACGCCGGCGCCTCCTGGATTCCAAGGCGTGGCAAAGGTCGCAGCAAAGGATGCCACAACCATTGTGGTTACCTTAAGTAAGCCATTCTCAGATTTTCCTCGAGCAATTGCAGGTATCTACTGGACAATAAATCCACGGAGTGCAGCAGAAGGCAAACCTGCTTACTGGACCAATCCGCTTAGCGCTGGCCCATTCCGAATCAAGAGTTGGGTACAGGGAGCAGATGAATTCTTAGTCGAAGCTAACCCAAGTTATTGGGCTAAGCTAGCTGTCAAGCAGGTACGTTTCCTTGCAGTTCCAGATCCTGTAACACGTGTGCTTGCGATAAAGCAAGGAACTATTGATTACGCTTTCGATCTACCAGCAACAATAGGAAGAAATCAACTAAAGGATGAGAAGATATTCAGAGGACAGCCCTTCCAGCTTCAAGGAAACTTTACGCTGGACTTCAATTTGAGAAATACAGCGGATAAACCTTGGGCAAATGCTTCGGTTCGTCAAGCTCTCTCATATGCGCTAGATCGTGAGCAAATGAGCGATCTTGCCTTCAATGGTGACGTGCTACCTGCCTGCGCACTTACTTATGTGACCCATCCCCTTTATTCCTGTGTGAAACCAGGTGGGGTAAAGCAGGATTTGGCTGCAGCTAAAGCGTTGCTTGCTAAAACACCGTGGCCGAATGGTTTTCCAATTCTTCTCAGCGTATTCAACCGTCCAGGTTGGGCAGATGCCGCAGCAGTAATTGCTTCGCAGTGGGCAAAGATTGGTGTTATCACAACTGTTGCAGCTGAACCTGATGCAGTAGGCATTGCGCGTCAAGTAAATGGAACCTTCGATGTTCAATTTTCGGGATATGGTTCAACTTGGCTTAGTGGCGGTCTCGGCACATACATGGGCGCAGCAGGAGCTTGGACCGTCTGGTCTGGGTCAAAGGCAAATGACGCTCTTGTGACAGCATACGATGCGGCCCCCAATGTTGCTGGGCAAAAGGCTGTCCTAAAGCAAATTGAGGATTTGATTTGGAATGAATCCGCTCATATTCCGGTAGGACAACGTTCGGGCTGGGGAGCATCACGACTTCCTGTCGGAGTCTTCCAGAATGCAGTTGCCACCGACTTATATGTCGTAAAGCAGAACCCATCTCTCGATGGAACAGTGGAAAAGAAGGAAAAGAAGAAAAAGAAGAAAAAGACAAAAAAGAAATAACGCAACGAAATCAGAGAGAAGGGTCAAATATGACCCTTCTCTCTGATTTATTCTCACACTACTGGAAGTCCAACTTTTAAATCCAATCAAATATCAACAATTAAGAAAATCCAGCTACTCTTAGAGAGCGCGTAACAAATAAAAGAGGGAGGAAGCGATAGTAATGAGCTCGATTGATGCATCGCAGAACAAGAAAAAATCAAGCGAAGAGATCTCGTCAGAGCAGAAGTTGCCAGACAAGAATCGCATCGCCCTGCGCAGAACCTTACTCGGCCGAGTAGCAAGATCTTTGATTGTGAGCTTTTGGGTGATGGTTATTGCATTTTCCCTACTCCGGCTAGCTCCGGGGGACCCAATTAGAAATGCCCTCGGAACGGATGCGACCGAAGAGGCTGTTGCTGCTATGAAAAAACAATTCGGGCTGGATTTACCATTCTTCATCCAATTTTTTAATTATCTAAAAGGAATTTTTTCGGGAAATCTTGGCATCTCATTTTTCTCTAATAGAGATGTAACCGAGATTATTACTACTCACCTCCCAGTGACTATTACGATAATCCTGCTATCAATTCTCTCCGCAATTGTGTTTTCTATACCGCTAGCGCTCTTCGTTGCGCTAAGTCGTCGGCCAGTTGTAACCTATTTCTTCCGCACCGCCACTTCGATTTCATTAGCAATTCCCGGATTTTTTCTCGCCCTCTTAGGTCTTCTCTACTTCGGAACTGTGTTGAATTGGGCTCCTGCCGCCGGATACGAAGGGGCGTTCCCAAACAATTTGCGTTATATTTGGTTGCCAGCTTTAGTAAATTGCTTTGCGCTAGTTCCAATCCTCTCGCGAGTCCTCCACAGTTCATTGATGGATACCCTTGATGAAGAATATGTGGAGACTGGCGTTATCCGAGGAGTCGGCAAGATCCGTTTTTACTGGTCCTATCTGCTAAGACCATCGTTGGCACCGACCGTAGTACTTCTGAGTTACATGGTTGGCGTAATGATTGGTGGCACAGTGGTAATGGAAATGATTTTTTCGCTGCCCGGAATTGGACGAGAACTAGTACAAGCAGTTGATACACGAGATTACGTGGTGGTTCAAAGTATCGTAATGGTCTTCGGTCTCATCGTAGTATTTCTGAGTTTTCTCGGCGACCTAGTGGGATATCTTCTTGATCGGCGAGTGACACTCTCGTGAAGAAGAAGCTAAAAACACGAATTGACGGAACTTATGCGTTTTTCACTGGTATTGGCATGCTAGCCTCTTTGGTGGTTGCAGGCATCATTGTGCCTCTTGTGAGCAAATATGATCCAAATGAAGTAAGTTCCAGTCAAATACTTCCGCCTAGTTCAACTCACTTCTTTGGTACCGACATACTGGGAAGAGATGTTTTCACTCGAGTTTTTGATGCAACCTTAATAGATTTGGGCACTGCATTTATTGGTGTGCTTATTCCTCTTTCGGTGGGAACAGTTATCGGAACGCTCTTGGGTATTTCACGCAACCGGAGGATTAATTCATTAGTTGGCTCCATAATTGATGGAATTAATGCTTTCCCATTCTTAATTTTTGTGATTGCTCTTGTAGCATTCCTCGGACCGGGCTTACGAGGTATCATCATTGCCCTCTCATTAGTAAACTGGGCTCGCTACGCTCGTATCGCTAGAACCCGAGCGGTTATTGTTAATCAACAAGGTTATGTAGAAGCTGCACGAACTCTGGGCTATTCCCGATTTAGAATTCTCTTTAAACATATCATCCCTAATGTTTCTTCCGAAACGCGCGCGTACGCTCTAAGTGACTTCATTATCGTAATTATTGCTGTTGCCGCGCTCTCATTCTTGGGTCTTGGCGTATCTCCTCCGCAAGCCGAATGGGGTGCAATGATTAAGGCGGGCTCCGGCATCATAACTTTGGCTTGGTGGGAATCTGTCTTTGCTGGCCTAGCGCTTTGTTGGGCAGGAATTGCCGTTGCCTTGATTGCTGAAGGACTCACTCGTCGTTTGCGTGAAGGAAATCAAAAATGACAACTTCCGTAAATAAGTCGCTGCTCGACTTAGTCGATCTTGAGATCGGCATTGTGCGTCCTCGCCGTAAGACGCTAGTGATCGTTAGCAAGGCGAACTTCAGCGTCAATTATGGCGAGATGGTGGGTATAGTCGGTGAATCTGGTTCTGGAAAAACCATGGTATGTAGAGCCATTATTGGCACACTTATTAGACGGGGCGCCTCCGTAATCGGTGGAGAGGTAAATTTCGAAGGAAAAGACTTAAGTAAGATTTCTGAAGCGACGTGGAAAACCTTACGGGGAAAAGTCATTGGCTATGTCCCGCAGAGCGCGTTGGCTGGCCCGAACCCAGTTCTCACAATTGAAAAACAATTAGCCGAAGCTCTTAAGAATTCCCATGGTACGGGCAGTATTAAAGAACGCTCCCGTGAATTACTCGATCTAGTCAAGATTCGTCGTATCGAAACGGTGCTTCGTCAATATCCATATCAACTATCCGGCGGAATGAAGCAGCGAGTAATGATTGCTTGTGCCCTCGCAAGTGAGCCGAAATTGCTCATCGCAGACGAACCAACTACCGGTCTTGATGTAACAGTTCAATCCCAGATTATGGAGCTACTAAAAGAGATAAGACGTGAGTTAGGTACTGCCATAGTTTTGATCTCTCATGATTTAGCACTAGTGGATGAAGTTTGTGACAAAGTCGTCGTGATGCATGCTGGAGCAACTGTCGAAGTTGGAAGTGCGAAAGACTTGGCAAAGCCAAGGCACCCATACACGATAGCCCTTAACTCCTCACGAATTGATACGGTGAAGCCAGGTGGCGATCTGGTAGTCATCGCCGGAAATCCTCCTTCGGTCGGAGAATGGATGCAAGGATGTCGCTTCGCGCTTCGTTGTTCCCTTAAAGAAGATGATTGCACTGTTGGTGAACACCCACCGCTTTTCGGACAACGAGGAGAACATCAAAGCGCATGCTTACATGCCGACAAGATTGAGGATTTAGTATGAAGAATGAAGAGATCTTGATGGATGTGAAGAACGTCAGCGTTTCTTTCAGCGCGGGTGGCAGTACTATCGACGCAGTCAAGAACGCTTCTTTAACGGTTCGTGCTGGTGAATCTATTGGCATTGTTGGCGAATCTGGTTCTGGCAAATCCACTTTGGCTCGCGTCATGGCCGGCTTACAAACGCCCACCGAGGGTGAAGTTTTATTCCGTGGCGAACAAGTTTTTAAGGGACATAAGGCTTACCAAAATAACACACGAAACCAAGTTCAGATGGTCTTTCAAGATCCATACGGAAGTCTAAATCCGCAATTGACAGGACTTTCAGCAGTAGCTGAGGCAGTGCGCGTCCATAAGAAAGTAAAGAAGGCAGAATCCGAAAAAAACGCGCTCGAACTTCTTCAGCGGATGGGAATTGGTAAATTGGACGCCCTAAAAAAGCCACGCCAACTCTCTGGCGGTCAACGTCAACGAGTTAGCGTCGCACGTGCGCTATCGGCAACTCCTTCATTACTTCTTGCTGATGAACCAACATCAGCAATCGATCAGAGCGCTCAAGCTCAATTGCTCAAATTATTTCTAGGCTTACTCGATGATGGTCTAGCTATAGTGCTCATCTCGCACGACTTGGGTGTAATCCGTTATCTGACTCAGCGAGTTTATGTGATGAAAGATGGGGTATTCGTCGAGGAAGGTGAGACCGAAAAAGTCTTTAACGACCCACAAGTTGAGTACACAAAACTACTTTTGGCATCTATTCCGGGCGAACTTGGCAAAGCTGCACGGAGAAAACTCGAACATTAATCGTCAAGGAAATTTCATGAGTTAGATACGAATGTCGATGGTCGTGCCACCATCAACAGTAATTACTTGTCCAGTAATAAACGAAGAGTGCGGTGTCCCAAGGAAATAAATTACTTCGGCTTGCTCGCTCGTCTCTGCGAATCGACCGAGCGGAATCGCATCGAGAAGTTTCGCCGCTGTTGTCAACCCCTTTTTTTCAAGGTCATCCAGATTCCTACCCTTTGTGAAACCTGGTGCAACTGCATTTACTCGAATCCCATCCTTTGCCCATTCAACCGCTAAAACTCTTGTTAGGCCCTCGATGCCCGCCTTCGCAACCGAATAAGAGAGGCGTTGAGGTAGACCAATACGGGCTGCTATCGAAGATATCGAGACTATAGCGCCTTGGCTTGAGCCCTTGAGGTGAGGATAAGCAGCGCGAGCGCAGCGAAAAGCTCCGTCGAGATGCACGCTGGTTATGAAATCCCAATCATCGTCAGAATAATTAGAGCTGCTACCTTGGCGAAAATTTCCAGCATTGTTAACTAGGACGTCAAGTCGTCCAAAGTGATCTATCGCCGCCGCAACTCCCTTATTAACAGAACTACTACTTGCCACATCGATCTGCAGACCGATGGCGCGAACTCCTTTGGAATCTAAGCTTCGGGCGGCTTGCCTCACTTCATCCTCAATTAAATCCGATAGCACTACATCAAAACCTTCTGCGAAGAACTTGTGTGCCGTGGCAAGACCAATCCCATTGGCACTTCCAGTAATTAAAACAACAGGTCGAGGTGAAGTCATTTCAACCGCGCGCTTCAGTCACGATTCCACGAAATCCGTTTTGGCGTGAAACCGCCATCGATCGTGAGCATCTCTCCAGTTATGTAACTTGCTTCATCAGAAATCAAAAACTTTACACCTGCAGCAATTTCTGGCGCTTCTCCAAAGCGCTCCATAGCGTGCATAGTCCGAACGGATGGATCGACGCGACCTGAATTTAGCGCTTCCTCAAGTAGCGGGGTGTTGATGTAACCGGGAACGACCGCATTGACTCGAATACCGAATTCTGCCCACTCGACAGCCAAGGTTCGAGTTATTGAATCAATTCCAGCCTTAGCAGCGGCATATGCGGTTCTTCGTGGCCAACCGAAGATATGTGATATTGAAGAGAAATTTACAATGGAACCACGGAGTTTATTTTTAATCCAAAACCTTCCAGCGGCTTGATTGCAGAAAAATGTTCCATCCAAATGACAACCAACCATGGCGCGCCACTCTTCTGGAGTTGTCTCAATACTGGCTTTATTAGCTGAAAAACCAGCTGCCGCAATTAATCCAGAAAATTCGCCCCGCCAATTAAGAAGATTCTCGAAAGAATTTTGCACCGCTTGATAATCTGATACATCTGTCTTCCAGAACTTAATTCGGTCGGTTCCGAACTCAGAAATTAGTTCCCCTAATCGACCTTCCTTCATATCAAGAAGTGCGACATGTAGATCGTTCCAATCCCGCAATAATCTCTGGGCAGAACCAAAACCCAAACCACTGGTGCCACCTGTAACGACAATCGTCTTATGTTTTAAAGGCTCCAAAGTCATACCAACTAATCCACTACAAGAGTCATCTCGACCTCAACACAGAGTTCAGGCAACATCAAACGACTGATCTCTACAAAGGATGATGCTGGAAGAATTTTAGAAAAAAACTCGCCGTGAGCTTTGGCGACCGCAGGCCAATGCTCAATATTGGTCATGAAAACTCTAGTACGAATTACATCTTCATAGGTTGCATCTAATTGTTTAATTGCTTTTTCGATCTCCTCAAGAATGTACTTAGCCTGCCCATATGCATCATTAGGAAACATGACGCTGCCATCTCGGGTTGTGGAACTTGTTCCTGCAACTTCAATTAAGTTTCCCATTCGAACTGCGCGGGAGTATCCAACTATTGGCGCCCAAGGGCGATTTCCATCAACTTTTCTAACGCTCTTCAAGAGAAAACTCCAATGTTAACGAGTACTTTGTGGAGTTATTTTAACTCTACAAATAGTCGAGGTCAATAGTTTTATTAAGAAGCAGATGAGAGCATTGACACAATTAAACCGCTAATTTAGACTATTAGAAACGTTTCCAATGACACAATATGGAGTTCAAATGTCGGCATTATTGGCAGGGGCAGCAGTTGTAAATATTGACCCACCGTTGCCGTCGGACCCGCAAGGATTCGTTCGTCGCGCAGTAGCTGTTCGAGATACTCTCGACGAATCTCAAATAAGAGCCGTGGTGGTAACACTCGGTGAGACGAAGTTGGCAATCCTAACCGCTGACCTAACCAACCTCGATGAATTTTTTGCAGATCGAATTAGAAAAACGATTGCGTTAACTACTGGGATTGCCTATGACAATATCTTGCTCAATGTAAGCCACACACATGCTGGTTTATGGCCAAGAAAGAATAACGAGAAACTACATGGAGAATTTGATTCAATTACTCCAGCTGAAGCGGCTTACTTTGAAAAAATTCCTTATGACTTTGCAAGTGCAACAGTGAAAGCAATTTCACGTTTGAGGCCTGCCAGGATTTCCGGTGGAACTGGCGAAGCTAAAGGCATTGCTGTCAATCGACGTGAGCGATCTGAAGATGGCGGCACTATTCTTGGATGGAATAAAGAAAATTTCATCGATGAAGAAGTACCTACCATCAGGATTGATGGACATGATGGAACGGCAATCGCCACTCTCGTGGGTTTTGGTTGTCATCCGGTCTCATTAGGAGGAGAGGTGCCCTACAGCGGCAGTGATTTCATTGGCTCCTGTCGTAACCAAGTTGAATTGATCCGCGGTGGTATCTGCCTCTTTCTTCAAGGCGCCGCAGGAAATGTGTTGCCATTGGAAGCATTTTTCGATCACCCAGGACCAGAAATCGCGATGGGTAAGCGGTTAGGTCTGGAAGCTGTTCATGCAATTATCGACGCTGAACCTAGAGTAATTGAGATTGAGCGAATTCAATACGGTTCGGTTACGCCGATTGCGCTCTACCGAAAGCGGGCAGTATCACCTCAGCCAAATCAGATCATCGCCACGCGAAGAAAAGTTCTTAATTTGCCGCTTAATCCCCCGCTATCTCTAATGGAGATGGAACAAGAATTAACAGAGCGAAGGCGTGATTTTAAGACTAAGCAATTAGCTGGCGAGGGCAGAGAGGCACTTAACCCAATCAAATACCACATTTCTTGGCTTGAGAAAATCATGGCATGGGCTAGCACGAGTGAGCTGCCTACAACTATTGTCGGTGAGATCTGGGCAGCAAGGCTGGGCGATGTCGCAATCGTTGGGACTCCTGGAGAATTATTTACTGAAATCGGTAGCCAAGTACGCAAAGCATCACCCTTTCAAACTACGATTTTTGCTGGATACTGTCAGGGAGTTTTAGGTTATTTCGCGACTCGAGATGAATATCCTTTTGGAGGATATGAACCGACGATTGCCCAACGCGGCTATGGTCATCCGGCGCCATTCTCGCCAGAGGCGGGCGAAATTATTGCCAGCGAATCAATAGCCCTGCTCAAAGATCTTTATCGAGCCACCTAAGAGGTGCTTACCATTGCTATTTTGGGCGCAAACGTGGTCGTGGATCTTCACTCGTCAAACCTAAAATAGAAAATTCTCAAACCTGGGTTTTCGGGGTTTCCACGCTCAAATGCAAATCGAACTCGAGTCCTCTGTGTATTTACACCAACCGAGCTTCATTTGTGTGCTTATGGGGTCTTTTCAGTCCTACCCGAGCAAGTGGTGATTGAATTGCCGCATCTAGAATGCGCTTTATTCCATTCCCGCACGTTAGGTGAATTTTGGCCAACCCCCCACCTTTTGTTCCCTGCTCATGCCCCCAACCCCCCACCTTTGCCTTGGGATGAGGAGCTCGGCGCGCCACTCCAACTAGATCGCTCTAGACCCAGCTAACTTCCGAAGCTCCGTTTTACCCCTACATTTTTCGGCGAGCATGTCCTTTTTATCCCTACATTTTTCGGCGAGGCATGTCCTTTTAGAGAGGGACCTGCCTCGCCTAAGCCCGAAACAGGGATGCAGTAAATCTCTGCATACATCTCTCGCTCCTGTTCATTCATTTGAGCAATTCGGATTTCATTTTGATCAAGAAAACCTCGGCAATGGAGACATCTTCAATCGAGTAACCGGAGAGATCTCCTTAATAGATTCTAGAGATTAGCGAACTCGATCCAATGCGCGAAGCGCACAAGCGACTGCCTCTTGCTCTGAGTCCGGATGCCAGAGAGCTGGTAGACAATAAACTTGTGGCAAGAGATCCGGTAGAGCATGGTTGTTGGGCCACTTCCAGCCATTTTTTGGAAAATCTTCACGTCTTGGTAGGTACATGATGGTTCCATTTGTGTAACCCAAAACAAGCGTATCCTTCCAAGGAGAGTTAGCACGGATCTGTTCACCGGTCTCGAAGAAGGCCTCAACTCCAAGTCCTACCAGAGCAACCTCTCCAATGCGAATGGCATGAGCCATGAAATCGCGCGTTGGATTTTTCTCTTCTAAGCTATTGATCACACCGACTACCCAAGCATGATTCGTTCTTGCCGCACGTATCTCCCAACTCAGGGCGCCACGTGCAATTCGATCATCAATCTCTTTTTGCCATTTCTCCTCTTCGCGCAAGAGCTGCGCTCTCTCGGGTAGTGCTGAGAATCGAAATGGAACTATCTCCTCGGCACCTGCCAGAATTAATTCTTGGTGCCCAGCTACAGGGCGCCAAGGTTTAAAAAGAATGTTGGGGACGCCATTTAGAGTAGTTCGTTCCTTTTGATAACGATGGCTCTCCATACCCAGTGCTACTCGCACCACTTCCGCGCCTAGTGCAGTTCCCACTTTATAAACAGATTCAGAACAATCCTTCTCATAACCAATTCCAATTTTTGGATTGAGATTGCCGCCGCATCCTTGAAGAAAGAAAGCTAAGCCACCAACTTTCTCTTCAATGATTCGCTTAGCTGGCCCCGGGAAATCCGCTGAAAGAGTTGGTGAAACCGCACCATTAACGACTGGATGACAGGAATACCGAAAGAGCGTTGCGATTGCTTTGCCATTTAGATCATCAAATCTAATTACCCCGACGCTATCATCGACGCGGTGATCAGGTACCTCTCCTAAAATATCTTGCTCGCCATCCCACTCTCTGCGATAAACATTTAGATTCGCCTCACCCCAAGAGCATCCCATTCTTGCGTTTCGCATAGCCCCGAAAGCCGTTCTCGTGCAATCTGCGACCTTTGCTAAGAGCTCCTTGTAATAGGGGATGGTAATGGAGAGTGATTGTGAATCTGAAGGGATGCCATTGTTTCCCGGAAGAGTTGGAGAACTGTGGTTATGACTAAGGTTGAACATCACATTCTCGCGTGGCACGCTCAAGATATCGGCAACTACTTCACGAATTTCAGTAGCCTCTTCAAAAGTCGCATTTCCCAAATCTGATGCAATCAGCGCCAGAGTCACACCCATTGATTGGAGAACCACTACACCTAATTCAATATCATCATCGATAGCGGTAATTGGCGCTCCAAAGAGCCGATAGCCCCCTTTTCGTGCACCCATAGGAGGATTAATCTGAATTGAAGCTGCCCCAACTTTCAGACCACTCACGATTGCCTACCTTTCTAAATTCAAAGTAATAGAATAATAATTAGGTGAGAAGATAAGGTCAATAGTTACCAAAAAGAAAATTAGCTCAGAACCTCGTGGATATCTTGAAATTTCCAAAGCGAGTTAGAAAAAAATAGCAAGCGCTGGGAAGATAAACAGAGATGTTACAAACAAATACTGCGTCAACCCGTGCATTAAAGCAATTGCCGAATTTGCTCCGAATCGATAATGATTAAAAGTTGCCATAATTGAAGTCATAACTGGATACATCGCCAGCGCTCCCGCGTATTGTGGCCCTAATTTTTCGGCAAATGCAGTGATGGTAAATATCAAGAACAGAGCGGAAATAATTCGAACGGGAAGATCCCATCGAGTAGATGAGGAGAGAACCTCTGATTTGTCATAATCAGTAAAAGTCCTCATTATTAAGAACCAAAGGAGAAGCCAAACCGAAATCCCAACAAAGATGTTGGAAATAATTGGAGTAAGAATTAGTACCGAAGCGAGATATGAAGCCATTGCTAATACCAAACATATGTACCACGGATGCTTTCTAGCTAACTTCGTGTAGGAAAATATGAAGCATAGAAGTCCAATCTGGCCGGCATATGTTCCAATCACTGCTCTATTTAAAAAATCACTTCCTTCTTGCAGATACAGAACCATAAGGATCGGCAAAACTATGAATGGCACCGCCATGAAAACGCCGCCTAGCCGAGCGCTGTACCTCTTTTGAATTAGATAGGTAAAAATAATAAAGAGCGGGGCGAGCAAAATTTTGATTATAAGAATCTGCATGGCTCGTTCAAGTTACACTATTAGAGCGAAACCATTGCGCACGACACCTAATTTCTAAAACAGACAACTTCACTTTAGAAATTATTTATTTCAGTGTCTATAATTTCCAGCATTTCTTCAAATCCGCCGGGGGCTAATAAAGTTTGGCCGGCTTGGTAAGCGTTGCGCTCATATGCACTCCGAGTAGGTACATATACATATCCTGGGCCATTGGACATATCTAAAAATAGGATTACCTGATCGGGGTGGCGCAATCGAAGTTCTTCGGCCATCTCAAAGTAAGCCTCTCCGCAATGGGCGATTAATATCGCATCCCCTATGCGCCACATCCAAATTGGATGGTGAACCTTTCCACCCTCTTTTACATAATCAATTCGCATTTCAAATTGCTTTCTAATTCTAGAATCTAAAGCAGCCTTCGAAGCAGTAACACTCTCCCAGTTAGCCCGCATCGCATCTTCAGTTAGCAAAGGTTTATGCGCTAAAACAGCCAATATTTTCTTACTTTTCACAGTGGTATTGGGAACCGCTGGGACAACCTGCCAGTCAGCCAAGGTAGTGCTGGAAATAAATAAGCCATTGAATTCATAATCACTTGCCGGAGGCAGCATTCCAGCTAAAGTTGCCAAAGTTGAGTACCCCAACATCTCGCCATTGGTATCAGCAACTTGCGGATCGCCAGAGTATTGAATTCGTGGTCCTACATTGCCGCACGCGCCTAGCAAGAAAAACATTGGTGCACCAGTTCTAGCTTCAATTAACTCTCTGGCTCGGCCCACATAATCTGGGCTAATTAATGAACTATCCCAACCCATCGTCGTTGGGTGACATCCGTAGTTCACCAACGTTGCCAAATTCGCTCCAGCAATTGAGGTAACTCTGCCTACAACTAAGGTGTCGGATGCTAATAACTCTGGGTTGTAACCAACCACATCATTAGCGCCAACTGGCAAATCTCTAACCGTCCCTAAATCGCAACTGCCATATGCCCAAGTTATGTTAGCTTCCGCAATATTTGACCTAGCCTCTTTGCAGATCGCGATAACGGTGGTAATTACCTTTTCAATATATGCCGGCACGAACTGCGCGCCTTCGCGCGGCGCCTCATGAATACAAAAAGGTGGACCCTTATGAGTTTGGCTAAGGTTTACGATTAAGTCATCAATATCAATACCGAGTTCAGCAACAACTCGACCGCGGAAATTAATAACATCACATTCATAGCAACCAATCCAACCAAGATCCAAAGTTACCAAAAACCTTTCGCGCTCTGCTTTTATTAGAAGCGCGGCCGACATAAGTGGTCGGTGCACTCCTGCGGAAATGGCGGTAAGACTCTTGCCCCATGGGTTGGCCGAAATTCCGATCGGCGGGGTGATATCGGCGTGGGCTACACCGATTTTAACTCTGGAAAGGGATGAGACAACCCGATCAACTTGCGGGCGGGAACTCACTAATAGCCTTCGAAACTTGATCGGTGATAATTTCCAAGGCACCTTCAGCTAGCAAAGTTTGCCAAGCCTGATACCTAAAGCGTTTATAAGCCGCTGGCGTTGGTATGTACATATATCCCGGTCCATTTGTACAGTTCAAAACAAAGATTACCCGATCTGGATGGCGCAAGCGGAGTTGCGTTTGAAAGTAAGAGTAGGCCTCCCCCGGCTGACCAACCACAATCGCGTCGCCCCATGCCCAAACCCAAACTGGGTGGGTTGCTGCGCCGTCAATTACATATCCAGCGCGCAATTTCATTGCTCGATTAATTCGAGTTTCGCGAGCACCTTCTTCAACCTCTTTCCAACGCTGGCGAAGTTCATCAATGGTGGGAAGTTTTTGCAGTGGCACCGAAATATCCAAGCGAGCTGCGCTAGTTGATTTTGGTCCAGTGAAATCTTCTTCACTCCAATCTCCTAGCAGTGCACCTGATTCAACAACTCCGGCAAACTTCATCGATTTTCCTGAGGTCAGCATCTTCTCTAGGACTGCCAAAGTGGCAAAACCAAGGATGCGTCCATTCTTATCAGCAACCTCAGTATCTCCAGAAAATCCATCGCGGGGGGAAAGATCACCAGAGGCGCCTTGCAAGAAAAGCATAGGCGCTTTGGTTCGAGCTTCAATTAAATCTCTCGCTTCACCGACAAAATCGGGAGAAACTTGGCTATTTTTCCAAGCCAAAGTGGTTGGATGACAGGCATAGTTGACCACTACTCCCAGAATCTTTCCAGTGCTATCACAAACTCGGCCAACGGTTAGCGTGTCATCGGCTTCAATATCTGGATTAAATCCAACAACATCCACATCTCCGCACGGCAGATCGCGGTTGACCGCTAAATCACATTTTCCATAAGCCCAAGTTATCTTGGCTGGAACCGCAATGGTTGCCGCCTCTTTGCAAGCAGCAGTGATATTTGAAATAGCGCTGGTGTGATATTGCGCAACAAATTCTCCGCCTTCTAGATGGGAAACATCAGATGCGGTAGTAGGACCAGCATGCGTGTGAGTTAGATGTAGCATCAATTGATCTTCTTTAATCTCCAACGCTTTGATGACCGCGCCGCGAATCGCTAAATCATCACTCTTGCCTTGCCACCAACCCCAATCAACAGTCACTAAATACTGAACCATCCCCGTCGAATCAAAAACGGCTAGCGCGGTTGTGGTGATTCGATTATGAATCCCAGTAGCGACATGGCGTTTTGCTGCTCCCCAACTGGCGGTTCGAATTCCCACCGGCGGATTAATATCGCGCTGGGCAAAACCGGCTTTAAGAAAAGCCGAAGGTGGTGCCCATACCGCTTTTGCTGGATGTAGCTCTTTGGTTGAACTGCTCATATCTATTTTCCTCGTCCCTTACTCTTTAAGTAAGCATCTGCTGCGTCAATAACTGCGTCAAGTGAACCGGGAGCAAGCAACGTTTGCCATGCTTGATAAGCCGGCGCAACATAAGCGCTCTTTGTTGGTAGATAAAAAAGTCCAGGCGAGTTAGTTAAATTCATGACGAAGATAATTTTATCGGGGTGCCGACGGCGAAGTTCGGTTTGAATAAATGAATAGGCCTCACCTGGTTGTGCCACAAAATACGCTTCGCCCCATTGCCAAATCCACAATGGATGATCAACTATGGTGCCAGAGGCATAGCCGATTCGAAGTCGTTGGGCTCGAGCAATTCGCTCTTCCAACGCTCCCGGATCAATTCCGGCCCACTCGGTGCGCAACGTCTCGATGCTCTTCATATCTTTGACCCGAACTGGAACGTTTAATCTGGTTTCGATAACCTGATCAGATCCGCGAACTGGAGTTTCTAGCCATTCACCAAGTAGCGCACCTGATTCGACGATGCCCTCCCATTTCAATCCTTGTCCTGGAGATTGCATCGAAGCAAGCGTTGCCAAAATTGAATGCCCCAAGTTACTGCCATTTTTATCAGCTACCGCAGTATCTCCGCTGTACTGATTTCTAGGGGAAAGATCTCCGGATGCACCTTGCAAGAACAACATTGGTGCGCCGGTTTCTTTTTCTACCATAGCCCGAGCTTCTCCGACATAATCTGGTGAAATTGCCGCGTTCTTCCAAGCCAACGTCGTTGGGTGGCAAGCATAGTTTGCAATTGTTCCGATAACTTTTCCGGCTGAATTGGAAATTCGACCAACGGTTAACGTGTCATCAGCAACGATGTCGGGATTAAATGCAACAACTTCAATCTCTCCGCAAGGCAAGTCACGATTAACTGCTAGGTCGCATTTTCCATAGGCCCAAGAAACATCTACCTCAGTAATAGCTGCAGCGGCTTCTTTGCATGCAGAAACTGTACCTTCAATAATCTGTTCAATAAATCCGGGAATGAATTCCGAACCTTCTTTATTGGAGCGGTGAATGCATGGCAGCGGAGATGCATGAGTATGACTGGAGGCAAAAAGCAGGCGATCGCGATCAATACCTAACTGCCCAGCAATCGTACCCAACATATTGTCAGCACACTCGACGCATCCCAATACACATAAATCAATTCCAGCGATATAACTAATTTGGCCAGTTGAATCTTTGCTGGCTACCACCGTTACAAATAATCCATAATGAATAGATTCGGAACGAAACTTCTTTGCTGCTCCCCAAATTCCGGACATGATGCCGATTGGCGGGGTTACATTTCGTTGCGCAATACCTAGCGCTAAAGCGCTGGCCGGATGGCGCCAATCTAATTTACTCGGTGCAATATGCGCATTCGGTGATTGTGTTGTAGTCATCAAATTCTCCGCCCTTTCTAAAGATAATCAAGAATCCTATCCGCGTTTATGCGGCATGGAAGGTAAGCAGCAAAGCCGGTTCGGCAGAGCCAAATTCTTTTTTTAAGGCTTTCTGGCGCAATTACTTATCCAATCTGGTGCCGAGTAGAAAAACCATTGACTTGACGCAGAGCCAAAACTAAGTGAGAGTTCAGTTTCAAAACTTTATTCTGCTCTGCCGAACTAAGATTTAGGAGGTTCCAATCAGCCCCAAAAAAGCGGAGATTCATTCCAGTCAGTACCGCGTTGGCAGTGTGGCCCGAGCGCTTACATTAGTGGAAATCATTGCCCACTCCTCTAATCAAGGCATCACCCTGACTGAGATAACCAAGAAGATTGAGGGCTCAAAGAGCACCATCTACGCCTTGCTTCGCACTTTAATTGAATTTGGCTATGTCCGAACCATCGATCCAGGTCCGCGCTACCTTCCTGGTATCGCGCTAATGCGTCTTGGAGATCTAGCTGAAATGCACCACCCAATTGGTCAGATCGCCAACCCAATTATGCAATCACTCTGCAAAGAAACAGGATTTACGATTCGGCTAGCAATAAACGATCGGGGCAGACCGATCTTTGTAGAACGCATAGATGCTCCAGGGGTGGTGCGTTTTTATACCCCACTTGGCAATATCGAACTTCCCCATGTCTCCTCCGCTGGAAAAGCAATATTGGCACAATTAAAATCAGAAGATGCAATGCGCGTTATTCGCGGCTCCGGACTAACCGCTCGCACCAAGAAAACCCACACCACATTGAAATCCTTAAACCTAGATTTAGAGCTAACGCGTAAACGTGGATATGCAATAGATGACGAAGAGGATGTTGAAGGAGTCTTTTGTCTAGGCTCTGCATTTTTTGATCACACCGGTCAATGCGCCGGAGCGCTTAGCGCTACTGCGCTAAAAACTAATCTAAGCAATAAAGAGATTGATCGATTGGGAAGTTTGGTGCGAGAACACGCAAATCGTCTATCTAGAGAATTAGGCGCCCCACTTAGATAGCGAAGTGCTAACAAATGCTATTTTGAGATCATCCAAGCAGGAGAACGAGAAGTGGGGCAGGTACCGCCCATGAAGAATTATTCAGGTCCAGCAAGGACTTAGTCGCCAGTATTCCTCGTTGGTATTTTGCCTCAATAACTTTCGCTTCTCTTCGCCATCCATCGTCCACCCACTTGGACTCGATGGGCACACTCACCGATGCACCATCAGTTGTGGGAAGCAAAACCGGTGACAAATCAATCTCCTGTCCTGCCGTGTTGGTTCGAGTAAAACCAATCGTGTCCGAATCCATTAGTCGACCCTCTTCGAGCGATTCAATAGTCCGAGCCAATGCCACACCTACCGCCATCTCCGATAGCACAGTCATATTCGGACTTTTCAATCCAGATCTCAGGTGTCCCGGGATCCATGCTAAGAGGGGATCCATTAAATACAGTTTGTGATGGCTGCCTGCTAGGACTCGGCCCATGTCGTTGCGATGTGGACATTTTACTGCGGCAAAAATGCTTTCTAGTTTTTGCAAACGTCTTCTAAAAGTGTCCGTGGACGAATACCCAAGTACCTGGGCTGTATTTGTGATATTTAATGGACTCGCGGCTCGAACTACCAGTTCTGCTAGTAGTAATGGGACAGATTCTTGTGAGGCTGAGGCATCTAAGTCTGTGCGTATCCACTCTGCCAGATCTTTACTAAATGCGAGTGACACCCCACCATCGTGATCGTACTCGTAAACTGCTCTTGGGAATCCGCCACATGTAAGATAAGACTGCCAAGCCAAATCATAGGCTTCTATTTCGAATGCCAGGGATTCCAGTTCATTTCGCACTCCCACGGATTGCAAATCTGAGGGATGAACTACTGTGGGCAGGGCCAACTGTGGGCTAGTGACTTTCAGGAAATCCCGAAAAGACATTGGAAGAACGTGGCGGCTTCGACGCACATTCGATGTACCAACTCTACCCACCGATAGATTCGCTCGTGCTTCGCCCGTGTCAGACCATCTACTTCCTGCAACAATAACCAGGTCATCGCCAAAGATCGACTGATCACGAGCTACCTTCAATATTGATGACCAATTGAAAACACTGGTGACTTCGTCAAGAAGCCATACTCTTCGGCGAGGCGTTGGCCTGTCGATCGACTTGGTCATATCCCGAGCTAACGTGATGATTCTTTGGATATCTCGACTTGCGAGCGTGTCACAATAAACATGGATAATTTGCCGTGAATCTAAATCACTCCTTCCACATAGAGTCTCCGCTAGCTCCAGCAACGCCACCGATTTACCAATTCTTCTTGGACCAGTTAACAAAATCAGGTCGTCACCTATAGGTGCGGTCTTCAGGTCATTTAGCACCGGTGATCTATATCCGAGATCATACTTATTGCGATCTTTTAGGAGTCTATTCGCATGAATCCATGCTGTTGGATTAGAGCCAGTGACAGATGCCCTCCACCAAGGGTTAGCAGTCGTCAAAATCGTGCGTAGGTCGTCGTCTCTCACCGTTATAACTATACAGAAGTGCGTCAGAGAGGCAGGGGTAATAGGGGTAGAAGTGCGTCAGAGAGGCAGGGGTAATAGGGGTAGAAGTGCGTCAGAGAGGCAGGGGTAATAGGGGTAGAGGTGCGTCAGAGAGGCAGGGGTTTCGAGGTTCTAACGAGCCAAAACGGCAGGGGTAATAGGGGTAGAGGTGCGTCGCTCGGTTATACGAAAGAACATGTACCAACGAAAAAACGAATACCACACAGAGAAACTATTGCTCGAGAGAGCGCTAAAGCGCGGCGCGGCCTTGCAATTATCACCAATCTGCCACCGAACCATCCGAGTTGAACCATTGTGTTGGCGCATCTGCGATATATGGATGTTGCTTTGCTGCAGTTCCATTGATGCTCGCACCTATGCCAATGCCAGTTGGTGGATAAATATGCCCATCTTTAATCTCCGGAGCGCCTTCAACAACATCGGCTCGCCAAGGCACATCAGCTCGCATAACTTCTTGGATTAAGAAATTAGGAGTAACCAACCCTAGGTGAACGTTGACCATTGTCGCTATCGGGCCAAGTGGGTTATGCGGCGCCATGACCACCCCAAAGGTGTCACAAAGCGCTGCAATCTTGCGCAGACCAGTAATGCCGCCCGCATGGCAAACATCCGGTTGAGCGACATCCAAAATTCCTGCTTGCAGAAATGGTAAATAATCTTGGGTCGTATAAAGCCGCTCACCGGCAGCCAAAGGAATTGAAACTTTTTCCTTAACCCTTTTCATCGCCTCAAATTGTTCTGGTTGAACAACTTCCTCAAGAAAATATGGATGGTACGGCTCCAGAACTTTGGCGAAGGCAATTGCCATCGCAGCTGATGTTCGACCATGAAAATCAATCATGATGTCGATCTGATCTCCGGCAGCTTCGCGTGCCGCTTTCATTAGCAAATCAGTATGTTTCAATTTATCGGCGCCATCAAGCGGGGCAGATTGTGGAACTGCGAGAATTTTTACCGCGGTAAAGCCTAAATCAATACTTTCATGCATTTTCTCCGCAAAGGAAGTAGCGGTCTCAGAGTTATAGACTGCTTCAGAATTACCTCCGCCTAGATGGTCATACAATCTAACTCGATCTCGGGCTAATCCGCCGAGCGCCCGCCAAAGTGGAACACCCAGATCTTTGGCAGTGATATCCCAAAGCGCTTGATCTATTCCGCTAAGGGCAGACATTGATATAACTCCGCCCTTGAAAAAAGGATGGCGATACATAATCTGCCAATTGCGTTCAATATCTAGTGGATCTCGGCCGATGATTAGCGCTCCAACGTTTTCCACCGCTCCTACTACGGCCAAAGTTTGAAACTCTACGGTGGCTTCGCCAAGACCATACAAGCCGGCAACATCAGTATCGACTCTTACAATTACCCAATTTCGCATTTTGGCGTTGATAATCATCGTTGAAATCTTTGTGATCTTCATTTGCTACTCACAATCTCAAAAGTAACCCAGGATGTTATATATCCATTTCCAGAAACAACTAAAGCTGTTCCCTCTTTGATCGCTTCATCCAAGGATTGTACGGGGGAGGAAAATGGTTCAATAGTTATTAACCGATCGCGGCCCCAAAGTGGCCAGCCCTTAATTCCGCCCCAGACCATCCATATCCAGCAATAGGGGAAAGTTTGCTTGTCCCACTCCATCTTCACCGATATGCCTAAATTCTCATTGCGCAGTACTACCTTTGGCGCCATCATCGGACCAAGGATTAGGTGACCATCGGTGCCATCATTTTCCGGAAGAATAGTTATGTCCGCCAATGACCCATCGACTAGTTGGGCTTCTGGCCAGATAGATTTACTGGGCGCTGCAAATCTGTAGCTGGGACTGGGGTAATTTGGTACGGTAATAGGCTCTCCATTATTTACTTGCAATTCGGCGCCGGCTGCAATTAATTGGCCACCTAGCGCCAAGTGCTGCCCCCATTGAAAATCGATTGGCTCAGCACTTTGGTTTTCAACCCGTTCATCAAAGCGAAGCACCCCATCGGTTAATGTCATTACCCGAATTAAACGCAGTGGAAAGCGTCGAAGATTAACCGAGAACTCCACTGACATTTCGCTTTCGCAATCTTTTAGAATTCGATAATCCCAAGAGAGCATGGCTACTTCCCCGTGTCCACCAATTGATGCGCCGTGATAATTAATTGGGTACTGAGCTGCTGGCAAGACTTCCTGCCAGCCACCACTAAAGTGATCGAGGAAGTTTCCCATCTGCGCACCAATGCTTTGAGTTGCCGGACGATGCCGGACGATATCTTCAACTCCGTGCCAAAGTAAATCTTGATCGATTAATTTAGCCCGCAGTTCCAAGATTTCGGCGCCACGGCTCAAACTTATTTTCACCAATGCTAAAGGTGAAGAAAGTTCGATAATTTCATGGCCTTCCCAAAGGTAAAGCCGGCCAAAATGCCCACTGCCTCGCCTGACAAATGGATCGCGCGGACCGAGCTGTGTCATGAGTGCAATTCTATTCGGCTAGACCAGTTTGGATATTGAGCCCAAATTTAGCGCCTAGCTCTGGGTCAAGATCTCCTACGCCCAGCGCCGCCGTCCAAGCACCATCTACTGCGATGCTTTGACCGGAAAGATATGAAGAGAGTGGAGAGAGCAAGAAGGCAACTACTTCAGCGATCTCGGTTGCTTCGGCAATTCGCTTAAGCGGAGTTAGTTTTTCAAGTGCACTCCGTCGTTCAACTGGATCTGGAGCATCAATAAAACTTTGTTTCAAAGCGGGCGTCATAATTGCGCCGGGGGCAACAGCATTTGCCCTAATTCCATATGGGCCATAAACAACCGCCACATTTCGGGTTAGCGCATCAACAGCGCCTTTGGTCATTTCATAGACCGCATGGTCGCGCCAAGCGCGCCGGCCATGAACAGATGAAATATTAACTATGGTTCCCGGAAGTTTAGCTTCAATAAAGGAATGGACCGCTTCTGCACAACCAAAAAAAGTTCCGATTTGATTGACGGCAATTAACTCTGCTAAAACCTTGGGGTCATCTGGAAAATCATGGAGCGGGGCTCCCCGAGTCCAACCAGCACAATTGACATATGAAGTTAGCGGGGCGGTCTGGTTGGCTAACGCCACCGCTTTTTTGTGGGTATCTCGCTCTGCTACATCACCGACGCAAATAAAAGCTTTCCCACCCGTTGCAACAATCCCACTTTCAACCTCAGGTAATAATTTCGCATTTACATCGACCAAAATCACAATGAACTCTTTTGCCAATCGTTCGGCAATAGCTCGACCAATTCCAGAGGCCGCGCCAGTTACTACAACTGAGTTATCCATTTTCATTTACCGCCAACCGGAAAATGACACATCCATAAATGCGTCGGTGATCCTTTAGTAAATGTGAGTTTATCACTAGCGCATTGCGCTAAGTCACGGCCCACGGTGCATCTACTTCGATAAGTACAAGCATCTGTCGGATTTGGGCTCGGAAGTGTTTGAACATCCATATTGTTTTGCCGTTTTTCATCTGGTGGCACTGCTAATGGCACAGATTTCAATAAATCTACAGTGTATGGATGCTTGGAATCAATAAAGACATCCTTGCGATCACCTTGTTCCACTATTCGACCACGGAACATGACCGCTATTTCATCTGCAAGATAATGGGCAACACCTAAATCATGGGTAATGAAAAGATAAGTCAGTCCTAGTTCATCACGCAATTCGCGGAGCAGATTCAAAACTTGAGCACGTACCGAAACATCCAATGCAGAAACCGCTTCATCTAAAACAACTATCTTTGGGTCTAGCGCCAGCGCTCTGGCGATCGCAACTCTTTGGCACTGTCCACCAGATAACTCATGTGGGCGGCGGCGTAGATGCTCTTCTTCCAATCCAACTGCTTTAAGCAATGAGATAACTTTGTCGCGGCGACTTATTTTGTCTCCAACGTTAAATGCAAGTAGTGGACCTTCAATAATCCGTTCAACGCAATGTCGGCGGTTCAACTGGCTATAGGGATCTTGCTGCACCACTTGAATGCTCTTGCGGAGTAACCGCATTTGCTCATGCTTTAGGCCGCCAAGTTCACTTCCCAGAATATTGACAGAGCCAGAATCTGGCTGATCTAGCCCAAGTAATATCCGAGCAGCTGTAGTTTTTCCACTGCCAGATTCACCCACTAATGCCAAGGTCTTGCCCTGCTGTAGTGAAATCGAAACTTCATCTAACGCTTTGACATCGCCTCTTTTGGAAACAAATGTACGGGTCACATTATTTAGTGATGCCACAACTGAAGTAGTACTCATTTAACGCACCTCTTGATTGAAGATAAGTTCATCGGCACGGAAACAAGCTGCCATCGCATCCCCGTGAGCACTTAACAGCGGAATGCTCGCAGAACAAGCGGGCTCGGCGAAGTCACAGCGAGGGGCAAAAACACAGCCCGAAGGACGATTATCCGGCCTTGGAGGCTGGCCAGCAATTGATTTAATCGGCTTGGTGACATCTAAGGTGTAATCGCATTTTGAATCAAGCAGAGCGCGCGTATATGGATGGACTGACCGGCTAAATACTTGTTGCACCTGCCCGTGTTCAACAATCCGGCCGGCATACATAACTAATATCTCATCTGCGTATTGAGCCGCGACGCCCAAATCGTGGGTGATTAATAAAACTGAAAGTCCGCGCTCTGTCGCAGTCTTATCTATCAGCGTGAGCACTCGCTCTTGAGTGGAAACATCAAGGGCGGTAGTCGCTTCATCGGCAATTAGTACTTTGGCATTGCCGCTAAGGGCAATTGCAATAACTACTCTTTGGAGCATTCCACCTGACATTTCAAATGGGTATGAATCAATTCGTTTTTCTGGTTCTGGAATGCCTACGCTTCCAAGTTGATCGATTGCGATTTTGCGTGCCGCTTGTTTACTCATCGGAGAATGAACCCTGATGCTCTCAATTATTTGCTCACCAATTCGCATGATTGGATTTAAGGCAGACATCGGGTCTTGATAGATCATGGCAATCTCCCCGCCGCGGTAAGGAAGAAACTCTTTTGCCGACAATTTCATAATGTCTTTGCCGCCCATAAAAATCTCACCAGCATCTACTTGTACTGGATCCTTAATTAGACGCATTAACGCCAATGCGGTAAGTGATTTACCACTACCAGATTCGCCAACAACACCGATTTTCTTACCAATGGGCAAATCAAAAGAGATATTGTCCACTGCCAATACTCGCCCGCCCCGAGCTGGAACTGAAACCGAAAGGTTTCTAACGCTTAAAGCGTTTAATTTATTATCTGCTGGCTTCATGATGAGGACTTCCGGCTATCCAAGGAGACGCGGATCCGCTCACCATATGAATTAAAAGCCAGAATTGTAATTGTGACCGCTAGGGCCGGAAAGAAAACAAACCAACTAGTGTTCCAGATTTTGGCATAGCCTTGTAGCATCAAAGTTCCCCAAGAAGCATTTGGTGGTTGAATACCCAGGCCGATAAAACTCAAAGTTGCTTCTAGCATTACCGCTGATGCCGCATTGATACTTAACTGAACCAATAGTTGTGGTGCGATGTTGGGCATCACCTCAGTCATGATCAATCGGTTGCGAGTTAACCCACTGGCAGTGGCCGCAACTACATAATCCTCATTTAATTCAGTAACAACAGCGCTGCGCGCCATTCTGGCTGTCGTCGGAGATAATAAAAATCCCACGACTAGCGGCAATGAAATAACACTTGCACCGACCGCTGAAATGCAGACCAAGGCAAAAAGGATTTGTGGGATTGCCATAGTGGAGTCAGCGGTCCGCATTAAGAATTCATCCACCCAGCCGCGCCTGATTCCGGCCATAACTCCCCAGAGGGTGCCCAGGACCAGCGCGATGACAGTAGCTGCGATAGCGATCAACAAAGTGATTCGCCCGCCATAGAGCACTCTTGAAAATAAGTCGCGACCCAGATCATCCGTGCCAAATAAATGTGCCCTACTTGGCCCTAGAAAAGGTAAACCGGCTGCAATTTTGTAAGGGTCGTATGGTGCCAAAAGCGGCGCAGCCAAACAAGCAGTCAGAATCCCCAAAATTATACTTACCGAAAAGGAGAACCGTTGTTTTACGACTTTGGCAATCTTTATTAATCCAGCCACGTTAATTACTCCTAGCCGATTTAGAAACTCGAAGTCTTGGGTCAATGATGGCGCACAAAATATCAAATACGAAAGTGGTCAAAATAAACATACTGATAATTGCAATCGCAACCCCCTGAATTACTGCATAATCACGCGTTGATGCACTCTCTATTGCAAGTGAGCCAATCCCGGGCATGCCGAACATATATTCAATAACTAAAACTCCGCTTAAGGTGTAACCAACTATTAAACCAAGCATCGTAAGCGTTGGAACCAAAGAATTAGGAAGGATATGTTTAAAAAGAATTTTGGAATTGGATAATCCCTTGCCCTCTGCGGTTCGAACGAAAGATGATTGCTTTACCTCCAACATTGACGCCCGCAGGTATCTAATTAAATATGGAGTAGCAGTTAATCCGCCAGTAATCGAAGGCAAAATCATCAACTTTAAATTGCCAAAGAAATCTTCATTAATCGGAACATAGCCTCTTGAAGGCAACCATTGGTACTTGAGCGAGAAAACTAAGATCAAAATAATTCCAATAATAAAACCAGGAACCGAAAGGCCGATCGAGGTGAAGTAGCCGATCAAACGATCTAGTAATTTACCGGGCTTACGAATTGATAATGGTGCCAAAACCAAGGAGATAACTGCTGCGAATAAAATAATGAGAAAGGTTAATTCAAGGGTTACTGGGAGCCGGGCCTTTACCAAATCCACTACTGGGAATTGGGAAAAATATGAAATTCCTAAATTTCCCTGCAACGCATTTATTATCCATTTAAAAAGTTGCACGAAGAGCGGGTCGTTTAAGCCCGCTGCTTCGCGCAACGCCTTTAGCGCTTCCGGAGTTACAGGTGTTGCAGCTCCGAGTCTTGCCAGCACCGGATCGCCGGGCAGTATTCGAATCGACAAGAAGACGATAATCAAACTTGATACCAAAACTATCAAACTCGATATTGCTCGCCGACGTAAATACTGCCCCACGTAATCCGTTACCTCTTTTTCTCTAACTTACTTTGATGGTTTGAGTTATTTTACTGAAACGCTCTCAAGGTGGAGTTGTCCGCCACCCTCAACCCAAGCGCCCTTCACATTTGCTTTCGCAGCGTGAAGTACGTTAAATACGAATGGAGTGATAAGTGGAAGTTGAGCATTCTCAAGCTTTTGAGCATCACACCAGACTGCTTTGCGAGCAGTCTTATCCAAGGTTCCGATTGCCTTCTTGTAGAGGGCATCGTAAACGGTGCTGTTCCAGTTTGATTCTGCGCGACCTGACAACAAGAAGTTCATGGAGAATGCAGGCTCTCCAGGAACTGATTGGTAGTTAGGCAGCAATAGACCTGGGTAGCTCTTGCCAGCTGGATAGAACTTTGCGGCCCATGTTCCAACTTCATTGTTTTGGATATCCATGGTGATTCCAATTTCCTTCAATGAGGCCTGAAGTACTTGACCCATTGCATCGAACTCTGGAAGTGCCCCTGAAACACCCCACCAAGTGAATTTAGTAAGACCGGCTTCGGCAAATAGCGCCTTAGCCTTGGCTGGATCGTAGTTGTAAGCAGTTAGGCCTCCAGCAGTTCCACAATTCCAGGCACTCTTATCTGGAACTATGGTATTGAAAGAGCTTACTTGACCAAATCCGTAGTACGCGGCTTTAAGAATCTGGGCACGGTTTACGGAGTAGGCAACTGCCTGACGAGCCTTCAAGTTATTAAATGGGGCGCTCGTTAAGTCAAACTCCCATGTAACTGAAACGCTAGATACTGGAGCCTTGAGTACCTTGAGTGACTTATCTTTTGCCAATGGAGCGGCATCGCCAAGTGGTAGTTGGTACAAAACATCAATATCGCCGGTACGAAGCGCCGTTACAGCAGCGGTCGCATCAGCGGTCTTAACGAATTTGATTTGGGTCAATTTCGGTTTAGTGCCAAAGTAGTTTGTATTTGGAACCATTTCCAAAGATACGTTTGGAGTAAATGAAGCTACCTTGTATGGACCAGAGGTACTTGGTTTGGTATTGAAGGATGAAACTTCGCTAACTTTGATTACCTTAACCCAAGCAATTCCTTCTGGGAACATAGCATTTGGTGAATCCAAGTTGAAAATTACCTTATTGCCAGAAGTTGTAACGCTGGTGATCATATTTAACTTATTAGCTTCTTGGGTAACCGTCTTTGGATCGCGGGCGTAATCGAATGAGGCCTTTACTGCTTTGGCATCAATCGGAGTTCCATCAGAGAACTTGGCCTTTGAGCGCAATCTGAAGGTCCACACTGTAGCCTCTTTGTTTGCCTTATATGAAGTAGCAAGATCTGGCCTGACAGTTCCATTTGGCTGCCACTTAGAAAGACCTGACCAGAGAAGTGGGAATAGCGTCTCTTCAAATGCAAATGTGCGGATGATTGGATTCAGTTGTGGAACTCCCTGTGTTGATCCGACAACAATGGTGGTCTTGGCAGCCTGAGCTGGCCCAGCCATAGAGCTCAGTGACATTCCCAAAGCCATCGCAATCACCGCCGCGTAAATCTTTCTCCGGCCTGATTTATTACGTGTCATATCTCTACCTTTCATAATACAGATGATAGCCGCAGAAAATTTGCCACGGCTAAGGTAACGCAAAACTAAACTGTCACAGCGAATGAGTCAATTGAATATACGCCTAATCCGCACCTGATTCGGATAGACCAAACATAAAGATTTGTTATAAAAGAGTATAGAAACAGAATAAAACATTATAAAATCTGCGATTAACGCGGTATTGGAATCCATTTCGCCCCGCCAGCCAACGCGGTAACTTCATCTGCTAAATCTGGCATTGTGAACTTCCATCCGTAAATATCTTGGGCCGCCGTTTCATTGCGACGGGCAAAGATCAACTCCTGCAACGGATCAACATTTGCACCGGGGGCAGAAAATTCAATTGAGAAAGTAGGCGCATCGATAATGGATGCCACTTGCGAATGCCAAGAATCATAAACATGCCAAGAAATTGGAATATTTTTTTCGGCCAAGTAATCATTTAAGAGAAAAATCCGAGATAGCCCACCTTGGCAGGTCGCATCTAGTCGAATAATGTCTACCGAGTCAGTATCTAACAGCGCTTGTGGGTGATAGAGGTGTGATTCGTCATCCCCGGTTGCCACAGGAGAGGATTGCAATTTACGCAACTTACGGAGTTGATCCATATTTCCTGGAACAAATGGATCTTCAACCCAAGCCAGATCTAATCCGCCCACGATTTTCACCGCATCTTCGGCGCTCCGACAGGACCAAGCAAGATCAGTTGCTACTGGACAGAGTTTGGTTTCGAGTGCGGCTTTAATTCGTTCCCTAGTTAACTCCGGAGTCAGACCCACTGGAAGTTTTACCCCAACTGCACCTGCCGCAACCGCTGCAGCGACCTCCCAAGCAATCTCTTCTGGGCCCCGCGATGGTGGATAACCGATCACTGCCCATTTTGGAATCGTCTTCTCGGTTTTGCCAAATCGCGCCAACACCGTGCGCTGCTCATATTTTGCAACCGCATCATGGGCTGCTAAATCAACTAGGGATAAACCGCGAAGCGATGCCCCGGCAGAAAGCGCTGGACTACTTTGGCGCATTAACTGGTCATATGTGTCAACTGGATTACCAGTAAAGATTTCTTTATACGGCACGGCGATTAACTTTGTTATGGCTTCAACTAATGGCGCACTTCGGTCCAACCCGAAGGCGCTACCAACTGTTCCATCTACGAGTTCAACGCTGACATGACAAAAAGTACGAAATCGCATTAAGTATGAACCTAATTGGATGGGATCGGGTAAGTTAATTTTAATCTGGCGAGCACGTACCTCTTTTATTTTTACATTTGCGCTTTCCATGAACACTCCCCTTACTTCTCTTTTATATCTGGCGCGCTCATATTGACTCTCAATCGCGCTGATTATTGGAGTTTCTGCTTGATCAATTGAATTCAGATTCTAGCCGATTTCATTTGAGACGCTAGGGGGTGGAGCCAATTGATTTGTTTGTTCGGTTACTCCGCACGCAAGAAAAGAATCGGCATGGTCGCTAGTAAATTTCCAACGCATTAATTAGCCTTTCCCATACAGACAAATGGCCAGCTATTTGGATATTTCGAAAGGTTCAGTATGAAAATTGATTCCGTTGATCTCTTTTACCTGCGCATGCCAGAGGTTCTCGATATTGGTGATGGCAGCCAAGATTCATTGCTCTGCCGAGTAAGCGCTAATGGCCATGTTGGCTGGGGCGAAGCGGTCTGCTCGCCAATGGCCGGTATTGCCAGTTGGATCACTCCAATGTCTCATAGCGGTTGTCATCCAGTTATTGATTCAGTACTGGGTCAACCACTAAACAATCCTGCAGATATAGCTAGCGTTTATAACGCGGTCCGTAGAAATTCATTTTATGGGTTACTGCAAAGTGACCTATTGATTTCGGGTATTGAAATCGCCATGTGGGATTGTTTGGGTCGAGCGAAAGAGGTGCCTATTTGGCAACTCTTAGGCTATAAAACAAACGAGCGCAAATTACCTTATGCCTCCGTACTTTTTGGTGATACACCGGAGCAGACAAAACAAAAGGCGCTGGATATGAGAGCCAAAGGATTTAAAGCAATAAAGTTTGGCTGGGGTGGATTTGGAACCACCACAGTTGAAGCTGATGCAGAACATATATTTTCAGCGCGCGAAGGTATCGGCGATGGCGCGTACTTAATGATTGATGCTGGAACGGTCTTTAAATCTGATATTGAAGCGGCATCAAAACGGATACCCGCTTTGATGGATGCAAAAGTTCTCTGGTATGAAGAGCCCTTTGATGCCAACGCGCTATCGGCATATGGTGAATTAGCCAAGCGGGCGCCAGGGCTAAAACTAGCTGGTGGGGAAGGGGCGCATAACGCTTATCAAGCAGAGCAACTCATTGATTATGGCGGAGTTGGCTTCATCCAAATCGATACGGGTTATGTGGGCGGCATAGGCAACGCTTATCGAATTGCGCAATACGCTAAGGAGAAAGGGGTGCAATATGTCAATCACACCTTTACTTCGCAATCAGCACTTTCATCATCACTGCAACCTTTTGCTGGATTAAAGGGCTCAAACATTACTGAATACCCAATGGAACCCAAACTACTCTGCCAAGAATTAACTCTTGATCGAATTGAAATCGGCAGTGATGGCAAAGTAGAGGCACCTAGCGCTCCTGGTATGGGGATAAATATTAATTTGGAGGCAGTAAAGAAATATTTAGTTGAGGCAGAGATTAAAGTTGACGGAAAGATTCTTTACCGAACGCCAAAAGTTTAAAGATTAAGCAACGGTTTCTGGAAGTTGGTCTGGCGCAGAATAACTCTTGCCAATAACGGCGACGACATCTCCCGGAGTAACTCGAGGGAAACCTCTCATAAGTCCAACTACGCCAGATTGACGAGCACGAATTTCGACTGGTTGGCAGTTCGGGCTATCCATATTATGAATTAGCCCGATGATCTCACCTTCCGCAACGCTATCGCCAACCCCTTTTACATTTTCATAGACTCCAAAATCACTTGCTAAGTGGTATGAATTTGATCCACGTAAATCAATACAAATAGCGGCGGGTAGGCCCAGTTCGGCGCGAGTTTTCGGATCACCTTTAATAACTTTCAAGTAGCGCAGGCTATTTCGAACTCCATCCTTAGCTAAATTGGTGGTCTCAAGGGTGGCAATTCCAGCTCCGCCCAACTCGGTTGTGATCAACTCTTTGCCGAGGTGTTCCACCATTCCGGAGAGTAAGGTTTTAGGATCAGTGCCTGGTTGCTCGGGAAGAATGCATTGGTGTGGCGCATTGAAGGAGATCATACTTTTCATCATCTTTGCGCGCTGTTTCACATCACGGGCCCAAACCATTGTGGCGCAGGGAATGAAGTAATGTCCACGGCCACCGCTATGTAGTTCAAGGACCGCATCAACAATCGGAAATAACTCTGAACTTAGATAGTAAGCCAATTTCCCATGGACCGCCCCTGACTCATCGCCGGGAAAGATCCGGTTGAAATTTGTTCCATCTGGCCATAACCGGGTGGCAGCTTTTGCCGCCTCCTGTGAAAGGCATGGTATGACAATAATTCGCCCAGTTACATCTTTAGCTTCTAACTCTTGGGCGATCTCCCGCGCAGCAAACTGGCCTTCGTACTCATCGCCATGATTTCCAGCCAAGATTAGAACGGTTGGACCAACGCCGTTCTTAATTTTAATAATCGGGACTTGATAATTTGCCCAACCACTGTTATTAGTTGAGTCTCCGATAACTAAGTAGCCAGCTGATTTCCCTTCGGCGCCAAGGTCAATTGAAGCGGAGACAGTTGTACTCATGAGTGGATCAATCCATTTCCGTAATAGCAGCCCGTTTAACGCCCACAACGCAAACACAATCTCCGGTTCTCACAGGAGGAAATCCGCGGATTACTCCTGCTACCCCGCTAATTGGTGATTTAACAAGAGTTGGCGCAATATCTGGATGATCGACATCATGAATTTGTCCCACAACATCTCCGGCAGCAAGTTCACTGCCTAAAGAAACCAAGTTCTCGTAGATGCCCGCCTTAGGAGCGTTGATAAACCCGCGACCATCTCTAATGTCAATGATGGTGGCCAGATTGCGCCCTTGTTCTGCGCGGGTGATTGGCGGCGCTTTCAAAACTCCAAAGGCTTTCAAGAAATTCGCTAACCCTTCATTAATTACTTTAAGGGATTGCGGGGTGGTGTAGCCAGAGCCACCGAATTCTCCGGTCGAAACAGATTTACCCTGTCGTTCTGCATCTCGGTTTAACAATGAATATGGATTTGTTCCAATTTGTTCTCCGCCAACCATATGGAAATCAGAGTTCCAAGAAAGCATGTTCTTGAGCAACTTCTGCCGTTGGGCTAAATCTGCGACCCAAGTCATATTAGAACCGGGGATGAAGTACATACTTCGTCCACCACTATGCATATCTAGTACCCCATCGCAGATCGGAAAAAGTTCGGTGCTCATAAAATGTGCCAATTTCCCGTGAATCGCCCCATTTTCATTACCTGGAAAGACACGATTGAAATTAGCGCCATCTGGCCACAATCGGTCTCCATTTCTAGATGCTTCTTGCGAGAGACAGGGAATTATTATTACTCTCCCACTGACTTCAGCTACTTCTAATTTCCGAGCTAGCGTCGCCGCAGCGATTTGACCTTCATACTCATCACCATGATTGCCGCCGAGAACTAAAACGGTGGGCCCCTCACCATTCTTGATTGAAATTATGGGGACTTGATAATTTGCCCAACCACTGTTATTTGTTGAGTCTCCAATTATTAAATAACCTTTATTTTTTCCAGCAGCAGATAAATCAAAAGAACAAGCTACTGTCGTACTCATTTGAAGAGAGTAACACCATCCAAGTATATTTTGTTAGATTCAGTCAAAATCTTTGCACCATTAAATTCTCTTTCTTTAACTTAGCTAATCCGTAAATAACATCTGAAGCAGCCTGACAGGCAGATTCAAAAATAATCTTGCCTTTTTCGGCAGTTGCTAAAGTGGGATCTCCCATCACTCCCTCTTTGGAATCTCGTCGAAAATCCAAGCCAATTCCCAGAAATCCTGGCTGTCTAAAATCAATACAAGACCAAGGGCTCCGCTGCTCGGGCAAATCTGATCTTATTTCTGCGACATCCACAAGCTCTGGGCGCAAGTAAAGAGCTAATGAGGTCTCCATTTCACAAGCATGTCCCATTCCGCCAATAGGTGAATCTCCGATTCTGACAAGCGTTTCATGAATCGACTGCCAATATGAAAACGAGGAGATTGATATGCCAAGATCAAAACTAATTTGAGAGGTGGCGGCAGTGATGATGCCTGCATTCCCACCATGGCCATTGAGAATCAAGAAGCGATAGAAGCCATGGCTCTTCACGGACTCTATTAAGTCGTGCAGTAAATGGTAGAAAGTTTCAAGCCGAAGTGAGAGCGTCCCTGGATACCCTTTGTGGTGCGGGGATGTTCCCCACCAGATTGGTGGCAACACAATTACGCTCATTAAGTCGGATTTCTTAGCCACATATTCTGCTATCGCATTAGCATTGAAAATATCAGTATCAACAGGTAAGTGCGGACCATGTTGCTCGATTGCACCTGTGGGAATCACAAAGATTGTTTTATCGGGATCAAGGTTTTCGATCTGCTTCCATGTGTGATGAATCCATAAGGATCCTTGATACAAATTAGCCACGGAGCCAATCTATCAAAGAGTGGCAGAGTAATATAGGCTTTAGAACAATCCCTGAATCAGCACCTGTATATGGAGATTTATTATGAAGCAGGTACAAACCGTATTAGGACCAGTTCCTGCCGATGAACTGGGTTTCATTCTCCCGCACGAACATCTTTTGGTTGACACTTATGACGTGCGGCGTAGTTCCGAAGGAGTTCTACTAGAGCTCGAGACGATGGTCAGTGAAGTTGCCGATTACAAGAACTTTGGTGGCCAAACAATAATTGATCAAACAACTTTTGGTCTCCATCCCGATCCAATTGGGCTTCGCACAATTGCAGAGAAAACCGGCGTTCATATTATTGCTGGAACGGGTTTCTATCATCAACAGTATTACCCCGAGTGGCTAAACGAATGGTCAGTAGCAGATATAGCTAAACGAATGGAAGAGCACATCACATCAGGATTCCCCGGAACCGATATTAGAGCGGGAATTATGGGAGAACTGGGTACCCATCACAGACATATCACGCCCACCGAGGGGAAAGTTCTGCAAGCAGCAGCGCTAGTACAAAAAGAAACCGGAATACCAATCGCGACTCACGCTTTATTCACTGAAATCGGTCTAGCACAGTTGAACATATTAGAAGAAAGCGGCGCGGATCTAGAAATAACTGTCATAGGTCATTGCGACACCAACCGCGACCTTGAATACTCGAGAAAACTTCTTAGACGTGGAGTGTGGATTGCTTATGATGCGGTGGGACAACTCGACAAACAACGTGATGAACTTCGAGCACAGTCCATTGCGACCTTAATTTCCGAAGGCTGGCTGGGTAGAATTCTGATTAGTTCTGACATTGCGGGAAGATCACGGCTGGTGATTCATGGTGGTGAAGGATTTAAATATCTCATTACTAAATTCCTTCCTAAACTAAGAGAAATTGGAGTCACCGAAGATCAGATATCTACTTTGACCAAGAAAAATCCACAAACATTTATCTCAGGTCGTTAAGAATTATCTGCTAAAACTCAGTAAAGCAAAGACCCTCCACTAACGTTAATTGTGGCACCGTGAATGAATGAACCGTGATCAGAAGTTATAAATACCGTCACAGAAGCCACTTCTTCAGGCTCTCCGATTCTGCCTAACGGACAACTCTGGGTAATAGCCGCAACATTCTCAATTGTATTATCGTTGTGCTGCATAGGGGTATTAATCTGACCAGGCGAGATAGTGTTAACGCGAATTCCATACTTCCCAACTTGTTTGGCTAATCCGCGCGAAAAAGTAACAATTCCCGCTTTCGATGCAGAGTATGCATCGGCTCCATAAAACGATCCGAGCATCCAGGAGGGTGAAGTGAAATTCACAATTCTCCCTGGTACTTCTTGGCTTATCATCAACTTAGAAACCGAACGATTCAATAAGAAAGTCGATTTGAGATTTACAGACATCTGATAATCCCAATCTTCTTCAGTCAGCTCCCATAGCGATTTTCTTCGCAACGAAGCCGCGACGTGAGCTAAGACAAATATGGATCCATATTTCTTTAATGTGAGGCCAACTACCTCTTGACACTTATCGGAATACTGGAGGTCTGCCGTTAAGAACAAGTGATCTTCTGGATGCCTAAATTCCGTTCGCAATTTTTCGAGAAGTTCAGTGTTCCTTCCAACTGCTACGACATGAGAGCCGACTTGTTCGTAAAGAAGCGCCGTCGCTCTACCAATGCCACTAGTTGCGCCCGTGACAATTACGACTTTACCTTCAAGTCCCTTGCCAATCGACAAATCAGAAAACATATTTCATTACAGTCTTCTCAATCACTTCAATTCCAAGCCCAGGTTTATCAGGAACTGAGATCCTTCCATTGACTTGCCTAAATGGTTCGGTTATCAAGTCATCCTGCATTGGGTTTTCATCTGGCTTAAGCTCTTGAACCAAGCAGCGAGGAGTGGATGCCGATAGCGCCAAGGATGCAGCAGTGTTTATTGCACTAGACCATGCATGAGAGTTAAACCATAGCCCCGCAGTTTCTACCAGTTTTATAATTTGCAGCGCTCCAGTAATTCCTTCGACTCTTCCAACATCACATCCGATCACATCAAGTGTCCCTGAGTTGATCGTCTCTGAATAGCCACGATAATCCCATTCCCGTTCGCTACCCGCTATTAAGGTCTTTGTATGGGTGCGCAATTTTCGAAAGTGTTCAAATTCCCAAGGTTCAAAAGGCTCCTCAATCCACTTAAGACCGAATTCTTCCCAAGCATTTACCCGCTTGATGGTTTCATCCAAAGTCCAATTCAGTGATTGTCCGCGATCCATCATTATCCAAGCATCAGGCCCGACAGCCTCTCGCAAATCACGCACAAAATTTATATCGCGTTCCAATTCATAGCCGATTCGAGCATCTCCGCGTTTGCCCATACCGATCTTGAAGCCAAGAAAACCTTGCTTAACATACTGCGCATGTCGTTCAACTTCGATATCCAGATTTGCATTAAAAACATGGGTTGAAGCTAGCGCCGGAAGATCGGTAACCTCATTGGAGTCCCGCTTCCCGATCATTTCAATCAATGATTGCCCAGTTATCTTTCCTTTGAGATCCCATAGCGCGATATCAATAGCCGAGAGAGCAAAATGCCCAAGCCCGCCACGATAGGAGTACCACCAAATTTGCTTTCTAATATCGCGCCAAATTCCTATATTGTGCAACGGATTTTTCCCAACCAGAAATTCACGAAAATCTTCGATGATTGCCGCGGTACCTTTTGAACTCCCGGGAAATTGAGTGATTGCCTCACCCCATCCAACATTGCCATCGGAAGATTCAATCTTAACGAAAGTCAAATATCTTGTTGCCATAGAATCATTCGGCTCTGGATACTTGACAGTGAAGACATCAACTTTGCTGATACGTGGGCTACCTGACATTATTTTTCCTCATCATTCTTCGCTACTCATTGGTTTCTTCGTAACCGTCTTGGGAGATGGTGTTGGTGCTCGATTCATCGATGCATGAAACTCTCTCCATATGTGGGGAAGGCAGGAGGTAGTTGTGCAAGGGTTATCCACCCGGGCGTTGCCGAAATTATTCTTTCAACTGAATTAACAACCATATTCTGTGATCCAGCCTGAGCTCCAATTCCTGGAGATAAATTAATTGTTTGATGAATCTTTCCATTGATACTGAACTCAATTTCATCTTTCGCAAGTTGAGAAATACTCTGCAAATCAACATGGCCGAAAAAGTGAGAAGTGAACCAGATTTCTCCATCCACAATTGAAGTATAGGTTTGGTTAACACCTGCACTATAGCCAGGTTCGACATTGAAACGATTCTCGATTGAGATTGTCTCCGTTGCTAAAACTGGAAGCAGCTCTTTCTTTATTGAATCAATCTGTAAACCTAAGGCGTCAGCCACTACTTTCATGGATTGCGGGAATCCAGCATGACCCAAAATCTCACCAGCACTGACTTTTTTACGAAACTCTTCTTCGCTCCAACCCACGCCGATTCTTCGTAAGACTGTTGCGCTAAACTTTGAAATGTCGACTGTTCGTCTTACCGTAATCTTCGCTCCGCGCGGAGTTGCGCCAAGAAGCGTTAAAACTAAGGCATCGAAGATTAATCCAGGGTTGACACCACAGCCTGCAATACTAACTTTGTGCTTCTTGGCTAAGTCATCTAATTCCTTTGCAAGATCAGCGTCGACCGCCCAGGGATAAGCACACTCTTCTGAAGATACAAGTACGTTAGAGCCAGAGATAACCGCTTCGCGTACATACGTAGCAACATCCTTAAAAAGTGTGGTTGTCGCGATAACTACAACATCAGCACCTGATGTTAGCGCTGGCTTCTCTTGATTTCTCTGGTAAGGCCCCGAAACCCGATGTTTGCCCTGCTCATTTAACGCTTTGCCAACAGCTAAACCTAATTGGCCTGCACCATAAATAGAAACTGTGGCCATCAATTAGTTCGATCTACTCGATACTCCGTAATAAAGTCTTTGATAATCATACAGAGAGTGTATTGCCCGCGAGCGCTGTATTCATTTATTCATGGTTCTACGCATTAGAAAGTGTCGCCATGAACACATAGTAATTTTGCTAGAAAGTGGCAAGATTGCTCTGTGACCAAACCAGTCGTTGCTCTCAAATCGGTAATTATTCGATTCGCAGGCGATAGCGGCGATGGAATGCAATTAACTGGTGACCGATTCACAATGGATACGGCAAGTCTTGGAAATGATTTATCAACGCTTCCAAACTTTCCAGCCGAAATTCGTGCGCCTCAGGGAACGCTGCCAGGGGTTTCATCTTTCCAATTGCACTTTGCTGACCACCAAGTTTTAAGCCCTGGAGATGCCCCCGATGTTTTAGTAGCCATGAATCCTGCGGCGCTTAAAGCCAACATAAACGATATGCCACGTGGGGCCACAATAATTATTGATAAAGATGAATTTACTGCGCGGAATTTGAAAAAGGTTGGCTATGAAGTTAGCCCGCTCGAAGATGGCTCACTCGATAGTTTTAACGTACATGCAATTGCGTTGACATCAATGACCGTTACAGCCCTTGCTGGCATCAGCGTTTCAAGAAAAGATGCTGAGCGATCCAAAAACATGTTCGCACTCGGTGTTCTGACCTGGATGTATCACAGGTCAACTGATGCAACACAAGCATTCTTAAAAGCCAAGTTTGCCAAAAACGAAGATATTCTTAAAGCCAACTTGTTGGCCTACCAAACTGGTTGGAATTTCGGTGAAACATCAGAGGAATTTATAACCTCCTATGAAGTTGCACCAGCGAAAATGAAACCCGGAAAGTATCGCAATATAAGTGGAAATACTGCGCTGGCTTACGGTCTAATTGCTGCATCCCAACAGAGTGGTTTACGTTTATTCCTTGGCTCGTATCCAATTACTCCAGCCTCAGATATCTTGCACGAATTATCAAAACAGAAGAAATTTGACATTGTTACTTTCCAAGCCGAAGATGAAATTGCAGCCGTTGGCGCAGCCCTCGGCGCTTCTTATGGTGGCTCCCTTGGAATCACAGCAACTTCGGGGCCCGGAGTTGCTCTCAAGAGTGAGATGATCGGTCTCGGCGTAATGCTGGAATTGCCACTAATAATTATCGATGTGCAACGTGGTGGTCCATCAACTGGTTTGCCAACTAAGACAGAGCAAGCCGACTTATTGCAAGTCATGTTTGGCCGCAACGGTGAATCCCCTGTTGCAGTAATTGCAACTTCTACTCCAAGTGATTGCTTTGAAATGGCGATGGAGGCTGCGCGAATAGCAACTACTTATCGCGTCCCTACTTTTCTTTTATCCGATGGTTACATTGCAAATGGCACCGAACCATGGAGGATTCCAGATGTTGCTACTCTGCCTGATTTATCGGTGGAATTTGCAAAGGTTCAAGAGAACTTCGCGCCTTATGAGCGCAACCCAGAAACATTGGCTAGACCATGGGCAATTCCAGGAACTAAAGGGATTGAACATCGAATTGGCGGACTTGAAAAGGCTGATAAGACTGGCGAAATTTCATATGAACCTGCCAATCATGATTTCATGGTGCGCACACGGGCTGCGAAAGTTGAAGGAATAAAAGTCCCGGACATCATCGTCGATGATCCAAGCGGGGATGCAACAGTTCTCTTCCTAGGTTGGGGTTCAACTTTTGGTCCGATTTCAGCGGCTGTTCAAGCGCTTCGCGATAATGGCGAGAAAATTGCGCAAGCCCATACCAAATATCTAAATCCTTTCCCAAGTAATTTGGGTGCACTATTAGAAAAATATCCAAAAGTTATTTTGCCTGAAATGAACTTGGGCCAACTTGCGATGTTGCTTCGTGCGCGTTTCCTTAAAGACATCATTAGTTACAATGCGGTTCGTGGAATGCCTTTCTCAACGGCTGAATTAGTCGAAGCTGCGATGGGAGTTCTCCATGACTGATATTGCACTAACTAAGAAAGATTTCACTTCCGACCAAGAAGTTCGTTGGTGCCCAGGTTGTGGTGACTATGCGATTCTCTCGACTATGCAATCCTTCTTGCCAGAACTTGGAATCCCCCGCGAAAATATTGTCTTTATCTCAGGCATTGGTTGTTCTTCGCGTTTTCCTTATTACTTAAACACTTTTGGTATGCACTCAATCCATGGACGCGCACCTGCGATTGCTTCAGGTCTTGCAATTTCGCGGCCTGATTTAACGGTCTTTGTTATTACAGGTGATGGCGATGCTTTATCCATCGGTGGCAACCACCTTATTCACGCGCTACGACGCAACGTTGAATTGAAAATTTTACTTTTCAATAACCGCATATATGGGTTGACTAAGGGTCAATATTCACCGACGAGCCCGCAAGGACTCATTACTAAATCAACTCCGGCTGGTTCCTTGGATACTCCATTTAATCCGATTTCGTTGGCGCTAGGTGCTGAAGCGACATTTGTTGCAAGGTCGATCGATAATGACCGCAAACATTTAACGGCAATTTTGCGCGCAGCAAGTGCGCATAAGGGTTCGGCCCTTATCGAGATTTATCAGAATTGCCCAATCTTTTACGATGGCGCTTTCAGCCAAGTAACAGATGCCGATTCAAAAGAGGCATCCCTACTTCAACTCATTCATGGCCAACCAATTAAATCTGCAAAATACGGAGTTATTCGAAATGGCGTCAATATCGAACTTGCCGAATTAGCGAATATCGATGAGAGCGAAATAGTTATTCATGATGCCCATAACCCAGACCCATCGTTTGCTTTCGCGCTTTCGCGCTTATCGGGTTCTGATTTAGAGCATGTTCCAGTTGGAATCTTTCGTGATGTAGAGCGCGCTGGATACTCCGAGATGGTCAATGATCAATTAAAAGAAATTATTAAAACCCAAGGCGCTGGTAATTTAACAAAGTTGCTAAATAGCGGAGATACTTGGGAAGTTTAAGAAATTGCCACCACGTCAACAACGAAAATTAACGTTTCATTTGCACCAATTGGCCCACCACCTGCTGCGCCATAACCTAAATCTGGTGGAATAACTAACAAGCGGCGGCCACCAACTTTCATCCCCGGGATTCCCTGTTGCCAACCAACAATAACATTTGCTAATGGGAATGTTGCAGGCTGACCACCGCTCCATGAAGATTCAACAACTTTTCCAGTTGACCATGCCATCAGCGTGTAATGCACAGTCATCGTCGATGTAACGACAGCAGCAGTTCCAGTGCCCTCGATAATATCTTTAGTAACCAGAGTTGTTGGCGGCGTCCCACTGGGTGCGCCAATTGTTGGCTCCGCCCCCGCATTGGCAGTAACAGTTGGAAGATTTGAATCTGAATTCGATGCCACTTTTGAACCTCCGCAAGCTGTAAGAACGAGCATGGATAGCGCAATAAGCGCTGCAATAACTTTCTTATTTTTCATTTTTCCCATTTTC
>Ga0209702_10000911_pt1 | contig 60447 bp, 54 predicted proteins | sample FRY01_FD_187210 | JGI IMG/M metagenome (GOLD analysis project Ga0209702, IMG submission 187210) | Freshwater microbial communities from Lake Fryxell liftoff mats and glacier meltwater in Antarctica - FRY-01 (SPAdes) (version 2) | ecosystem: Environmental > Aquatic > Freshwater > Ice > Glacier...
TTAATGCTTTTTGGTTAGCGTGTTTTTAGAAAACATATAATAAAAAACATAACTAGCTGATTATTAATTACTAAATTTTCAAAAAATCGTTTTTTAAAGTTTTATCAGACATTAGTGATTTGTACCCATGAAAAATAAATATCTAATTATAATACTTGTTGCCTTATTCTATGGTTGCAAAAAATCTAACTCTTCTAGTAACAATACAAATCCAAAAACTAATCCATCATTAGACGATGAGAATTATGTTATTATTGATGGTGTTACCTATTATCACTATTCAATATGGAGCCCAAGCGTATCTTGCAATAATGATATGTATATATGGACTAATATTAATGCAAATCAGCCTAATCTTGGGGGTAATGTTATGTTTTTTAATAATCAAGTTTCAGTAACCGCTTTAATTAATGGTTCGTTAACTTCCTTTGGTAGTTTCCATAGTCTTTGGAAAAGTAATGTATTAGCGGGTAAAACGGTTATTGAATTTAATAACTTAAAATTATATGTACCAAAAAACGGTGGTCCTCCTATGGGTAAAGATACAATCAATGCGCCATATAAATTAATTTCCGGCAAATTTACATGTAACGGCAAGTAAATAATAATGTGTTTTTACTATATTTTAGAAAATTATTTCGATATTATTATAAGTATAGTAATAGGTGTTGCCGCCTCATTTTTTGTTTGATGGTTAGTGTTCAAGATTTTGGTGCCAAAAATTGAATTTTCCGACCAAATTAGCAAACTTAAATGTAATGAAAATAATTCAGGATTTAAATATAGATTTAAATTCGAGAATGCAGGTAAACGAGATATAATTGATGTGCAAATTTTAATACGACTTAGAATAGAAGGACTTCGAAAGGAAAATCCCAGAAATTGGGAAGTTGTTTATACACCCACAAGTACTCTGCATTATGAAAATATTGCGATTATTCGTCCAGTTTCGAGTGCAAGGCTGCGGCCTATACTTGAAATAAAAACTTAAGAATGCAACTATTTTCAAAAGTGTATTTTCCCAGAAAATATCAGAGAGAAGTCTTTAAATAAAGAATTGACACTCGATGATGTTTTAGAAATGGGAAACAATGCAGAATTTCAAATTTTAGCTTTAGGTTATGACAGATTTAGCGGTTCAAGAAAATTTTTTGAATCAAAAATATACAAAAAGGAAGATATTATATTAAAACATTTTGATAAAAACGGTTTGAACCTTTCCCAATAGTATGCTAACCCTTTTTTAGTTTTATCATCAAAAAAAAGTAAATGATATTTCCATTGATTGTCTTATCTCCCTCAATCACATTTAACACTAAAAAAACCTGCTTTAATGACAGGTTTTTTTGGCATGGAATACATTTTTTTATTAAACAAATCCTCTCCCTTCACCCCAAAATCTTAGCCCCAACCTTACACGACAAACATTTTTGATGCTCGCAGTTGTTTTTTTTCAATTCAATGAGAGCCTGAGAGTCGAAAGCCGAGCGCGCATGAACCCCCAATTGTGCCCAATTGCTAACAATCTGATTGCTCTCTGCCGGCAGCTGATGCAGGATGTTCAAAGCCTTTTGTTCAAGGTTTTCGTTGCTCATCATTTGCCCATAAACAAACAAAATAGGCACCACACAATTTATCATTACAATTTGAATAGAGCCAACGCTCAATTGTTTTTTGCTTGGTTTGCTAGCTTTGTCAAAAACATAGTGCTGTTGCCAATAGTTGGACACCTCAGATTTAAAAAAGCCAATAATTTTGTTCACATCCTCCTCTTCAACTATTTTGCTAAACAAATGGCTGCTGCTATGCACCAAGGCCGCAAACTGCGCCATTCTGATGCTTGGAAAATTGCCGGGCCGCATGCGCATATATTTAAAAACGCTTGGGTTTAGTGCTGCTAATTGGTATTTTTTGTTCAAAAAAAGCCATTCTTTTTTTAAATCCTGAAAATAGATGTCTTCCATCTCTTTGTCTAAAAAACCTGCCACACCAAAGATGAGCGCCTCTAATTGAAACAAATTGCTTTTGTGTTTTGCCAAAACAGCCAAAGGCAAATTTTTTGCCAACAACTCGAAAGCATCGCTGTTTACACCAAACCCAAAGCTACGAAGCAGGCTGATGTAAAAAACCGTTTGCCAATCGTTGTTGCTTTCTTTCAGCCATTGGTCAATCGTTTCTGTTTTGCGTTGCAGCCTGTCTATCATTTTTCTATCCATCTCCTGAGAAACCGTGATAAAATCAATTTTATTGATAAAATTGGCACAAGGCACCCAAAGGGCATTGTTTTTCAGCAATTCATATTTTTGAAGCACCGCCATGTTTATCCTGTTTTCAATCTCTATGCAAGGCAAAGCAGAGCCATCGTATCTAAAACAGTCTTTGTCATTTTTTAAAACCACATGCAAAATAGTGTTGTTGTATGCCGGGTCAAACTGATGCTTGTGGGTATGCCACTCGCTTGCTTTTGTATGAATTTCTATGTTCCCAATCCAAATGGTGTCGTTTATTTTTACTTGTGCATTCAAAAAATCGGGGCCAGCATCTGTGTTCAAAAGGCCTCTTTTTATAATTTCAACCGCTTGGTTTTCTTTAGTGCTTAGCTGCAATTGACTAAACAAACCCGAAAGCCAAATATATTGCAACAAGTCCTCATTCATCATACAAAAGTAAAGAATGTTTTAGAATTAGCAATTAAAATGAAAAATTTTTTATTAAATTTGCAACATGGCAGCAAAAGAAAAACCTGTTTTGGACAAGCGCATTTTTTGGGATGTTAATTTCGACAACATAGATTATGATGCCAAAGCCAATTGGGTTATTGTAAGGGTTTTTGAGCGGGGCGATGTGCCAGACATTCGCAATTGCAGGCGTTTTTATGGCGATGAAAAAATTAGAGAAGCGCTTTTAAATGCCAATTCATTAATGTTGCATACCATTTATTTAGCAAGTGCAGTTATAGAAAGACCAATAGAAGATTTTAAATGTTACAAAAACAGACAGTTGAACCCCGAACTTTATCCTTATTAAGTGAATTAATGGATTTAGAAATTCTTTCAACCTTTAATTTGGTTGGAGGAACTGCCTTGTCGCTTAAATTGGGGCATAGAATTTCAATAGACCTTGATTTGTTTTCTAATTCTAATATCTCAAATTTGGAGATTTTAAATGAACTTAATTTGATATTTAAAGAAAGGTTTGTTTTGAAAACCTCCAATAAGGTTGGCATATTTTGTTTAATTGATAATATTAAAGTTGATATTATTCACTATGATTTTGAACTAATTTATCCGTTAGAGACAATTGAGAATATAAGAATGGCGAGTATTCAGGACATTGCGGCAATGAAAATTCAAGCAATTTTAGGTAGAGGGGCAAAAAAAGACTTTTTTGATTTGTATGAAATACTAAAAGATTATTCTTTGATGGATATTATTAAATTTCATAAATTAAAATATCCTGCACAAAAACTGTTTATTACAATTCCGCAAACGCTCACTTATTTTGATGATGCAAACGAAAGTGAAGACCCTGTTAGTTTAACCAACATAAGTTGGGAAGAGGTGAAACTTGCGTTGCAAAAAGTAGTGAATGATTTTTTAAGGTAAAATTCCTTTAATCGTCCCTTTTCTTTTGTTATTTTAGCTTATTTTTGCAACAATATTATGTCTAAAACAGTTGATATTGAATTTAACAAAAACGAAGATCTTAATAAACAAATGGTTTATGAGTTAAAAACCAAGTTTGCGAAAGTGTCTTTGGGTGGAGGCGAAAAAGCCTCTGCCAAACAAAAAGAAAAAGGCAAGTTGTTGGCTCGAGAACGCATAGATTATTTAAGGGACAAAGACACAACATTTGTAGAAGTTGGGGCTTTTGCTGGCGATGGCATGTATGAAGAGTATGGCGGTTGTCCTAGTGGTGGCGTTGTTTGTGGCATTGGCTATGTGAGCGGCAAACAATGTATGATAGTGGCAAACGATGCCACAGTGAAAGCGGGTGCATGGTTTCCAATCACAGGGAAAAAAAACCTGAGAGCGCAAGAAATAGCCATGGAAAACAGATTGCCAATCATTTATTTGGTGGACAGTGCAGGTGTTTTTTTGCCAATGCAAGATGAGATTTTTCCTGACAAAGAACATTTTGGTCGCATTTTTAGAAACAATGCCATCATGAGCAGCATGGGCATTACGCAAATAGCAGCAGTTATGGGCAGTTGTGTGGCAGGTGGCGCTTATTTGCCAATAATGAGCGATGAGGCATTGATTGTTGACAAAACAGGGTCTATATTTTTGGCTGGAAGCTATTTGGTGAAAGCCGCAATTGGCGAAGATATTGACAATGAGACACTTGGCGGCAGCATTTCTCAAAGTGAAATTTCGGGGGTTATAGATGATAGATTCCCCGATGACCAATCTTGTTTGGATAGAATAAAATTTATTATGGACAAAGTGGGTGCTTTTGAAACCGCAGGTTTCGATAAAAAAGAAGCAATTGCACCCAAAAAAGACATTAAAAACATTTACGGTATTTTACCTTCCGACAGAGCAAAGCCATATAATTCACTTGATTTGATTGAGCATTTGGTGGACAATAGCGAGTTTGAGCAATATAAAGAAGGCTATGGCAAAACCATTATTTGCGGCTATGCACGTATTGAAGGCTGGGCGGTTGGAATCGTTGCTAACAATAGGTTGCTAACCAAAAGCACAAAAGGGGAGATGCAGTTTGGCGGTGTGATATATAACGACAGTGCAGACAAAGCCGCTCGTTTTATTATGAATTGCAATCAGAAAAAAATACCATTGGTGTTTTTGCAAGATGTAACTGGATTTATGGTAGGCAGCCGCAGCGAGCATTCAGGCATCATAAAAGACGGGGCAAAAATGGTGAATGCCATGAGCAATAGCACCGTGCCAAAGTTTACAATCATTCTTGGAAATAGTTATGGCGCAGGAAATTATGCGATGTGTGGCAAAGCTTACGACCCTCGTTTAATTTATGCTTGGCCAAGTGCACGAATTGCGGTAATGGGAGGGGAGCAAGCTGCAAAGGTTCTTTTACAAATAGAAAAAGCAAGTCTTCTTTCTAAAGGAGAAACAATAACGCCCGAAGCTGAAAAAGCGATGTATGATAAAATCATGGCACGATACGAAAAACAATTGTCTCCTTATTATGCCGCATCACGGCTTTGGGTGGATGGCATCATAGACCCAATAGAAACACGCAAAATAATTGGAGAAGGCATTGCAATGGCAAATCATGCGCCTGTGAAACAATTTAGTGTGGGGGTTTTTCAAACCTAAAGAAACATGCCTAAAAGCGTTTGAATAAAAATCTTATAAAAACCAAAGGCTGAAGGCTGAAAAAGAAAAGATTAAGGTTGCGGATTTTGTCTTTATTTTTAATTTTAAAGAACACCCTCAGCTTTAAATAAGCCAACATGGTTTTAAAAAATGGATCTGTGTTGTTATCGGCTATTTGTGTGAACAAGTTTTTTAACACTAATAAATCTTGGGAATCTAGCGTTAAATTGTCATATATCAATTTTATCCAAGATTGGGTTTCTGTTGAATCTTTGATGTTTAATGTTTGAAACTTTTCTTTTATAATAGCTTTTAGCTTTAATTTAAAATCATAGTTTTTATGTTTTTCTCCAATGTTTTCTGGGTTTTGATAATAAGTTAAATACAGAGGCAAGTTAGCAAACTTTTTTGCGGTGCGCAATCGGCTCCAAAGCTCAAAATCCTCTACATAATCGAAGTCGGAATTGTAAAAAATATTTTCTTCTACAAAGAAGTTCTTCGCCATTATGCTGGGTTGGAACATGCAATTCTTAAACCATAGAACAGATTTAATTTCTTCTGGCTTAATAAATGTTTTCGCTTTTGTTGTTTTAAACCCATCTACTAAATAAATATAAGAACCGCAAATGTCAACACTTGGATTTTTTATTAAAAACCCTATTTGGGTTTCTATTCTTTTCATTGCCATAAAATCATCGGCATCTATCCAAGCAATGTAGTTTCCTTTTGCTTTTTTTAACAGCAAGTTCCTTGTGTTGGCTATTCCAAGGTTGGTGTTATTTCCTAAGGAAATGATTCTTGAATCGTTAAAATTTTGAATAATATTTTCGCTATCATCTGTTGACGCATCATTGATGACAATAATTTCAATATTTAAATATGTTTGATTAATGCAAGATTTTAGGCATCTTTCAATGGTTTTTTCTGCATTAAATACGGGTATTAATATGGAAATTAATGGGTTTTGCATATTTTTTCTAATTCTAAACTAACATTTGAAACATCGTATTTTTGTATAAAATCATTTTGTGGCAACACAAATAAGTTATCTTTTATGCAGATATAAACCTCCTCAATATTTTTAACAATAATGGAATGGCTTTCTTTCATCAAATCGCCCAATCCGCCTTTGTCATATCCAATAACTGGTGTTGAAAGAAGCATGCTTTCGTGCGCCACTCTGTTCCATCCTTCGTTTATTTTTGGCAAGGCCAATGTGCATAGACTCATAGAAACTTGTTCTAAATAATCCTTAAAGTCATGGAAACAAATAATTTCATAACTGCCGTTGTTGCTTTTTGCGGCTGCGCTATCGGTTGTGCTGAAATAGCAATAGAACCCATCTAAAGAAAGTTTTTGTGCCAATCCAAAAATGGCTTCATCGTTTTTTGTGCTCCATTGCCCTAAATGTATCCAAAGGTTTTTGTCCTTTTTTTGCATCTGCTGGTATTTTTCTATTTTATAATAATTAGAAAACTGATAGACATTGGGCAAATTAATAGTTTTTTCAAAATACTTTTTCCAGAAAGAAGAAACGGCAATGACTTTAAATCTTTTGCTCTTCATTTTTCTTAAAGCATAGAAAAGAAAATTGAAGTATTTTTTAAATACTAAAGATTTTCCATCATTCGGGTCAAAATTATGAAGCACAATTAGAATTTCATTATTATTGAAAAGGTTTCTTATGATGGCAGACAAAGCCAACCTGCTTGTAACAATATTGATGCTGGCATTGCTTTTGAAAAAAGACCAAGCCAATAGATAAAAATGTCCAAAAACGGTGTTGTAGTTCTTTTTTTTCCTTTCGAAACTGGTTTTAACTTTGGTTGCACCATAATATTTGCAAATGGATTCGTACAAGACCTTCTCGTGCCTGAATCCGCCTGTTTTGTGTAAGCCTTGACTTAAATATTGTATGGATTTTACTTGCTTCAACTTTTTTTATAAAAAATTAACAGCTAGTTTCTGCATGGTTTGAGAATATATGGCGCCATGAGCATTTGGCAAATTGCCAAATAATTGTGGCGACTGCGAAAAAGGATCGTTTTGAAAAAATAAATTTTCGTTCAGGCTTGTAAGAAACTGAAATGCGCTGCTGCTAATAGTTGATGCATAAATATCCAATCGTTGTGCTGTTTGATTTGGATTGTCGAACAATCCAACACAGCCAATGTTTAGCCAAGTGCTTTGGTTATTGAAATAGCGGTCGGTGAACAATAAGTTTTTTTTAGAGAATTTGCTTTTGGGGTCTTCTGTTAAGATGAAATCCAAGGTTTCTAAGTCGCACCATTCCTCTTGTGTTGTGTTGGTTACTTTATTCAAGAATGTTTTCTTTATTTTTAAGCTGAAATAATTTCCCAAAATGCTTCTGTCCGTCAATTTTAATTTGGTAATAAAAACCTTGTTTCGCCCTTTAAAAACGCCACGCGAAGTGTCTTTTATTTCAATTTGTATTGAATCTGGCGTTGCTTCGTTTATTGCATAAACTTTGCCCAAGGCATTAATTTTATACCGATACAAAGTGTTGGGCTTGGCCCGGGCAAAGCTAGATTGATAGATACCAATTCCTTGTTCTATAATTGTGGTAACGAGATTACTGTCTTTGTCAAAAACTTCAATTGTTGCGTTTGAAACTTTATTCCTAATTGCGGAAGAAATAACTGATTGGGAAGTGCTTAATGTAAAATTGAAAAGGCTGTCGTTGGAAATAAAAGCATTCACTACCAATGTGGGGACTTTGGAATCTATGTCAAAAACAATTATTTTTTTGCACCCTACAAAAACCAATAGCAATAGCAAGATATGTATTCCTTTTTTTCTCAAAACTGTATTTTATAATTAATACTTGGCAAAATGGGAAATAAACTGACCCCTTCGAACACTCTTTTGCCATCGCTTTTTACAACCGGGCTAACATAAAATGGGTTTAATTGGTTGTAGGCATTAAACAAGCCGATGCTTAAAATGCTCGACCATTTTGTGTAATATTTTCTATAATTTACCCCAACATCCATACGATGGTTTACGGGCAATTGGTATTTGTTTCTGTCGCCAAAAACATAAACAATTTGATCCTTTTGGTTGGGGTCTTTTATATACAGCACCTTTTCGGGCAATGTTATTCGGGCGCCCGAAGCAATGGTCCAAGTTACAAAGGCATCTATCTTTTTATTGATTTGATGGTTTACAAAAACAGAAAGATTGTGTCTTCTATCAAATCTAAAAGGAAAAGCTTTGCTGTTGTTTACCCCTTCAAAAGTCCTTGTAGCTTTGCTCAGCGTGTAGCTCACCCAGCCTGTTGTGGCGCCTTCTTTTTTTTCTATCATCAGTTCAATCCCCCTGGATTCGCCTTCGCCCACAACAATTTTTTCTTCCCAATTTGTTTCCGAACCCAAATAATTTGCATTGTCTTTATAATCAATCAGGTTAAACATTTTTTTGTAAAAGCCTTCTATGTTTACGGAAAACTTATTGAAACCTATTTTATATCCTAAAGAATATTGGTTGCTAAATTCTGGGGGTGCTTTGAGGGTGGAAGGCAGCCACAAGTCAAGGGGGATGCCGTATGTGGAACTTGTTAGCAGGTGCAAAAACTGTGTAGTGGTTTGAAAAGCAGCATGAATAATTTGATTTTCATTCACCAAATAATCGATAGACAAACGGGGTTGCGGCAAGTAAACAAATTCTTTTGAAATATCAAAAACCGCCAAACTAACCCCTATGTTGGCGTTTAATCTTTTGTTAGGCTTTATTAAAATGTCTACAAATGCATTCATCTCTTTGGCTGTTGTGGTTGCTATCGACAAATAGTTGTTGGTGTTTGCAGCATTCGAGTTGGATTCTATTTTCCTTTGAAAAGAATGCAAAATGTAATTGCCACCAACTTTGAAATTTAAAAACGAAGATGGCAGATAATCTAGCGTATAGTTCGTGATAAAATCATTCAAATTAGAGTTGAAATCGTTGGTATATTTAGAATTAACATTAATAGAAGAAGAGTTTTCTGTGTATTCATAATTGTTTCTATTGCCAAAAATGTAGGAGGTGTAGGAAGTTTGCAACTTGCCCAAAACCTTTGGATGAAAAACATGCAAATAGCGCAGAGAGAAAAGATTGTTGCCCCAATAAACGCTTTGGTTGTTTTTTTCCTTTATGGCTCTGTCGTTGTTGTTAGAAGTAAATGTGTTGCGAATAAAAGAGTTGTCTTCGCCTTTATAAAAAGAAAAACTTAACTGATGGTTTTTATTAAACGAGTGATTAATTTTTGCATTTATATCATAAAAAAAGTAGTTCGACTTTTGGGGCAAATAATCTAAAAGGCCAATTGTTTTTGCAAATAAATCGAAATAGGTTCTGCGGGCCGAGAGCATAAAAGTTGTCTTTTTGTTTTTTGTAAGTGGCCCGTCAATAGAAAATTTGGACGATAGCAACCCAACAGAAATCTTGTGTTTTATATAATTTTTGTTGCCGTCTATTGTTCTAATATCAATAACGCTGCCCAGTCTGCCGTTGTGTTCGGCTTTTAGTCCGCCTTTTAGTAGCTTTACATTTTTTACAATATCGGTGTTGAAAACACTAAAGAAACCATAGATATGCGAAGGATTATACAAAGGCACATCGTCTAACAAAAATAAATTGTGCTCGTTGCCTCCCCCTCTAATATTTAAACTTACGGTGCCGTCATTGCCTGCAATTACGCCAGGAATCAATTGTAAAGCCTTTAGAACATCGCTTTCGCCAAACAAAGATGGTGTTTTACGCAGGGTGTTAGCATTCAAAACAAACTCATCGGGCTTGGCCTCAACGCCTATAAACTGTTGAGAGCGAACGGTCTGCTTGGGCAACACAAGGTTAGGTTTCATCTCAAAATTAACCGTGCGGTTGGCTGTTAATTTCATTTTTTTAACCACCGTAAAATAGCCAACATAAGAAACTTCAATATCCATTGAGTCTTGGTTTAAATTCAAGATAAAATAACCATCCTGATTAGAAAAAGTATAGTCTGAAGTGCGGGCATTAAAAACTATGGCGTTAATTAGTTTTTCGCCACTTTCGGCATCCGTTATCGTTCCCGAGAGGGTTCTTTTTATGGCCACAAAAGTTTTTTTCCTAATAATAATGGTTTTGTTTTGAAACAAAGAATATTCCAAATTGTGGGGCTTCAGTATTTGCGTCAAAACGAAATCGAGAGCTTGGTTTTTGAAATGGTAAGAAAAGTTTCCGCTAGGCAAAACATTGTTGTTAAAGCTGAAATTAAAATCCGTTTGTTTTTCAATTGCCTCAAAAAAAGCAGACATAGGTGCATTTTTCAATTTTAGAGAAACTTTTTGATTCATCAAATTTGTTTGACACATTATTTTTGAAACCAAAAACAACCCTATTATCGATGTAAAACAAGCCCTCATTTTCAAAGCGCTAAATTAAACAAAAAAACAAGAAATTTCGTAATCTATCTTTCTGTGAATTATCGTTAAAAAACAAACCACCCATAACACCCCGAAACCACCCCAAAACATAATAAATATTAGATTTAGATAAGTGATTTTTTTTTAGCAAATTTGCACCACAATAATTTTTAACCCAAAATGAGAAAAATCCTGCACCTCTATATCATCTATCGCTTGCCAATTTCCCTAGCCCTTATCGCTTTGGGCGTTGCATCCCACATTTGGGGCGACCCCATTTTGGCTTGGATTCTATACATAGTGGCGCTTTTCAGTATCCTGCTGTATTTTATGCTTGGCACTATGCGCCTTGTTAAAGATGCAGTAGAAGATGGCGAAGTGGACAAAGCAATGGGCTATATCGATAAAATAAAATACCCAAAACTGTTGCTAAAACCCGTTCGCTCGGCCTATTTCATGTTGCAAAGCTCGCTAAATATGGCCAACAACGACCTAGACAAAGCCGAAGACAACATTCGCAAAAGTTTGAACACTAAATCGAGCCTAACTGGCGATATGAGAGGCACAAACCTAATGCAACTTGGCTTCGTTCAGCTGCGAAAAGGCAACGCCAAAGAAGCTAGATTAACACTTGTGCAAGCCATTAAAGCTGGCATTCCGGACAAGGAAGGCCTTGCAGGAGTTTATCTTCAGCTATGTTCTATGGAGGTGCAACGCTCACAAAACAGAGTGGGAAAAGAGTACTTTAGAAAAGCAAAAGCCCTAAACCCACGCAGTAAAGAAATTGTAGAACAAATAAAAATCATGGAAAAAAACATAGCTAGAATCCCTGGCTAAATTCCTGAAAACACATTTTTCAAAATCTTAATTCCCCAAAAAAGCCTTTCAATCTATGAAAGGCTTTTTTTGCACCTACAAAAAACTATTAAGCTATGAGATGCTTTATCCTGTTCTCCGCTTGCAGTCTTGCCGCTTACTTGTCGGCTTACTTGTCGGCTTATGTTTTTAATAATTGCAGAATCTTGTTTTACCAAATTATGAAAATAAATTCCGAAATAATGCAACATTTGTGGCAAATGTTCGAAATAATTCTTTTTTTGCCCAATGATAATTTTGGAAAACTCACCAATTGATACGCCAATATCTTTGGAAACATTTTCCACTTATAATCCCTTTTGGGGCACGATATTTTCTATATTAGTTAAAATACGGTCTTTTTACATGGTGTTTACTCAATTAATTAGTTTCTAAAATTATGGAAACTTTTTTATATTCTTTTAAAAGTTATTTTTATCCCCTTAAAACGGTCAAGTTATTTCAGGCTCTGACATTTTGATAAGCACTTATAAATAATGTTTATTGGCGATAATATAGAATCCCTACTCTTCCAAAAAATCAATAAACATATTCGCAATCAAATCGGGTTGCATCTTTTGGATTAAATGGGGCTGTTGCTGCACAATCTCTACTCTAGCGGTTGTAATATAGGTAGAAAAAAGTATGGTTTCTTCACTGCCCACCATTCTATCATTTTCGCCCACCATTAGCATTGCTGGGCATTCGATGGCCGCCAACACCGACTGGTTCAACATGCAATCGGCAATGGAAGCAAGGATTTGTTGTGTGTGGGGCAATAGCATATCAAAATGCGGCCCGTGTTCCGCCTCCAGCTTGTTTTTTATGGGCAAAAGGTTTTCCATAGTCAATTTAGCATTTTCTGTAGTAATGATAGTTTTGTTCCATGTGAACTTCGTTGCCAATGTAATCACTTTTAATAAATAATGCGGTTTTTTTGCCGCTAGCCAAAGTGCCACATATCCGCCCAAACTATAACCAATCAACACACACTTTTGCAGTTGATGGGATTCAATATATTTCCCCACCCAATTGGCCAATGTCTCTATAGAATAGGTGTCCAATGCGTTTTCGCTCTTGCCATGTTCAGGAAAATCTAAATAATGCGTTGTGTAGTTTGTGGGCATTAGCTGCGCAATGGCGTTCCATTGTTCTTTGCTACCCAAAGCGCCATGCAGAAATATAAGATTCATGTCTTTTGTTTTTGTTTTTTTTGAAAAAATGCCAAGCATTGGTTATGGTAGCTTGGCATTTTAAATTTAGGTTAAAGTTGTTGTGTGTTAATGTTATTCTTCGCTCAAGAAAGGGTAGCGATAATCTTTTGCAGGCACTTGTGTTTCTTTAATAGTTCGGGTGCTTGTCCATCTCAAAAGGTTGGCTTTGCTGCCGGCTTTGTCGTTTGTTCCGCTAGCTCTACTTCCGCCAAAAGGTTGTTGCCCTACAACAGCGCCCGTAGGCTTGTCGTTGATATAAAAATTGCCCGCAGCGTGTCTCAGTTTCTGTGTGGCTTCGTTTATGGCATATCTGTCTTGGGCAATAATGGCACCCGTTAGCGCATATTCGCTAGTGGAGTCAAGAATGTCCATTGTTTTTTCAAACTCATTTTCAGGATATATATAAAGTGTCAAAACGGGTCCAAACAATTCATCACACATGGTAATGTATTTAGGGTCTTGTGCAACTATAATAGTGGGTTCAATAAAATAGCCTTTCGATTTATCGTAGCCTCCGCCAACAATAATTTCTGCATTCGGGTCTTTTTTAGCATTGTCTATGTATTGTGCCAATTTGTTAAATGATTTTTCGTCAATCACAGCATTCACAAAGTTTCTGAAATCTTCTGTTGGTCCCATTTTCATGGTTTTAATCTCAGCCACTAATTTTTCTTTTATCTCTGTCCATAAATTGCTAGGAATATAAGCCCTGCTAGCAGCCGAACATTTTTGCCCTTGATATTCGAAAGCCCCTCTTGCCAAAGCAGCCACTGTTGTGTCCACATCTGCACTTTTATGCACCATTACAAAATCTTTTCCACCTGTTTCGCCTACAATTCTAGGATAAGTTTTATATTTGTCTATGTTTGCACCAATAGAATTCCACATCCCTCTGAAAACCCCCGTTGAACCTGTGAAATGCAAGCCAGCAAAATCAGGGTGGTTAAAAATAATATCGCCTGTTTCTGGCCCGCTTGTATAAACCAAGTTGATAACCCCTGCTGGTAATCCTGCTTCAATAAAAATCTCCATAATAACTTGCGCAGAGTATATTTGGGTGAAAGCGGGTTTCCAAACCACAACATTACCCATCATTGCCATGCAGCTCGGCAAGTTGCCGGCAATAGCCGTAAAGTTAAATGGTGTTAGGGCAAATGTAAAACCTTCAAGCGCTCTGTGTTCCAATCTGTTCCATATACCTTTGCTGTTTGCAGACGGCTGGTCGCCATATATTTCTGACATGTATTGCACATTGAACCTCAAGAAATCAATAAATTCGCAAGAGCTGTCAATCTCCGCTTGGTAAGCATTTTTAGATTGCGCTAGCATAGTGGCAGCGTTTAGTTTTGCTCTGTATGGGCCGGCCAAAAGTTCGGCTGCTTTTAAAAAAATAGCGGCTCGGTGTTCCCAAGGCATGTTCTCCCAATTGGTTTTGGCGGCCAATGCCGCATTAATTGCGGCCGTTACATGGCTAGCTTCTCCTTTATGAAAGAACCCAATTTGATGATGAATGTCGTGGGGAGGGGCAATGGCTATGGTGTTGCCTGTTCTTACCTCTTTTCCGTTAATATACATTGGAATGTCTCTCACCTCGTTTCGAGCCTCAGAAAGTGCTTTTTTAAGTGCTAGTTTTTCTTTGCTGCCTGGTGCATAATCCAAAACTGTTTCGTTGATGGCTGTTGGTACTTTATAAAATCCGCTCATGGTGTAAAAAATTTAAAATTTGTAGGCGCAAAAGTACAAAAAAATACCACGATTAACGAATTTGTTATCATACATATTGGAGGCAAAAAAGCAACGATTGGTTTTGATTTTTGTGTGTTTTATGTCGAAATAAAACTACTAACGGGTTTAACTCCGTGTTTTTCTCTCGCCAATTTGTTGACGCCACATGGCATAATACAAACCTTTCTCGTTGATTAAATCTTCGTGTTTGCCGCTTTCTACAATCTCGCCTTGTTCCAACACAAATATTTTATTGGCGTGCATAATGGTGCTAAGCCTGTGTGCAATCAAAATAGTGATACAACTATTCTCTAAATTAATTTGTTTAATGGTTTGGGTAATGTCTTCTTCCGTTAAGCTGTCAAGGGCAGATGTTGCTTCATCAAAAACCAATAAGTAAGGATTGCGCAGCAATGCGCGAGCAATAGAAAGCCTTTGCTTTTCGCCCCCGCTCACCTTAACGCCACCTTCGCCAATCATAGAATGGATGCCATTTTCAACCCTTTGTAAAAGCCCCTGACAGCTCGCTTTGGTCAGCGCGCCCATTATTTCTTCTTCTGTGGCATTGGGTTTCACAAACAACATATTTTCTTTTATCGAACCAGAAAAAAGTTGTGTGTCTTGGGTAACAAAACCGATTTTTTCTCTAAAATTGTCCAAATTTATGTCTTTTGCACTCACGCCATCATACATTATAGTGCCGCTTTCTGCTTGATACAAACCCACCAATAGTTTCACCAAAGTTGTTTTGCCCGAACCTGAAGGCCCAACAAAAGCAATAGTTTCTCCTTTGTTAACCTTGAAACTCACATTCTTTAAAGCATAGTTATAGGAGGTTAAATGTTTGAAAGACACATCATGAAACTCAAAGTTGTTTAAATGGCTAACGACTGTTGGTTGAGTTGGTTTGTATTCTATTGGTGTATCCATCAGTTTTTTGAAATTATCAAGAGAAACTTCTGCTTCTCTGTGTATCAAAATGATGTTGCCAAGCTCTTGCAATGGGTTAAAAAGAAAAAAAGAATAAAACAAAAAGGTGAAATACTGACCTGGTGTCAATGTGTTTTGAAAAATAAGAAACAATAAAACCACAATCATAATGCTTCTTGTTAACTGAACTGTTGTGCCTTGCAAAAAATTAAGACTGCGAATGTATTTAATCTTTTTCAGCTCCAACCCAAGAATTTTATAAGTCGTTTTGTTCAATCGTTCAATCTCTTGATTGGCCAAGCCAAGACTTTTTACTAACTCAATGTTTCTCAAACTTTCTGTTGTGCTGCCAGCCAATGCGGTTGTTTCGCCCACAATGTTTTTTTGCATCACCTTAATTTTTTTGCTCAGCAAAGAACTGATTATTCCAATAATAAAAATAGCGCCAAGATAAACCAAAGCCACCTGATAGCTAACACTCAAAGTATAGAACATTACAAAAATAATCCCCACGCTTGATGTAAATAATACCCCAATAAAAGAGGTAATTAGCTTTTCAGAATCTATTCTTACTTTTTGTAAAATGCTTAAAGTCTCGCCACTTCTTTGGTCTTCAAATATCTGATAGGGTAATTCTAAAGAATGTTTTAATCCATCAGCAAATATTTTTGCGCCTAGTTTTTGAACAATTACATTGGTGTAATAATCCTGAAAGTTTTTTGCCAATCGAGATATAAAAGTAACCCCAATGGAAAGGCCAACCAACTTTAGTGCTTTAGATAAAAACTCAGCTTTCGTTAACTCGTCTTTTTTAAAGATAATTTCATCCACAATTCGCCCTGTAATCTGAGGGTCGAGTAAAGAAAATGTTTGATTAATGGCGGCCAAGAATAATGCAAGCATTAAAGTGGGCCATTGCATTTTAAGATATTTATAAAGAATAGACATTAACTTCTATTAAATGACAATATTTATGATTTTACCTTTAACAACAATCACCTTCTTAATTGGTTTTCCGTCCAGATATTTAATCGTGTTTTCGTTTTTAATAACAACTGCTTCTATTTCAGAGTTTTCAAAATTGAGTGCGAAATTCAAATTAAAACGCACCTTGCCATTAAAAGAAACAGGATAGTTAAATTCATTTTCTACCAGAAAATCAGGGTTATAAGTTGGCCAAGTTGCATATTCAATAGAACTAGAGTGGCCGCTAAGTTCCCATAGTTCTTCGCAAATATGGGGCGCGTAAGGCGAAATCAATATAATTAATGACTCAAGAACTGTGCGATTGTTGCACTTCAAGTCTTGCAACTCATTTACACAAACCATAAATGCACTAACAGAGGTGTTGAAACTAAAATTTTCAATATCTTCGGTTGCTTTTTTAATGGTTTTATGCAAAACCTTAAGTTCGGCTTTGCTTGGTTCGGTGTTGCTAAGCATAAAAGATTCGCCCTCTGCAGAATGAAACAAACGCCAAAGCTTCCTTAAAAAACGAGGCACTCCTTCAATCCCTTGTGTGCTCCAAGGCTTAGGATCTTGCAATGGACCCAAAAACATTTCGTATAAACGCAAAGTGTCTGCACCATGTTCGTTGCAAATATCATCGGGGTTAACAACATTATGCCAACGCTTAGACATTTTTCCTGTTTCTGAATCTGCAATTAATTTGCCATCCTCTAATTCAAATTCAGCACCATCAAATTCGCTAGGTCGCCATTTTTTTAGCGCATCAATATCTACTTCGTGGTTTTTTACTACGCTAATGTCAATATAAATTCCTGAAGTTTCATAACTGTCTTTTAAAAACTTTGTTACAAATTTTTGAGTGCCATTCACTCTGTAAATAATACTTGACTGCCCCTGAATCATCCCTTGATTAACCAGTTTTTTTGCAGGTTCGTTGAATGGAACAATCCCCAAATCATATAAAAACTTACACCAAAAACGGAAGTATAACAAATGGCCTGTTGCGTGTTCGCTACCCCCCAAATATAAATCTATGTTTTGCCAATAGTCAATGGCCTCTTTAGATGCCAAAGCATTCTCATTGCCGGGGTCCATGTATCTTAAATAATACCAAGAACTACCTGCCCAACCTGGCATTGTGGTTGTTTCTAATGGAAATCCTTTATAGCTCCAATCTTTTGCCCTGGAAAGCGGGGGCTCGCCAGTTTCTGTAGGCAAATATTTATCTATCTCAGGCAAAACCAAAGGCAAATCATTGATGTCCATCGTTTTCGGCACATCGTTTTCGTAATAAACAGGAATGGGCTCGCCCCAGTATCTTTGTCTGCCAAAAACAGCGTCACGCAAACGAAAGTTCGTTTTTCCTTTGCCTATTTTTTTATCCTCTATGGCTTCAATTGCTTTTTTTATGGCTTGTTTAACCTCCAAGCCATTCAAGAAATCAGAATTAATAATGGTGCCTTGTTTGGCTTCGTAGGGTGCTTGCATCTCATCAACCTCATCCCCCAACCCCTTCTCCAAATGAGAAGGGGAGCTCATCCTTCTTTCAGAAATAGATTTTTTTAACATTGAAATTACATTTTCAATATTGTTGTTTATTTCTTCGTTTTTAAATCTAAGAACTTCAAATCCTAATTCATTTAATCTGATTGTTCTGGCTTCATCAGAAATAATGTTGTCTTCTAAAGAATGAATTAACCCATCAATTTCGACAATTAAATTTAAGTCAAGGCAAACAAAATCAACGATAAATTTATCAATTATATGCTGTCTTCTAAATTTGGTTTCATTTATTTGTTTGTTTCTTATTATTTCCCATACCTTTTCCTCTTCTTTAGTAGGCGAAGATCTATGGCTTTTTGCAAAATCAATCAATTTTGCAAATAAAACTTTGTCAGTTGTGTAATATCCAAATGGAGAATCAGAATCCAGTTCCCCTCTCCTTGGTGTGTCTAGGCTATGCTTAGAGAGAGGTAGGGGTGAGGTGTTATCTGAGGTTAAGCCATTTTCAACATTTTTCAGAGTATCGCTTTTTTCTTTAGAAACCACTTCTAAAATAGGTAAATCAAAATACTTAGCAAAAGCATAATCTCTGCTATCATGCGCAGGCACTGCCATAACAGCACCTGTACCATATCCACCCAAAACATAATCGGCTACCCAAATTTGTATTTTGTTGCTTGTAAAAGGATGTACTGCATAAGAGCCTGTGAAAGCACCCGTAATATTTTTAATTTCGGTTTGCCTTTCTCTCTCGCTTTTGTTTTTTGCTTTTTCAGCATAAAGCAAAGCCGCTTCTTTTTGATCGCCAACACATAATGTTTTAAGCAAAGTATGTTCGGGTGCAATAGCTAAAAAGGAAACCCCAAAAACAGTGTCTGGACGGGTTGTAAAAACCTCGAGCGAGATGGAGACCTCATCTAAAACTGACGAGCTTGCCACATCAAACTTCAATGAGCATCCTTCGCTTTTTCCAATCCAATTGCGCTGCGATTCTTTTAAACTATCGCTCCATTCTATGGTGTCTAAATCTTGCAAAAGCCTTTCGGAATAAGCACTAATTCTTAAACTCCATTGATACATCAATTTTCTTTCTACAGGATAGCCGCCTCTTTCACTCACTCCGTCTTTGATTTCATCGTTGGCCAAAACAGAGCCTAAGGCAGGACACCAATTCACCATGGTTTCGCTTAAAAAAGCGAGTCTAAACTTCAAAAGAATATCAGATTGTTTTTTCTCAGAAAAACTTAACCAATCCGTATTGGTAAAACTCAAATCTTCAGACTGAAAACCTTCTTTTTCAAACTTGCTTATCAATACTGTAATTGATTCAGCTTTGTCTAGCTTGGTGTTATAATAACTATTAAATAACTGGATAAAAATCCATTGCGTCCATTTGTAATATTGAGGCTCGCATGTAATTACTTCTCTGCTCCAATCAAAAGAAAACCCAATTCTGTCTAATTGCTCTCTGTATCTGAGGATGTTTTCTTTTGTGGTTTTTTCAGGATGTTGCCCCGTTTGAATAGCATATTGCTCAGCAGGCAATCCAAAAGCATCGTAGCCCATTGGATGTAAAACATTAAAGCCTTGATGTCTTTTATATCTGCTAAAAATATCGGAAGCTATGTAGCCAAGCGGATGTCCTACATGCAACCCCGCCCCGCTAGGGTATGGAAACATATCTAAAACATAGTACTTTTTCTTTTCGCTATTATTTTGTGCTTTAAAGTTTTGAGTCTCGGCCCATCTTTTTTGCCACTTTTTTTCTATTGATAAATGTTCGTATTGCGCCATTTTAAAACTAGTTGCAAAAATATGCAATATTGCCTAAAATATCTATTCTAATTTGATAGCGTTTAGTTGCGAAATGCTTAAAGGATTATCTTGTATTTTTTACTTAATTCTTGACCTAGACTTTCAATCTTCATTTGCAATTGCTGGGTCTTTAATATTGAATTCAAAATTGGTTGATGGTTTTTTAGTTTTAAATAAGCAGTCATTTCTTTTTCAAATGTGATTGTTTCCTTGTCAAAAAATGTGTTTTTGAATTTTTCATAGATATAATTGATAGCAATTGCATTAGGGTGTGCGCCATCAGATTCATAAAAACGATAGTCGCGTAAATCATCATTCATTAACTCATAAGAAGGAAAGTATTCAATTTTCGGAAATTCTTGGGCCAATGAATGAATTGCCAGCAGCAGCGTAGATTTACTTATGTTATTCTCTGCTACTCCATCTTTCAGGTGTTTTACAGGAGAAACGGTGAATATCAAGTTAATTTGCGGATAATTTTCTTCTAAAAACTGAATAATAGGGTGATAAAAGCTGCAAATTTCGTGAACAGTCAACAGTTCTTTTTCAAATTGATTTTGAGGCAATTGATGGCAATTGGCTGCTATTTCATTGGTTTCTTTTAATCTGTAAACATAAGCAGAACCAAAGGTTATAAAAAGGTGTTTGCAGTTGCTAAGTTCTTCCTTAAATAAATTAAAATCGGTATTGATTTGTTTCAGTAATTCCGTTTCATGGGAATGGTTAATTTTTCCATGATGAAATTTGCTGAAGCAATGGTTTTGAGAGTTAACAATATCCTTATTTGTATATTCTTCTTTCAGCATTAAAAGCTCAAATGGTTTGCCAATGCTCAAGGGGTTAAAAGTAATGCCATTTGGATTGTTTAAAACCTTGAAATGCTTTTGTAAAAGTAAATTAGCGATGTTTTCGGAAAAGCACGAACCTAAAAAAAGTAATGACTCTTTAAAATTGATTTGTTTTTCGGAAATCGGAGGGTCAATATTTAGTTGATATGGAATCAATAGTTAGTTAGCTCTAAAGCCATCTCATCTCTGAATTGATAGTAAGCAGGTCTCAAAGCGGTATTGCCATTGCTGCCATAATTCACCAAATAGATAAGGATTCTGTTATTTTTTGTAGGGAAATAATGGGCATCGCCACTGTAACCTAAATCTCTGCCGCTATGCCCTATTTTGTAATGTCCATTAGGGTTGTTTAAGGCTTGTTTTAAAATTCCAACCCCTAATTCTGAATTATCATCGTCAGTGATAAAAGTATTCATAACATCCAAAGATTGCTGGTTTACCAATGTTTTTTCAATAAATAAAGCTCTAATAAATTTGTGTAAATCCACCACATTGCTATATACACCTCCAAATCCATTGCCGCTGCCAGTATTTAAGTTTGAAACATTGAGGATGGTGCCATTGTTGTATAAATCATAATATCCTTGTGCGGTTTGCTTGGGCAAAGCATCATGGCTATAATAGTAGGTGTTTTTCAGTCCAAGTTTGTCTATCACCAATTCGTGCAAGGCATGATGATGGTTTTTACCTGTGATTTTATCAATACAAAGACTTAGCAACAATGTGTTTGTGCTGCTGTATGAGCCTTTTGTTCCATTGGCTTGATAATCTAAAGCAGTTGGTTTGTTGTATACAAACTTAATTAATTCTTCACCTTTCCATTTTTTGTTCGGATTGTTTAAAACTGCTAAATAAAAATCGCCATCGCTGATAATTTCATAAACACCGGTGCTATGTTGCATCAAATCTTGAATAGTAAATTTGTCGGCATTTTTTATTTTTTCAACTATTTTTGGATCTAAATATTGGGCAACTTTATCATCCATCTTAAGTTTGCCTTGTTCCCTCAGTTGCATAACGGCTGTTGCAAACATCATTTTTGTGATACTCGCCACTTTAGAAACTGTGCATGGTTTAAAGTCTATATTATTTGCAATGTCCGATTTGCCTACGCCACCCATCCACACACCATTTTCATCTTCTATTAATAAGGAAATGCCTGGCAATCCAAGTTTTTTGTATTTTTCTAAAATGGCTTTAAACTTATTGTTTTTTGGATGTTTAGCACTGCTATCTGCACCGTTAAAAGAGCAAGTTTCCGTTTGTTCTACCGCAGATTTATTGCAACCTAAAATGCTGAACACTAATGTAAGTATTATTAAATGTCTCATTTTGATTGGTTTTTAAAAATATTAATTGGGAAAGAAGCTCCAACATGCAAAACATTGTAAGGCAACAAAGGCACATAGCCGGGAACAAAAGGCGTTTGCAACATGTTTTGATACCTTATAAAAGCCCTAATGCCTGAAGTTGTTATTTTGTAATCGACACCTAAAGACAAGCTGAGCATTACTTGTGGTCGGGCTTTTAATTTTATTTTTTGCCAATCGCCATTGTTGTTTTTTCTAAATTGTTCATCCCCTGGAATCATGTGCAAATAACCGCCACCAATTGCAATACTCAAACCTAACTTATCGTTGGGTTTAAACCGTTTTCCAATTTCGGTATATAACAAAATACTATTCTGAACATAGCGATGGTGCATATATCCCAATTTAAACGATTGGTTCAAACTCGATTTTTCTTTTGTTTTCCAATCAAAACCCGTAGAAACGGTTATGCCAGGATGCCATTGAGAATAAAACAATTTAGGCATGCCAATAATCGGTTTAGCAGTAACATAGTTGTTAATAGCAACTGTAAAATATTTAGGCTTGTAATCTCTCGCTTCTGAAAAAAAAGCAGAAAAACAACACAATAAAAAAGCAATTTTTCTCATCAAACTTTAAGCCTTCAATCTTATGGATAATTCATTGTCAATGGCGTCTAAAAATTCTTGGGTGTTCAAATAGTGTTCGCCCAATGTAACTTTGTTTCCATGTACACAAACGGCTAAATCTTTTGTCATTTTGCCACTTTCAACTACATCAACACAAACTTTTTCGAGCGTATTACAAAAGTCAATCAACGGCTGATTATTATCCAATTTGCCCCTAAACTCTAATCCTCTTGTCCAAGCAAAAATAGATGCAATAGGGTTTGTCGAAGTTGGTTTGCCTGCTTGGTGGTCTCTAAAGTGCCTTGTAACAGTTCCGTGGGCAGCCTCCGCTTCCATTGTTTTTCCATCGGGCGTAATTAAAACAGAGGTCATTAAGCCCAAAGAGCCAAATCCTTGTGCAACAGTGTCTGATTGAACATCGCCATCATAGTTTTTGCAAGCCCAAACAAAATTGCCATGCCATTTTAAAGCAGAAGCAACCATGTCATCAATTAATCTATGTTCGTAAACAATACCCGCTTTTTCAAATTTTGTTTTGTAATCTGCTTGATAAATTTCTTCAAATATATCTTTAAAACGACCATCATATTTTTTCAAAATAGTGTTTTTGGTAGAAAGATATAAAGGCCATCCTTTTTGCAACGCTGTATTAAAGCAAGAATGCGCAAATCCTTTGATAGACTCGTCTGTATTATACATGGCCAAAGCCACGCCATCTCCTTTGAAATTATAAACTTCAAATTCTTGAGGCGCAGAGCCATCTTCAGGTGTAAAAGTCATTGTTAGTTTTCCTTTTCCTTTGATAACGGTATCTGTTGCACGGTATTGATCGCCAAAAGCATGTCTTCCAATGCAGATAGGGGCGGTCCAATTTGGCACTAATCTTGGTACATTTTTGCAAACAATGGGTTCTCTAAAAACAGTGCCATCTAAAATGTTTCGGATAGTGCCATTAGGGGATTTCCACATTTGTTTTAAGTTAAATTCTTTTACACGGTTTTCGTCAGGTGTAATTGTAGCGCATTTAATCCCAACATTATATTTTTTTATTGCTTCAGCGGCATCAATTGTAACTTGGTCGTTGGTTTCATTCCTGTGTTCCATTCCCAAATCATAATATTTAATATCTAAATCTAAATAAGGAAGTATTAATTTGTCTTTAATAAACTTCCATATTATTCTTGTCATTTCGTCTCCGTCCAATTCAACAACGGGTTTTTGTACTTTTATTTTTGTCATTCGTTTCTTGTGATTTTTGCAGCAAATTTAATATGTTTTTCTGTATATTTTGTAACATAAAAAAACCCGACCAAAGTCGGGTTTTTTTTGAAATAAAAACTATCCTAATGAATTAATTTTTATATTGAATTTCGTAGAAGTCATCTTCTGAACCTGGCTCGTCATTAATTTCAGAAATTGCAATAACATAATATGTTACAACTGAATTTCTAGTAGATTTAGCAATGATAGTGGTGCCAATTTCTAAACCAGTGATTTGAGTAGCTTTGGTAGAAGAAAGTGCATTCCAAGCAGCAGTTACATCTTCTTCAGTTCTGAATTGAGAATATGCTTTGCCATTCAAAGTTCCTTGTACATTTGTAGATTTTATAAACTCAGTGTTATTTTGAGATTTCCAGCTATTTGATAAATCTCCACCAGTTGACATGTCAACCAAGTCTCTCATTGAAAGATTAGCAGTTCCTGAAGCAGTAATTGCTTCGCCTGTATTTAAGTCATAAGCACTGAATTTGGCAGCACCAGTTGCTTTTAAACTATAAAAAACGCCAGTTCCTCTCTCTAACAATGGGCCTTTAGCAGTAATTGTAATTTTTGAACTTTTTGTGTTATTGTCTTTGTCTGTAGCATAGATTGTGAAAACATAAGTCCCTTTATCTGAAACAGGAAAAGTGAAAGAAACATCTCTATTGCTAGTTTTTGTATTTGAAGTGTAAGTAGAATCTAACAAAGGTGCTTCAGCTTGAGAACTGTATTTTACAGTGATTCTTGAAGTTTTAAGGTTAACATCAGATGTTAATCTCATTCCAATTTTGATTGTTTCACCAGTAATCACAGAACCATCCGTGAAGGAATAGCCTGAACCTGTTTGGAAAGAAATGTTTGGTCCTTTTTCAACTGTTGGGTCAACAACTTTGTCGTCTTTGCATCCTACAAATAATGTAGATGACATTAAGATTAAGCTTAATGTAGAATAAATTAGTTTTTTCATATTATTTTTTAAATATTTGGTTAACTGCAAATGTAACAAAAACCATGCCATAAAAAAAAATTTTTTTTCTTCAGTAATTTCATCACTTTTGTCAAATGAATAAAACCTATTCCAAACACGCTTTATATTTCATTATTTCAATATTTTTCTTTTGGGGATTTATTGCCGCAAGCAATGGTATTTTAATTCCTCTTTTTAAAGACAAGTTTCATCTCACCCAGTTTCAATCGCAATTTGTAGATTTGGCATTTTATATGGCTTATGGCATTGGTTCGCTTGTTTATTATTTGTCTTCCATTTCAAAAGGCGATTTTTTGAATAAAATCGGTTACAAAAAAGGTCTAATTCTTGGATTGTTGATATCTGCTGTGGGCGCGTTGGTTTTTATTCCTGCCGTAAAGTTCGATTCTTATGGCTTACTTTTGGCTGCTTTATTTATAATAGGTCTTGGTTTTGCATTGCAACAAATTGTTGCCAATCCATTCGTGATTAACTTTGGCGATGTTAGCAAAAGTTCTCAAAGATTAAATTTAGCAGGAGGTGTCAATTCATTTGGAACAACCATTGGCCCTGTTATTTTAAGCTATATTCTTTTTGGCAAAATAGATTCGCCAAAAGCTTTTGATGGCAATATTTCTCATATTATTATTCCTGCGGTTATTTTATTCGGGTTGTTTGTTTTGAGTGCTTTGGTTTTGCATTTCAGCAATCTGCCAGAAATAAAAAACGAAGAAAAAACTTCAAGCGGATCAGGGGTGTTTAAGTATCCACAGTTAACTTTGGGGATGATAGCAATTTTTGTTTATGTGGGTGTGGAGGTTACAATTGTTAGCAATATTGCACCGTTTTTGGCTTTAAAAGAAATCAAAGGCATAGACCACACAAAAATATCTCACTTTGTTTCTTTGTATTGGGGCAGTTTGATGATTGGCCGATTAATGGGTTCTGTCAGTGTATTTAAGGTAAGTAAAAATGTGCAACTTGGCTTAAAGTTTTTGTTGCCTGGCCTTGCTTTTGGTTTGGTTTATTTGGTAAACTACATGCGTGGCAGCAATGTTTCTGATTTTAATTATTATATTCCTTTTGTTGTTGCAGGCGTTGTTCTCATCCATTTTTCTGACAAAAATGCAACAAAAATGTTGCTTTACACCTCCGTTGCGGCAATGGTAATGATGATTTTAGGGTTAAACACAAAGGGCGATTTTGCAATGTTTTCCTTTATTAGTGGCGGCTTGTTTTGTTCTGTTATGTGGCCATGTATCTATACAATTGCTATTTCGGGGTTAGGGAAATATGTTAATCAAGGGTCGTCAATGTTGATTATGATGATTATTGGAGGCGCCATCATTCCTCCGTTGCAAGGGGCTTTGGCAGATGCCACAAATCCCCATTTTTCATATATCGTAACGGTGTTTTGTTTTGCCTATTTGGCTTGGTATGCTTACAGGTTTAAAAATATTGAAGCCCAATAGTTTCTATTTTCTTTCATAAATTAAAAAGCGGAAACTATAAGCATGTTTTTCATCTTGCGGATGAAACTCCTCGAAGGTTAAATGCCAATCATTGATGTTTATTTTAGGAAAAAAAGTGTCGGCATCTTCAAATCGGTGTTGAACCTCTGTAATATATAGTATATCTGCATAATTCATGAGGTTTTGATAAACTTTTCCGCCTCCAATAATCATTAGTTCTTCTGTGTTTTCTGGCAACAAATTAAGGGCTTCTTCATAATTAAAAGCATGTTCAAAGCCTTCAATAATAGCTGTGTTTTTTGATGAAAGTACTATATTTTGTCTGCCCGGTAAAACCCTGCCAATAGAGTCCATTGTGTTGCGCCCCATTACCATTGGTTTGCCTTTGGTTTGTGTTTTAAACCATTTAAAATCATCGGGTAAATGCCAAAGCAATTGGTTGTTTTTGCCTATAGCATTGTTCAAATCTATGGCGATTATCATTGATATTTTCATGTTATTTAAATGTGTAATATTCTTTTCCTTCTTTATTTATGCAAATGGAAACTCCGTTTTTAAAAACAAAGGCATAGCCATCATCAAAATCCGAGGCGCCTTCATATAAAAAATCGATAATTAACTTACAGTTATTGTCCATATACCCCCATTTTTTTTCTTTGTTTTGAACAGGCAATAACTTGCTGTTAAAGATGCCTACATAAACAGGGTTTTTTTGAAACTGTCCGCTCACCCACAAGTGTTTGTCCAATATTCTTACATCGGGCATATAAACACCAAGCATCCCAAGAAATAAAGAGTCGCCCAAATGTTTTGCAAAGCTGTATAAAGGAGAGAAAGCGCCTTTTTTGTCAATGAAATAATAATCCCAACCCATGTCATTTCTTGTTTTTACAATCGCTTTTCCATCTCTGAAGTCGGCCTCGGGCGAAATATATTCCGAATAATCGAGCCCTTCGTTTATAAATTTATTGAGAACAATATTCCCCAATGTGTCTATGTATTGCAATGTGTAAACTTCATTAAATGGTGCTTCGGTGCTTTTTCTTTTTACATAAACGGCTGCCATGTTTTCCGAAAAAGCGCTGGCAGGAAAAATACTGTCATTTAGTTTCATGGTTTGGCCTTTTTTATTGATGAAAAAGTATTTCCCATTGGAAACAGCCAATAGAAAACCCGATTGAAACACTCGACTACTGGTATCAAAATCAGGTTTTCTCACCCATTCTCCTTTTGTGTTAATAATGCCAAGTTTTTTATTGACCATAATAACGGCTAAGTTCTCTGAAAAGTTTTCGCAAATTTCTATGTTTTTCAGTTCTTTAAATGCCTCTTTTCCCTTTGTGTCAATATAATAGGTGCGATTATCGGGTGCCACCACATTGCAAAAGCCGCTGTTGTAAACGCCATGATACTTAAATCCTCCGGCCAATTGCTCGCCTTTTGTGTTTATCAAATAAAACAGGCTGTCTTTTTCCACAAAAGCCAATTCGTTTTTAAAAAACGATGCGTTTTGATATTGTGGTTCGATTTTTATTGCGCCCTTGGCATCCGAATAGCCAAAAAGATTATTCACTCTGAATGGCACCAATTGCGCAATACTATTGTGATAGATAGAAAGGCAAATAAGGGTTGTTAAAAAATATTTCATTATTTATATATGATAGACAAGTGTTTGGCCTAACTCGCTGCCCCGTTGTTGTTTTTTATTTCAGCACAAATTTCCATCAGCACACTATTTGTAGATTTTGGGTGCGCAAAAGCAATGGTTTTATTGTCCGCCCCATTTTTGGGAGAGCTGTGAATCATCTCAATCCCTTCAGACAGCAGTCTTGTAATTTCGGCTTGGGTATTGTCCACTCCAAATGCAATATGATGAATGCCTTCGCCCTTTTTTTCTATGAATTTGGCAATTGCGCTCTCGGGATTTGTCGCTTGCAAAAGCTCTATTTTCGTTTCGCCAACCATAAAAAAACTTGTAATAACGCCTTCGCTTTCTACAATTTCAGTTTTGTATGGCGGGGTTTTCAATATTTTTGCAAACAATTCGTTCGATTTTTCAATGTCTTTTACGGCTATGCCAATATGTTCGATTTTATTCATTCTAAAATTTCCTATAAACAGAATACAATATTAATACATTATTTCCTTTTAACCCAAATTACGTATTAAAAAACGATTCCCTTTGCTGTGTTTGCTTTTCTGAAAATAGCTAAAAATACGGAACGGCCTGATAGTGAGCAATTGGCACTGAGGAGGCGAAATATTTGTTTTTTTTCTTGCAGAAGAAATTTAAAGATTGTATTTTTAACAAAAATTACGGGCATCAAAAAGGCCTTAGTTTATTGGGTTTTCCCCTCCGCTTTTTTTATAAAATGAACAGAACAATTGCGCACATGGATTTGGATACTTTTTTTGTTTCGGTGGAACGCAAGTTGCATCCCGAACTGAATGGGAAGCCTGTTTTGGTGGGTGGCACAAGCGATAGGGGCGTTGTGGCTTCGTGTAGTTATGAGGCGCGCAGTTTTGGCGTGCATTCTGGCATGCCTATGAAAACGGCTAGGTTGCTTTGCCCGCAGGCTGCTGTTGTGAGGGGCGACCACGAGCAATATTCTTATTATTCAAATATTATTACAGATATTATTAAGGAGCAGGTGCCGGTTTATGAAAAAACATCTATTGACGAGTTTTATATGGATTTAACGGGGATGGACAAGTTTTTTGGATGCTATCAGTTTGCTACCGAGCTGCGCTCAAAAATAATGAATGAAACCAATTTGCCCCTTTCCTTTGCCATGTCTTGCAACAAAACGGTGGCAAAAATTGGAACAGGGCAGGCAAAGCCAAATGGCCAATTGGATATTTTGAGAGGCAGCGAAAAGTCTTTTTTAGCCCCTTTGTCTATTAAAAAAATTCCAATGGTGGGCGCCAAAACCTATCAGTTGCTTAGCAGCATGGGAATAGAAAAAATTGAAACAATTCAGCAAATGCCAATCGAGCTGATGCAGCAGGTTTTGGGCGAAAATGGAACAACTATTTGGCACAAAGCCAATGGAATAGACAATTCGCCTATAGAGCCGTATAATGAAAGAAAATCTATAGGCAGCGAAACCACTTTTGAAAAAGACACCATCGATGTTACTTTCCTAAAACAGGTTTTGTTAGGCATGACAGAAAAACTGGCTTATCAATTGCGCACAGAAAACAAACTAACTGCTTGCATAACCGTTAAGATTCGGTATTCCGATTTTAATACCTTTACGCTACAATGCAAAATTCCATACACAGCGCTAGACGATATGTTGATACCAAAAGTGAACGAATTGTTTGATAAATTATTTCAAAAGCGTTTGCTAATTAGGCTAGTGGGCATCCGTTTTAGCCATTTGGTGCAGGGGAGCTATCAGTTTAATTTGTTTGACGACATGGGCCAGAAAGTGTTGTTATATAACGCTATGGACAAGCTGCGAAACCGTTTTGGTGCCAATATTATTCAAAGGGCAGAGGCAATGGATGTAAAAAAAACACCCATGTTCTCGTCTTTTGTCAGTCCTAAAAAACAAATTGAAAGCCTGCCTAAAACTGATATTCATTATACAGAAGACAACAGCAACAACACTTTCGATGATTGATTTTTCATGCCCAACCTAGGCGGAGAGGGGCAGTTATTAGTATCCACCACTCCACCATTAACCAATAAGGAGCTTCATCCTGCTCTCCGCTTGTAGTTTTGCCGCCTGCTTGTCGGCTAGGCTAAGGCGCTGCGGGGCTTTCCTAGCGGGCCGCCCGCCTCACCCAAGCCTTGCTAGCCAATCAAACCCCAAGAGCTAACGCTGCTATCAGGGCTAGTTGTTTTTGAATTTTTATGAATCCTTAGGGACATCACTTGCAAGATGCGAGCGAGCGGTAACAAAAACAAGGAGGAGGAAAGCATTTCGCTCCCCTCCTCCTTGCTCGAGTGTTGGATACATCTTAAAATTTTAAAGATGGCAAAGGTAAGAAAAAAGAGGAATTTATTTGTAAGTTGTAAGTTAAATCAATAATGTTATGAAACTTAACAATTAACCATTGCACCAATAACCAATAATCACCTTGTACAAAAAAAAAGGCGTTTGTTGAAAACATTTAACCAAGCTATTAATCGACACACAAAATAAAACTATACTTTTGTTGTTATGATTAAAAACATTCTTATCACAGTTGCGCTCATCCTTTTTGTTTTCAGTGCAAACGCTAAAACGCAAGATTCCGTTGGCAATAAAATTGTCAATGGCAAAAGATTTTTAGTTTATAAAGTAGGAAAAGGCGAAGGTGTTTATGCCATCGCACGAAAATATAATCTACCCGCCAACGATATTTTCGAAGCCAATGATGGATCAAAAGAAGGTTTGAAATTAGGGCAAACCATACTTATACCGAGAGGGTTGGCAAAAAACATAGACCCAACACCAGTTGCCAAGCCGTCAAATAAAAATACGGTTATAAAAACAAACACACACACCGTTGTAAAAGGAAATACCCTAAATAATATTGCAAAAGAATATAACACAACTGTAGAAGACCTTAAAAAACTAAACAACCTTAGCGATGGAAACATCAAATTGGGTCAAAAATTAAAAGTGCCTAGGGCAATAGAAAACACTGAACCCGCTGCCGTTGTTGTTATAGATACATACACAAAGGAAAGGGAACGCGAAATTGTACAAGTTGTAGAAGACAGCCCCTCGCAGCCTGTGGCGCCCTTGCCAACCAAAATATATGATACAATGGAAGGCGATGAGGTGAGTGAAAATGGCAAAGCCATTATTTCTAGCGAAGGCGATTTGTATCAAGAAAGAAGCTTTGTGTTGCACCCAACAGCTAAAGTTGGCACCATCGTTATGATTGTTAATCCAGCAAATAATCAGGCGGTGTTTGCCCGAGTGGTTGGCGCATACAAAACAAATGACGGCAGTGTTTTAAAAATGAGCAAAACTGTGGCGAGCAAACTTGGGCTTACCGAGGATGCAGAAGTTAAGGTCAGCTACGCAAAATAATTAGCCCCCCCATTTTTTTATCCTAAATAGAATAAAACCATATCATCCGCATTTAGTTTTATTCTTTTGGACAATGCTAGCTTTGGGATTTACACTCTCAAAAGCCTTTATCAGCATTGGTTTCATAGGGCTCTGCTTTGTTGGGCTGTTGCAAATAAATACTATTGAAATAAAGAAAATACAATGGGTCGGATTTCTCTTGCCCCTATCTTTTCTTATTTCCGCTTTTTCAATTATAAATACAGAACATTACCCCGATGCTTTTAATAAATTAGTATTAAAACTTCCGCTTTTGTTCTTTCCATTGTTGATTATTGCTTTTTCTAAACTCAACGAAAAAACAAGATTGATGTGTGTTTTGGTTTTTTTATATGCCATGTATTTGCCTGCTGTTGTCAGCGTCTATAATTATGCCATCAACAAAACCTTGTTCGATGCCTTAATCCTAGAATCAAAGCCCTTGCCCATAGAGTTTGGGTATGGCATCTATCATATTCAGTTTTCTGTTCTTTTGGCAATATCTGTCGTTTTAGGAACCTATTATTTATTATCATTTCGGAAAAATGTGTTGCATTATGTGCTTTTGTTTCTGACCATAAGCAATGCCATTATGATACATGTTTTGAGCGCACGCACAGGTCTGCTTTCCATGTATTTAGGGTTGGCAGTTGTTTTTGTTCTGTTTATCAAAGACTTTCCCTTGAAAACAAAAGTGGCAGGTATTGTCATGGCATTTTTGTTGCCTGTTCTGTTTGTTTTTTCAAGCAGTTCTCTAAGAAATAGGATGCAAAACACCCTTAAAGATTTAGAAGTTACAACACAGCAAAAAGACCCCAACGACCATTCCTTTGCAATGCGAATTGCCGCATGGCAAAATGCGGTAGATGTGATAAAAAAACATCCTTTGTTAGGTGTTGGAATTGGCGATGTTGAACATGAATTAAAAAATAATTTTGCGAGTTTTAATCCTATTATAATTGAAAAAAACCGTAAAAATCCACACAATCAGTTTCTCGAAACCATGGTAGAAAGTGGTATTTTAAATGGCGTTCTACTCTTGTTTTTTGCTATTTATATAATGTTCTATAAGAAAAAAAAAGAAGGGCTTTTGTTGCTTTCTGCTTTGGCTGTAGTCTTGTTTTCGGCTTCGTTTTTCGAAAGTATTTTAGAGCGGCAAGCAACGGTCGTAGCTTTTTCATTGGTTTTGGCATTTGCATGGCAAATTCAAAACAAAGAAAAAAATATATAGAATAAAGAAAAAAAACGCCTATAATTGCAATTGAGTTTTTTAGGTTCAATTGAGAATAAAAAAAATTAGAAAATGAGCGATATATCCATTAAAGTGAACATAGGAAATAGGATGTATCCATTGAGAATAAAGGCAACGGAAGAAGAGATTGTTAGAAAAGCAGCCAAATTGCTCCACGAGAAAATGGCCTTCTTTAATAAATCTTTTTCAGTGAAAGATAATATTGACGGTTTGGCAATGGCTGCTTTAGAGTTTGCTGTTGACAATGTCAATCAATCCAATATGCAAGGGCAAACGGCCGAAAAACCCGTTGACCTTGAACCGCTAAATCAAAAATTGGCGGAAATTGAAGCCTTGTTGTCAGAAAAGTCATAATCTATTGTTTTTTCTCTCTCTTATTTTTAGAATACTCATTTAAAAAACAACAATTAAATGACAATATTATTTATTATTATCGGACTAGTGGCAGGTTTAGCCATTGGTTTTTTCATTGGTATGCCAATTTTGAAAAAACAACAAGAAACACAAGCAAATATTTTTTTGGAAGATGCAAAGAATAAAGCAGAAGCTGTTAAACAAACCAAAGTTTTAGAGGCTAAAGAAAAGTTCTTGACTTTGAAAACAGAACATGACAAAGAGGTTCAAAAACGCAACAGCGAACTGCAAGTAACAGAAAACAGAACCAAACAAAAAGAACAGTCTTTAGACGACAAGATTAGATCTGTAAAACAAAAAGAAGATGACATGGAAAAGTTGAAAAACAAATTAACCAGTCAGCAAAGTGGTTTAACAAGAAAAGAGCAAGAGGTTGAAGATGTGCGTCAAGAGCAAATTAAATTGTTAGAAAAAGTATCCAATTTAACAAAAGAGGAAGCAAAATATCAGATGATTGAAGCGGTGAAAGCAGATGCACATACGGACGCCATCACACAAGCAAAAATTATTATAGAAGAAGCAAAACTTAATGCAAACAAAGAAGCAAAACGATTGGTGTTGCAAACCATTCAAAGAACAGCTGCCGAAACAGCCATAGAAAATACAGTGACGGTTTTCAATCTTGAGAACGATGATGTGAAAGGGCGAATTATTGGCAGAGAAGGTAGAAATATCAGAGCTTTAGAAGCTGCAACAGGAATAGAAATTATTGTTGACGACACGCCTGAAGCAATTGTGCTTTCAGGTTTTGACCCAATTAGAAGAGAAATTGCCCGTTTGTCTTTGCATAGATTGGTTGCAGATGGAAGAATTCACCCTGCAAGAATCGAAGAAATTGTAGAAAAAACGAAAAAAGACATTGAACACGAAATTGTAGAAATTGGTCAACGAACAGTGATTGATTTAGGCGTTAATGGCCTGCATCCTGAGTTAATTAGAATTGTAGGCAGAATGAGATACCGTTCTTCTTATGGTCAAAACCTTTTGAAACACAGCAGAGAGGTTGCAAATTTATGTGCAACAATGGCCACGGAATTAGGTCTAAATGCTAAGCTTGCAAAAAGAGCTGGTTTATTGCACGATATTGGAAAAGTGCCTGAAGATGATGCAGAAACGCCACACGCTTTGCTGGGTATGAAGTGGGCAGAAAAATATGGTGAGCACCCCGAGGTTATTAATGCAATTGGCGCCCACCATGATGAAATAGAAATGACAAGTATGTTGTCTCCAATTATTCAGGCATGCGATGCTATTAGTGGATCAAGACCAGGCGCAAGAAGAGAGGATACCGAAAATTATATCAAGCGTTTAAAAGACTTGGAAGCTTTGGCTATGGGTTTCAAAGGTGTAGAAAAAGCATTCGCTATTCAAGCAGGTAGAGAATTGCGTGTGATGGTGGACAGCGAAAGAGCGTCAGACAATGAAGCAGACAATTTAAGCTTCGAAATTTCTCAAAAAATAATGAAAGAAATGATTTACCCAGGTCAAATTAAAATCACGGTTATTAGAGAGAAAAGAGCGGTAAATTACGCAAAATAAAAAATGTCGAATTTTTTTGGACATTCATTAAAAATCACTTCTTTTGGCGAATCGCATGGTTTGCTAATTGGTGTTATTATAGATGGATTTCCTTCAAACTTTGAAGTAAATAACGAACAAATTCAAACAGATCTTAATAGAAGAAAGCCTGGACAATCTGCCATAGGCACACAAAGGCAGGAGGACGATGTTTTTGAAATAAGCTCAGGTGTTTTTAATAACAAAACAACGGGTGCTCCAATTTGTATCTTTATAAAAAATAAAGACGCTCAATCAAAAGATTACGAAAAGCTAAAAAATGTTTTTAGACCTGGCCATGCAGACAAGGTTTATCAAGAAAAGTATAAAAACCGTGATTTTAATGGCGGAGGCAGGAGCAGCGCAAGAGTTACAGCCGCGTGGGTAGCCGCAGGCGCCTTGGCAAAACAATATTTGATTGAGAAATATGGTATAAAATCGGAAGCCGTTGTCAGTTCAATAAAAAGTGTTGGCCTTCAGAATCCATTTGAAATCGAAAAATGGGACGAAGCAGAAAACAATGTTGTGCGTTGTCCTGATAAAATGGTTGCAACGGAAATGATAAACCTTATACAAACGACTATGCTGCAAGGCGATACACTTGGAGGTGTTATTTCTGCTAGAATTGTTGGATGTCCTATTGGATTGGGTGAGCCTGTTTTTGATAAATTGAACGCAGACATAGCAAAGGCCATGTTTTCCATCAATGCTGTAAAAGGGGTTGAATTTGGTTCGGGTTTTGCAACAACTTTAAAATATGGTTCGGAAAATAATGATGGACCAATAACCAATACAAATAATGATGGAGGGATAACCGCAGGCATTAGCAATGGTAAAAACATTGAGTTTAATATTGCATTTAAACCTACTTCCAGCATAAAAAAAATACAAATAATGGAAACAATGAATGATGGAAATATTCCAATTTCTGTTGAAGGAAGACACGACCCATGTGTTTTGCCAAGGGCAGTTCCCATTGTAGAAAGTATGGCCGCACTAGTAATTTTAGACCATCTTTTACTTAATCTCAAATATAGTTAAATAAAATATGACACAACGATGACACACTTTTTTATTTATACTTGTCTAAACAATAACACAAACAAGCATTAACACAATGAATTTTAAAAATCTATTCTTTCTTTTTTCTCTAACATTTGTTTCAAATCAAGTGTTTTCTCAATGTCAAACAGACCATTATCACAAAGAGGCTATTAAAAATTCGCCTCAAATTATTGAACAACAAAACCTGTTTTACAACAATGTTGATTTTAATAATAGTCAAAAAAGAGCAACAAAATACATTATTCCTATTGTTTTTCATGTCATTCATACCAATGGTTCTGAAAACATATCTATGGCCCAAATTCAAAACCAAATTGATATCTTAAATGAAGATTTTAGTTTAAATAATGCAAACAAAGTTAATATTCGTTCTGTTTTTAAAAATATTGCCGCAGATTGTCAAATAGAATTTAAATTAGCAAAATTAGATCCTAACGGGAATTGCACAGATGGTGTAAACAGAGTATATAGTCCTTTGCATGTTGATGCAAGAGACAACATTAAAGGCATTACAGGTGCAAGATGGGACAATCGAAAATATTTGAATGTTTGGACGGTTAGCAGCATTGCTAATCAGTCTGGTGCGGTTGGCACTACGCTCGGTTATGCCTATTTGCCGCAAACTCTTCAGCAAGGTTTAAGTAATTTGGATGGCATTGTAATGCGTTCAGACTATGTTGGCACCATTGGTACAGGAAATGTTGGCGGAGCAGGAAGAACATTAACGCATGAAGTGGGGCATTATTTAGGTTTGTTTCACCCTTTTGATGATGGATGTGCCGGAACAGGCTCTAATAGGGGCGACAAGTGTGCTGATACACCGCCAGTTTCGAGCACATTCACAAATGCTACCTGTCCTGTTGTAAATAACAATTCTTGTACAACAGACAATCCAGACATTATAGATCAATGGGAAAACTACATGGATTATTCAAGAGGCGAGTGCCAATCTATGTTTTCTGCAAATCAAAAAAGCATTATGCATGGAGTAATAGAATTTTATACCTTCAGAAAAAGTTTGGTTTCGGCAAATAATTTAATAGCCACTGGCTTGTCGCCAAATAACTCATCTAAACCAGTTGCTGCATTTGCTGCTACTTTTCAACAAGTTTGTGTAGGAGAAAAAGTTAAATTCACGGATTTGTCTTGCAAAGCAACGGTCGTATCAAGGTTGTGGAAATTTTCTGGTGCAAATATAACAAGCACAAACACAGAGTCGCCTGAGGTAACATACAGCACCCCTGGAAAATATAAAGTATCTCTTGCTGTTACAAACGCTATTGGCACAGATGAAAAAATCGTTGATGAATATATTATTGTTTTCCCTAGGGTTGCAATAGATAAGCCTACAATTAGGCAAGAGTTTGAAAGCATAAATTGGAATCAGGGCACTGGTTGGATGATTTTGGACCAAGCAGGCAGCAATAGTCTGCGGTTAGAAACGAGCATAGGATTTAATAGCAAAACTTCTTTAGTTGCACCAATAACAAACGCAACACCAACTGGGCAAAGGTTTCAATTGGTTCTGCCTCCTGTCGATTTAAGAAAAACGGCCAATCAAAATCCGAAATTATCCATGATGGTTGGTTATAGAAGGTTTAATGCAAGCTCATCTGAATCTATAAGGCTTTATTATTCTATTGGATGCAACAATAACTGGACTCAATTTTTATTTAGAAATTCAAACTTTTTGGCTTCCTCTTCTGCATTCACGACAGGTTTCAAACCATCTGTAAGCAGTGATTGGAAACTTTTGACAGCTAGTGTTGGACAGTTTCAAAACGATAGCAATATTTCATTTATGATAGAGATTGAAAGCGGCTCTGGAAATTCTGTTTATTTGGATAATATTAATGTTGGATTATGGAATTCAAGCCTTTCTGACATTGAAAAACAAATAAATTTGATGGTTTATCCCAACCCAAGCACCTCTGAAATAAATGTTTCTTACGAAAATTTGGTTGGAACAACAGAAGTTTGGTTAGAAACCATTGAGGGCAAAAAAGTGGCACAATTGCTTGATAAATCAACAACAATTGGGGAGATAAAATTAAAATGGAATGCCGAAAATTTATTGAAAACCGGTGTTTATATTTTAAAAGTAAAAACAAATGAACAACTTTTAAATAAAAAGGTCATATTTGCAAATTGATATTAATTGTAAAATGGCAAAAAATTTAGTAATAGTAGAGTCTCCAGCAAAAGCAAAAACGATTGAGAAGTTTTTAGGTGAAAACTACACCGTAAAATCTAGCTTTGGGCATATAAGAGACCTTGATAAAAATGACACAGCAATAGATGTTGCTAATGGTTTTAAACCCAACTATGTTATCTCTCCCGATAAAACAAAAATAGTTGCAGAGTTGAAAAAATTGGCTAGCATGAGCGAAACTGTATGGTTAGCATCGGATGAGGACAGAGAAGGAGAGGCTATTTCGTGGCATTTATTCGAGGTTTTAGGTTTAACAGAAAGCAATACAAAAAGAATTGTTTTTCATGAAATAACCAAGCCTGCCATAGAAAAAGCGATTCAAAATCCAAGAAAAATTGACAAAGACCTTGTAGATGCCCAGCAAGCCCGTAGGGTTTTGGATCGTTTGGTGGGGTTTGAACTTTCTCCTGTTTTATGGAAAAAAGTGAAACCATCTTTAAGCGCTGGTCGTGTTCAGTCGGTTGCAGTAAAATTAGTTGTGGAACGAGAACGGGAAATCAATCATTTTGATTCGCAGTTTTCTTATAAAGTAGTGGCTATTTTTCAATCTTCAATCCATAGTAAGAGTGTAAAAGCCGAATTGAGCAAGCGATTTGAAACAGAAAAAGAAGCCATTGGTTTTTTAGAATTATCTAAAGATAGTTTATTTAAAGTTGCTAAAATTGAAGTAAAACCAACGCAAAGAAAAGCTGCGGCTCCTTTCACAACAAGCACACTTCAACAAGAAGCAAGTAGAAAACTCGGATACCCTGTTGCTAAAACAATGCTTTTGGCACAAAAATTATATGAAGCAGGGCACATAACCTATATGAGAACCGACTCTGTCAATTTATCTGAACTTGCAATTGCAGCTGCCGCAAGTGAAATAACTAAATTGTATGGCGCAGAATATAGCCACCCACGAAAATATGTAACAAAAAATGCAAGTGCCCAAGAGGCGCACGAAGCCATTCGTCCAACCTATTTTGAAAATACAAATCCCAGCGATGATCAACAAGAGAACCGTTTGTATGATTTGATATGGAAAAGAACCGTTGCCAGCCAAATGGCAGATGCAGAGTTAGAAAAAACAGTGATTGAAATAGCGAGCAACAAATATAAAGAGTTGTTTAAGGCGGAAGGCGAAGTTATTAAGTTTGAAGGTTTTTTAAAAGTTTATTTAGAAGGCAAAGATGACGAAGATGAAGAGGAAAACAGCAGCCTTTTGCCACCATTAAAAGTAGATGAGGCTTTGGATTTGGACAATATGTTGGCAGAACAAAAGTTTACAAGAGCAGCGCCAAGATATACGGAGGCTAGTTTGGTTAAAAAACTTGAAGATTTGGGCATTGGAAGACCATCCACTTATGCACCAACAATTTCCACAGTTCAAAAAAGAGGTTATGTTTTAAAGGAAAGCAGAGATGGTATCGAAAGGAAATTTCAATCATCGGTTCTTAAAAATGGGATTATTACCACAAAAACAAATACCGAAACCGTTGGTACAGAAAAAAACAAAATGTTTCCAACTGATATTGGTACGGTGGTTACAGATTTTTTAAACGAGCATTTTCAACAAATTATGGATTATAATTTTACCGCCAAGGTAGAAAAAGAATTTGACGAAATTGCCCATGGAATGATAGGTTGGAGCAAAATGATTGAAAGCTTTTATACCCCTTTCCATAAAACAGTTGATGAAACCCTCGCCAATGCAGACAGAGCAAAAGGAGAGAGAATAATTGGTGAAGATCCTTCCACAGGTAAACCTATTTCTGTTAGAGTTGGTAGATTTGGTCCATTGGTTCAAATTGGAGATAGTGAAGATGACGATAAAAAGTTTGCTAGCCTAAGAGCAGGGCAATCTATTGAAACCATCACTTTAGAAGAAGCCCTTGAATTGTTTAAATTGCCAAGAACCGTTGGTGAGTATAAAAATGTGCCTGTTTCTGCTGCCATTGGACGATTTGGCCCTTATTTAAAATATGGAAGCTTGTTTGTTTCAATACCAAAAACGCATGATGTTTTTGAAATTGATATTAATTCTGCAATGGAATTGATTGATTTAAAAATTAAAACGGAATCAGAAAAGCATTTAAAAACTTTTGAAGAAGACAAAGCTGTTGAAATTTTAAAAGGCAAATGGGGCCCTTATATTGCCCATAATAAAGTCTATTTTAAAATCCCTAAAGACACGGATTATGAAACTTTAACTTATCAAGATGTGCTGAAAATTATGGAAGCACAGCCAAGTAAAGCTAAAAAAGCTACTAAAGTCGTTGAGAATAAGCCTAAAGCAAAAGCCAAAGCTAAGTCGAGGCCAAAAGCAAAAGCTAAGAAAACCTCATAAAATACAATGCGTGTTTCCGAGATTAGTGCATTACTTAATTTATTAGAAGATGAAGAAGAATTGATTTGGCAATCTGCTGAATCTGCCTTGGAAAAACTCGAGCTCGAAACCATTCAAAATTTGGTGCTCGATTTTGATTTGTCCGAAATTCAATTGAATAGGGTTAATAAAATTTCACTTTCTGTAAAGTATTTAAAGTTAAAAAATAGATTAGAAGATTGGAAAGCCAATCGTTCTTATCATTTATTGGAGGCAATGGCAATTGTTTGCAATATAAAATATAATGAGGTTACTGAAGAAAGTCTCTCTAATTCAATCGAAAAACTAAGGCTCGAAGCCTGGCTCGAATTTCATTATGATTTAACGGCTTTTGAAAAAGTTAAGATTATAAACTATATTTTGTTTCAATTAAATGGTTTTAAAGGCGATGAATCAGATTTTTTAAACCCCGACAATTCTTTCTTAAATAAAGTATTAGAAAACAGGAAGGGCAATCCAATTTCTCTTGCTATTGTCTATTTAATGGTTTCGCAAAATTTGAATCTACCTATTTTTGGGGTTAATTTACCCAAACATTTTATACTTACATATTTAGAAATTGAAGCGGAAGATGCGCCTCAAAATTTTAATCAAAAATCTGTATTTAAAGAAATTCCAGACAAGGCAGCTATGTTTTATATCAATCCCTATGATTTAGGAAGTGTTTTTACAAGGGAGCAGTTGAGCAAAATCATCAAACAGTTGGATTTAGAAGACAAAATTGAATATTTTAAACCATGTAATAATACCGAAATTATAACGCGGGTTTTGAAAAATTTGTATAACGGTTATTTGAATTCGGGGCATATAGAAACGCTTTATATAAAGCAATTGGTTGAAGTTTTCGAGTAGTTTTTAATCTTAGAGTTTAGGCACTTCTTTTTTGGCATAACATTTGAATTATGCTAAATAGATATAATCTGTATCTATCAAGATAAAAAATAGTATATGAAACAATTAATTTTAAGTATTGCAACAGTTATGTTTGCATTGAGTGGATTTGCACAAAAAGGGACAAAAGCACAAATGACTGCCGAGGAACTAGCAACAAAAAGAGCAGAAAAATTGAAGACAGAGTTGTCGCTTTCTGATGATCAAAAAACCAAAGTTTATGCTGCAATTTTGGAAAGACACAACAAGGTTAAAGCCATTAAAGAAAAATTTGGTGATAACAAAAAAGGCATGGGAAAGGAATTGAAACCTGTAAGAGAATCTTTTGATGCAAGCATGAAAAGCATTTTAAATGCCGACCAATTAACAAAATGGGAAACTTTAAAAGCTCAACAAAAAGAAAAAATGAAGGTTAAAAAAGGGAAAGAAAAAAAAGCCCCTATGGATGATGACATTGATTTGAATTTAGAGTAAAATAACTACCTTTGTATTATGAAAAGGCAGATATATTTGGCAGTAGGTTTTTTAATGCTTTTTGCAATTCAATTTACCATGAATGCTCAATCCAAATTTGTTATTCCATTTCATCCGCTTAGTTGTGTAGATTCTTTAAAAATTGACGACCCTAAAGTGGCTAAGCTAAAAGAGAAAGCGACTACCCAAGGCAATACTTATTTTATTTCTTATATTGAAGATAGTTTTGCTACTTATCTAAAACCCGAAAAAATTTGGATAACAAGGTTGGGTTCTAAATATTACAAAGCTTATGCTCTGGATTTTGTAACTAATCTGCCACGATTTTATTACCAGTTTAGCGGTACTTCTGCTAATAGCAGGTATTTATTGCTGAGTGAATTCTATACTTATCATGATGGTTTTGAAGGCAATGCAGGGAATTTATATTTTATTGATTTATTTTCACCTAAAGTTTTATCAATTCCAGAACATCGTTATGATTACTTTAATGATGGTGAAAACAGTGAAGAAAATAAAGCCAAAAGTGCTATTGGGTTGGAGGATGACCGATTAACCATATTAACCAGTTATTCTATGAATGGAGAATATGCCAATGAAAATTTAATAGAATCAGATATATTGCCAAGTGGTATCTATCAATTCCAAGATACCGTGTTGCGCAAAGTAAAGGAGTTTCATTTAATGGGTCATTCTTTTAAGCCAGTGCGCTACTTTGCAAAAGTTGCTTTGGGAATGACGCTGGAAGATATTAAAGCCATTTACCCCAATGCTGTTTTTACAGAAACCAATGCAAATAATTACGGCTTTTATAATAACAATGAAATCATGGGTTATGAAATAACGGTAAGCGGAGAATTGCTGATGTTTATTTATCTCAATAATGGCATTTGCTCTCAAATTTATGGTTTAAGTAAGAAGTATAACATTGGTAATATTAGCACTGCAACTACTATTGAGCAGCTATTGAAATTATACCCTTACGCAACCTTAAACATTGATTTATTAAGCGATATGGAATATTTGTATATTGATGAATTGGATGTTAGCATCCATTTTGAAAGTACGGATAGCACCCGAATTGGCGTTTACCCCATTGGCGATGAACCTACAAGAATTATTGCCAGAAAAAATGCAACTCCTAAATTTATTCTTATTAATTAACATAAAACACATACTTCTTTTCAAAACATTTATCAGCTTCATTATACACCTCGCATTTATCTATTGTATTTGCGTAAATATGTAAACTGATGGCTCTTGCAATGCTTCTATTCGCTTCTTCTGTATTTAAATTAGTTTTTACTGTGCTAAATGACATATTCTTTATTCTTTAATTAACTTTCCTTGATAGAATCCTTTTTCGGTTTGATAGTTAATGATATACATACCAGAAACTAAATGTTTACTATCAACAGCGGTTTTGCTGTTGTGGTTTTTTAAGGTGTATATTACTTTGCCAGTCATATCTAATACCACCAAAACCCCTTCAATCTCTATATCTTGAGTCCCTGAAACCTTAAAAGTACTGTTTGTTGGATTAGGGTAAATGCTAAGCGTGTTGATGGAGATAAGCTGAGGGGTATTGTCCGTATTAACGGTATTATCCTTATGAGATATTCCATCTAAATATAAGACATGAATTCTGCCTTTATAGGGTCCAGTAGGGTATGAAATACGTTCTCTTGGGCCAGCTGTTATCAGATCATACTTTCCATCACCATTCAAATCCCCAACTCCTGCTATGTCATTACCAAACCGAACTTCCTCATGTATTACATAAGGCAATGGTACTGTGCTATTGCTAATACGGTTTAAATAATTAATGCTATCATTTCTATTAAGAGACAATATAAATACAGCGCCAGACTTTAGACTATCAAAGTAGAAACTAGCACCAATCGCAATTTCATCAATGCTATCTCCATCTATATCGCCAATATTATCTACAGATGTCCCGAAGAGGCATAAATCATGGAGCGTGTCGGTAAAGCCATGAGTTTGGTTAGATATCCTTTTGAAGTCAGTTACAACACCATTGGTATCTAAGTCCAGCAGCCAAATAAGTCCTGTTCTTTCAGCATTAACAGTTGCCGTTGATGACCCAACTATTATTCTATTTTTTGAGAATCTACACACGGATGTTCCAAAACGACTGTTCGCTAAAACCACTGTATCTTTTAAAATATTATTCCTCGTGTCAATTCTATGATAACGTTTTACAGATCCATCTTGGTTTAAAAACAGAATATATAAAAATGCCGACCTTCCGCCTACCGAGCGATCATCTGGGTTATAAACACCAATATCAACAACTCCATCGCCATTTATGTCTCCAACATTACCAACTGAATAACCAAAATAATCTCGTGCATCAATGGATAAATTAAGTCCATTGTTTCCAGAAGCAATTCTTTTATGACTTTTTACTGTTCCATTTGTATTTAAAAAAAGTAAATAAACCTCATTCCTATTACCTACAAGTAAATCAACAGTTCCATCCTTGTTAAAATCGCCAAGAGCATCCATCGAGATTCCAAAATCGCTAAAACTAAGTGCTGAGTTTGGGACTAAACCTCCTTTATTTCTTCCAATCTCTACATAAGAAATAACTTCTTGTTTGGAATCCAAAAACAGCACATAGATTACTCCCTCATTATTATCAAAATCAAAAGCGCTTACCGCAATATCTGTATTGCCGTCATTGTTAAGGTCTCCCAAACTGCAAACTCCTAATCCATAAGCTGTTCTTTTAGCTAAACTATCAGAAAACTGAAAATTATTATTTGCACCTACTTTTTTGGCTGAAAGCAAGTTCCCAGCCTGACCAAAAATATTTATGGTTAAAAAGCATAAACCGAAGTATAGTATTATTTTTTCATAGTATTAAATTTATGGTTAAGAAATAAAAGTGTTCACACTCTTTACCTCTTTTTTTCAATCAACAAAAATAAACCTTTTTAATTAATTATCAAAACTCCATATCACCCCCCATCTCCATAGCCGTCATTGCGAGGCACGAAGCAATCCCATCGAAGCAAATTCAGCAAAGCAATAAATTGTTATTAAAAACCTGATGCAAACCCTTTCCAAAATCACACGCTGTCGCCAGTTTACAACTAATGCCTGTTATATTCCCTTTCCGGTATCCGACCTAGCCAAACCCGAAATAGTTCCCAAACCGCTAAATAATCACCCAATAAAACATTGTTTTTAACCAATATATAAAGCTTATAAATACCCTTTAACCAAAACACACACCATTCTAGGCTATCAGGGTCTCGCTTGGGGCGAAGACGCTTTAGTGAAAACAAAACACTATGGCTGTTTGGTGGCGGAACACCAAACAGAGGAGAAAGTTTTGAAGGCAAATTATCCAAATTTATTAAATTTGAAATGGCAGGGTAGTGTTTATTTGCTGGCATATTGTGTTCTATGGATGTTGAATTCAATAACAAAAATAAATATGGCTATGAATGTTCCGTATATCATAGTACTAAATTCATAAGCCAGATTATCATAATGGACTAAATCATTTCTATTGTTTTTAAACAATAAATTTAACCTTAAAATTGATGTCTCAATGTAGGAATAGAAAGCAATAAAATTTGGTTTGATGCTAATTCCTTTAAAATGGTATTTGATATTTTCTGCAAAAGTCCCGTAATAATAATCATAATGGCTTAAAGTTATGTTAGGAAGAAAAAAAAGAGAAATAAAAAAGCTCCAAATTATTACTTTTTTATTTTTTGTGAATTTAAAAATTAAATAAAGTATAATTTTTAGAACCAAATAAAAAACTAAAGTCAACAATGATAGTAATACATAGTTTATATTATAGTAGATAAAATAAACTCCTAAAACACCAATAAATGAAGCTAGTACTAGAATTTTAATTCTATTTGATTGAAAAAATGTTTTAGTTATTGCATAAAAGTCAATTTCTATTACTTGATTATAAATACTTTTAATTTGACCATTAATGACCCTTACGAAACTAACTAATATAATTAATGAAATTATTAAAATAACTAATTGATTAACATCATAAATTTCGAATTTAAAATATTTATGGTTATTCTCATGTATTAAATTGTTTATATTAAGTTCAATATTATAGAATGCCCAAACTAAAGGACATAAATATGTTAAACTGTAATTATAATACGGAAAATAGTTTGAAATAATATCAGACTCACCAGAGAATTCATACAAATTTGTTTTCAGTGGAAAAGGGAAAAACAAAAACAACATGACAAATGAAGCAATTCTAATATAGTTATTCCTAGGAAGATGTCTAAAGAGTGTAATCCAAAAGTAGCAATAGTATGCTGTTAAGAAAATAATTATTAGATCAAAACTAATCATTTGTTTAAATTATTTTCAATTTCTCTTAAAAAAGAATAATTTACAAGCCCACTCCAGTCATTTATTTGCTTTTGATACACCTTTGGAAAATTTTTACCAAAGTATAATTTATACATTTCTGGTAATCGCGCCTTTAAAAACCATACCGTTGAAAACATTTCCGTGGATAAATTCAAACTACTGATATATCCTTGACTGCTATCATCTATAGATTTATTTTTGTCATATAAATTTGGATTATATTGTGTTATAAACTGTGTAAAATGATCAATTGCAATATTCTTGATAGTTCCGTTATCACTAAATATAATATCATAAAAGTATGTTTTACCTGTAATTAGGTTCTGACTTCCGATATTAGCTGTTTTGGCTGTCAAACAGATTACATAAAGATTTTTACCGACTTTAGAAGGAGAAATATAGTTTGAATTTGAAGGGCCAAGTGAAGTAGCCATTAGCCCAGTATTCTTATAATTGGATGTGCAATTGTCATATACTGTTAGTTTCACTGGAATATTATACTTAAGTGCCAAAAAAACACTAACAGTAGATGAGTCTACCTTTCTAAGAATAGGGCCACATAATATTATTGGCAAATTAGCCACTCCATCTGTTTCTAATAATGATTTCCGTTCCATATTGATTTATTCAAAATATTTAATTCCTGTATTACTATAGTATCCCAAAAGTTGATAATCGTCATAAACGCTAATCAAATTGAATTTAGAAAAAGACAATTCACTATATTTTACGGGAATTACAATCTTCCCCTTATTGTTAACTAATCCCTGCCTATTTTTAGCGTTGACTACAACACCAAATTCTTGTCCCCAATAATTTACATGATAATATCCATCAACCTTGCATAATTCTTCCAGATTAAAACTATAGATTAATGTACTTGAATTCTGAAGTCTAACTAGACCATATCTAAAATTAGTATTATCTTTATATTCCATATCCAATGGTACTAACTGGGTTTGTGTAAATGGAAAAAGCAACTCTCCCTTTTCATTAATAATGCCGTCTTTAAACCTTTCTGTAGCTTCCTTGGCGCGAACTATGATTGATTGCACACCTTTATAAAACAGGAGGTTTTTATTAATGTACGTTAAATTATACATAGACTTTAAGGGAATTGAAAAACTAAGACAGCTTATCTGATTCTCGGCAGAATTTTCCACTTTTGTATTTGATGATGCCCGAAGAAAAAACAAATCCCCAAATTTAAATATCAAATCATTTTTTTTATCATAAACAGCTTTTTTTAAGTCATCATTTATCACAAAAAACTCTCCATTTAACTTTTCGGCAATTAAACAGGTGGTTAAATGAATATATTTTTCTAAATATTCATCGTAGTCCGTCTCAGTATAAATTGGATTATATATTAAATCACTTACTGAATCCGTTTTTTGCTCATAGGTATGAATCACAATCTGCATTGATAAATTTTGCTTTTGGTTAGGTGAAATCATAATCCAACTTTCTTCCACAATTAAGTTTTTCTCACCTAATAATCGATTTGAGAAATGTTTTATTTGATAGTCTCTGTACTTTTCAGAACTATCAATATTGCCCTTAGCGTCTGAAATAATGAATTCTTTTTTGTCATTCTCCAAAATATAGAATTTAGGGAAAGTCCAATTAATACTGACATAAATTGGTTCAATAATATAGCGATTTTCCGTTAAAGACCAGATGCCACATTTTCCATTAATCTTGAGTAATAACTTTTCCTTACCTATAACAAAAGCAGTATCTACGTTGTTATTTTTATAAAAAATATTTCCATCTGATTTAGATATCCAAACATTTTGTTTCGAAAAAAACAAATAACAATCAAACAGTTTGTTGTGCTCATATGATTCAATTTTATCAAGAATAAGATTATCACTAGCCATGTCAAAAAGTGAATATAATCGTTTTTCAGAACCAAATACTAGCCTATCAGCTGTTCCAATTAATTTCATTGAGCCTAAGGTTGAGAAATCCAGCAAGGTTTGATTTATGTCTCTTGGAAACAAATATTTTCTATTTTTAATGGAAAATATATTATTCGCTGTTCGTATGTAGTCTCCACCACCATGAAGTTCCTTGCCACTATTATCAAAGAAAAATTTGCCTGAGAGTGAGTAAACTGCCCATCCAAATTCATCTTTTTTTCCTATGAAAAGACTATCATTGAAAGGCTTAATTTCATCAAAAATGGCATCACAAAGTGCCGTGCCATGTATATCTCGAATTCTAAACTTACTCTTTCGGTCTTTCCGAGTTACTAGGTACTTAATGGAGTTACAACGAAAATCAGAGTAAAATGTTAAAACCTCAATACTGTCACCAAATATATTATCACCATTCCTATTATAGACTTCAATTTTGTTTGAGTAATTTACATTTATAAATACTTCTGGAATTTTGTTGAGTTCTGATTCGCACATTAAAGTTGGGTAGTTAATTACAATTATGTAATCCTTCCATTTTTTTGCTTCATAGAGTCCAAATTTAGTTTGACTTTTTCCGTCATAAGGAAAAATAGTATAATAAAACTTATTATTATCATGAATAAAAGGAACAACAACATTTCCATTGGTATCAATAAGACCAGCAGTATTATTGTAATTTTCCACTGATGTATTCGGCAAATATACCTTAGCCAAACCAAAAGTGTCAAATAGTTCCGCATAACTATACTGACAAGGTATTTTCATATTTTTATCCTTATCGCAGTACCCCCACAGGTCTCCTTTTCTGTAAGGAATAAGTTCTGGCAAGACCATCATACTATCTCGTTGGTTATTTCTAGAACAACCAATTTGCAAAAAACTGCAAAACAAAATAAACAATATGATATTTAATCGATTCAAAATTGGTTCAATTATATTTCTTTTTTAATCATGCAAAATCAATGCCAATAAATTCTGTTAAAGCGATTCTAATAACAATAAAAGCAGATTTAGTTAAATTTTCATTATCTGACCAACCTGTTGTAGCTGCTGTGACATTTTTCCGTTTATCACTTTAGTCTATTTTTAACTTTGTAAATGAAGCAATCAGACCTGTTTTACCTATTCCAAATTTCTCATTTGAATTTAATGATAGATCTGCATCAAAACCTAATCCTTTTTCTGAATCTACAAAGAAAGTGGTTTCAGCAAACGTAAAAGATACTTTGTCAGAGCCAGAAATAACTTGACCGTTTTAAAGGGATAAAAATAACTTTAAAAAGAATAAAAAAATGGCAACAAGAGAACAATTTCAGTTAAGCAAAGAAGAGCGCAGGAAGCGGAGCTTTAGTGAAGAATTTAAGCGACAAAAAGTAAAAGAAATAGAGCGCAAACAGACAAGTGTTTTGGAGGTAAGCAAAGCCTATCAAGTGCGAGCAAACAATGTTTGTAAGTGGATAGAAAAATATACAATTAAAGATAAAAATGGCGAGCGTTTGGTGGTAGAAATGGAAAGTGAAACAAAACGCGTTTTGGCCCTTTTGCAAAAAGTGGCAGAGCTAGAGCGCTTAGCAGGACAAAAGCAAATTATGATTGATTTTAAAACAAGTACGAATGATGTAACACTTACTCTAAATTGTGTAATACTTGAAACACCCATTGAATGCAATTTTGCAGCGTAAAGAAAACGTATTCTTTATGTAAAATAAAAAAAATGGAAAACAAAACTACCACAAACAAAGACATCGTAGCAATTGCTACAACAGATGCCAAAACACCAACAGCGGCAGGAAAAGCCGCTGGTTTAGTAGAAACTTTGCAAAGCGAAGAACTGTTTACGGTTTTTGCGCCAACCGATGCAGCTTTTGCCGCAATTCAAACAGAGGTGGACAAATTATTGAAGCCAGAAAGCAAATCAAAACTTTCCGAAGGTTTGAAGTACCATGTGGTAAGCGGAAAAACAATGGTGTCTAATTTAAAAGATGGACAGGAGTTAACGACAGTAGAAGGTAGCAAACTAAAAGTTACTTTAAAGGTTGGTAATGTAACAGTTGGTGGAGAAAGAGTTACAGATTCTGATATTTCTGCGTCAATCGGAGTAATTCATATAATCGACAAAATATTATTACCAACAAATTGATTTATTTAATCAACAAAATAAAACCATACTAAAAGACCTTGATTTAGCTTAATGAAACTACACAATATGTCAGATTGGCCTAACGGGTATCATGAACACTGCAGTTTTCCAATCTTCTGGCAGTGACCAACGAAATGGTAGGCGAGCGTGTAACCGTTTATTATGTTTGTTTCATTAAGCAAATCTTTTTCAATAAAATAAATAATTTTTGAAATTTAAAGTTCTCTAGCTACTTTCAAAAAAAATGCAATTGCAAACCGTGTGTAAGTATTTATTATACAAAAAACTACATGTTTAAACCATTTTACTTTTTTAAAAAAAAATAAACTAAATTTAATTAATAAGAAAAACATTCTTCACAAAATAATTTCCAATTTTATTGATCTAAAATAATTTAAATATGTCCATTCAAACAATTAATCCCACGACAAATAAAGTCATTAAATCTTTTGCCGAAATGACAGAAATGCAGGTAAATAAAGCGGTAGAAAAAGCATCAAATGTTTATGGAAATTGGAAAAAGACCGATTATAAATTAAGAGCAGCATTATTACATAAAGTTGCTGGTTTGCTAAGAGATAAGAAAGATATTTTTGCGAAGATGATAACCTTAGAAATGGGTAAATTATTGGCTCATGCGGAAGACGAAATAAAATTAAGTGCTGAAATATTTGATTATTATGCCAACAATGCCGAAAGTTTTTTGGCCGACAAAATATTGTATCCAACGCATGGACAAGCATTAATCAGGTATGCACCAATTGGTGTTTTGTTGGGTGTAGAACCTTGGAATTTTCCATTTTATCAGGTAGCTCGTTTTGCAGCACCCAATATTATGATAGGCAATACTATTTTGGTAAAACATGCTTCCACCGTTCCTCAATGTGGCATTGCAATTGAGGAATTATTTAAAGAAGCAGGAGCACCCGATGGATTATACACCAACCTATTGATATCTGGTAAGCGCGCATCTGCTTTGGTAGCTGACAAAAGAATAAAAGGAGTTTCGCTTACTGGTAGTGAAGCCGCAGGTGCAAGTATAGCTTTAGAAGCAGGAAAACATTTAAAGAAATCGGTATTGGAATTAGGAGGAAGCGATGCCTTTATTGTCCTTGATGATGCCAATATGGATAAAACAGTTGAATGGGCAGTAATAGGGAGGATTAATAATAATGGGCAATCTTGCGTTGCCTCCAAAAGATTTATTGTGTTAGAAAGTGTGGCAGATGTTTTTTTGGAAAAATTTAAAATTAAACTTTCTCAACTAATAGTGGGAAATCCGATGGATGCCTCAACACAATTAGGACCATTGAGTAGTGAAAAGGCAGCAGAGCTAATAGCAGCTCAGGTACAAAAAGCTGTTGATGGCGGTGCGACAATCTTATTAGGCGGAAAAAGGGTACAAAGAGAAGGTGCTTTTATGGAGCCTACTATCATTACCAATATGCAAAAGGATAATCCTGTTTACTATGAAGAGTTTTTTGGCCCTGTGGCTACATTTTTTAGAGTAAAAGATGAAAAGTCAGCTATTGATTTAGCCAATGATACGCCTTATGGCTTAGGTGGCTGCGTATTTACGCAAGATATTGAAAGAGGAAAACGAGTTGCGAATCAAATTGATACGGGCATGGTTTTTATTAATCACCCAACAGGGACAGAGGCTGATTTACCTTTTGGCGGCATCAAGCGTTCTGGTTACGGTAGAGAACTTTCTGCATTAGGTATTGATGAATTTGTAAACAAAAAACTAATCCGAGTTAGCGAATTATCAGATCCTTTTTAAATAAATATACAAATAAACAAAACAAACAAAATAAACAAAATAAAATATGATGAAAACCGAATTAGAATTAAACGAAATGATTTTAGCTATTACTAACAAAATCAGAGAAAGAAATCCTGAATTACTTGAATTCATGAACGAAATGCCCGTAACCATTCCCCGTCAAGAAAATCCAGAAATAACAGTAAAAACCTTAACATCCTACTATGAATCACTTTTAGTACTATATGATGGATATGAAAATAATCATACTGAAAATTTGGAATCAAATAGAAGTGAAAATTTACCAACAAGTGCAGTTGCAACTATGGAATTAGATAATTCTTATCAAAATCTAATAACAGAAGTCAACCACTTGGCTATTTCATATAATGATGTAGGAAAAGGAAAAACGCCTGTGATTTTTCTTCATGGCTTTCCTTTCGATAAGTCCATGTGGAAAGGGCAACTTGATAATTTAAAAAATTCTAATCGTTTAATAGCTATCGATATTCGCGGGTTTGGCAAATCAACAGATGAAGATACACCGCTTAGCATTGATTTATTTAGCGAAGATTTAGTTTCGTTTATGGATAAATTAAACATCAAAAAAGCAATCGTTTGCGGGCTCTCAATGGGCGGATTCATTACCTTAAATGCTATAAAAAAATTTCCAGAACGATTTGAAGCCTTAATTTTATGCGACACACAATGCATTGCCGATACAGCGGAAGTAAAGGAAAATAGAAACAAAGCTATTGAACAAATTAAACGAGATGGCGAAACTGAGTTTAATGAAAAATTTGTTAAAAGTGTTTTTCATCCAAATTCGTTAACCAATAAAACAGAATTAGTGGAGAACCTTAGTGATATTGTATTTGCAAATTCTAAAGAGATTATTATTGCGGGCATAATTGCATTGGCTGGGCGCTCCGAAACCTGTTCTAACTTAAGTGCTATAGGTATTCCAACACTTATTATTTGTGGCAGAGAAGATTCAGTAACGCCACTTGCACAATCCGAATTTATGCATGAGCATATCAAGGGTTCGAGTCTGAAAATTATAGATAATGCAGGACATGTTTCCAATCTTGAACAGCCCGAAGAATTCAATGAATATGTGCGCAATTTTTTAGATTCTATAAATTCCGTTTCTGACAAAGAAGATAATTAGTGAAATAAAAAATTAAATTAAATCTATCACAGTGAGAAACAAATTTCTTTTTTCAAAAGCATTATTTACAATCGTATTTTTTGGAGTTCCATTTTTTTAGGTGTAAATTGTCTTATCAATTTATTTTGATACTCATTTAGGCCTCTTTATTAGCTTGAGTATGGATGAGCAAAATAGTATTTTCAAGTTAACTTTTTTGCTTTTGCTTGATGCTTAAAAAACTCTCTTCCATTATCACAGGTTATACTCAATACTTGTTCTTTATAAGGTGCAAACATGTTGATCAATGCTTTTTTTACTTGTTTTAATGGTTTTGATTTCACTGGAGCTATCAATTCATAATTGGTCTTTCTTTCTGTGGCTGTTACTATGGCTCCTTTATGGTTTTCCCCTATTATTAAATCTATTTCCCAATCTCCAATTCTTGCTGCTATTTCTAAAGTGTTCGTACGATTTGCCATTGCTTTGTTTTTCTTTCCAAATGTATTTGTAAATGGTTTCATGGCTTACCATTGGCAAAAGTTGCTTGTTTCATCTGCCCACTATTTGTTCAGGAATCCATTTTTTAAATAGTTTTTCATTGACAATTGCCTTCAATTGTGGGCTAAATGTATGCCGTTTAGGCTTTTCTAGTTTTCTTAAATTAGCAAATTCTTGAGCGAATATAAGATAGTTTTACCTTTATCCACATTGCGTTTTAACTCCTTGCCAATGGTGCTTTTGTGCAGGTTTAATGATTCAGAAATGTAAATATTGCTCTTGCCTGCTTTTTTAAGTGCGGCTATTTCATATGTTTGCGTGAGGTTTAATATGTGTATTCATTTTTTGCATCGTTGGGGAACGATGGTGAAAGTATGAAATAAAATCGACCTATAAAAAAGGGTGAGAATTATTTATTCTCTCCCTTTTTTATTGATTCTATTTTTTTTATTATCGTTAGGGTTGCATTAATTAGTTGAATCTAATATAAAGGTATTACTAGCTTGCTATTTTGAAAAGACAATTAAAAAAGTTATACAAAAATTAGCGTTGCAAGGGGCAAGAAAATTGCCCACTAGCAAGATGAGAGCGAGTGCGGTTTTAATTATTTCGTTTTTTACAACTTAATTTTGCTTAAACAGACCATAAAATTTTAGATGCATAAATCTTTCATCATTTTAAAATGTGGCACATTCACTTCCATAAATTCATGGTCGATGGTTTGATACCCCATTTTTAAATAAAAATTAACAGCCGTTTTGCGGGCATGTAATTCAATTGTTTTATAATTGTTTGTTATTGCCCATTTCTCTGAAAAAGCAACCAATTGGCTGCCAATACCGCTAGATTGGGAATTTTCTATAACAGCTACTTGTCTCATTTTTAGGGCTTTGTCTTTTGTTGGAACAAATAGAAGAATACCAACAACTACCTTATTTTCTATTGCGGCAATGTGTATTTGAGCAAATTCGGCATTTAGCTCTTCGATAGAAAAATCTAAACCCAAAGGCTCCCTTAAAATCTTTCTCCTCAAGGCGATGGACTCCATTTGAAAAGAACTTCCAAATTCTAAAACTTCAAAATTTAATGCCTTAGGGGACATTTAAAAAGATTCAATCTGTTTGATGGCAAGTTCGGCAATAGTTTTGCCAATAGCCAATGAGCTTGTGGCAGCAGGACTTGGGGCATTCAAAACATGAATTTCCCTAGGCGTTTCTTTAATATAAAAATCATCTATTAGTCCGCCATTTCTGTCGCAAGCTTGCGCTCTTACACCAGCACCACCGGGAACTAAATCTTCGCTTTTTATGTCTGGTATGAGTTTTTGAAGCGCTTTTGTGAAAGCAGCTTTGCTAAATGAACGATGCATTTCCCCAAAACCTGTTTTCCAATATTTTTTTGCTACTTTAATAAATCCAGGCCATGCAATTGATTCCCATAATTCAACAAAATTAATATGCGATTTTTTATAACCTTCTCTTTTAAAAGCCAATACAGCATTTGGCCCTGCTTCAATCAATCCATCGATTCTACGGGTGAAATGAACGCCTAAAAAAGGAAAGTTTGGGTCTGGAACAGGGTAAATTAAATTTGTAACCATACTGCTTTTTTCGGTTTTTAAGGCATAATATTCTCCTCTGAAAGGAATGATTTTTAAATCTAGGTTGCGTTGCGTTTGCGCAGCTATTTTGTCGCAATATAATCCCGCGCAATTAATCATTAATCCAGATTCAATGTCCATTCTGTCGGTTCTTATTTGAATGAAATTGCCATAATTTTTTACCCTCACTACTTTAGTGTTTAAAAATAATTCGCCACCTAGTTTTTCAAACACCTCTGCATATTTTTTTGCAACAACTTTGTAATCTACAATGCCAGTTTGCGGCACAAAAATGCCTTTTATTCCAACTGTTTTTGGCTCTCTTTGTAATATTTCCTCGGGGCTCAAATATTTTAAACCCTGCAATCCATTTTCTACGCCTCGGTCAAAAATGTTTTCAAGCGCAGGCAATTCCTCTTCTTTTGTTGCAACAATAATTTTGCCGCACAACTCATAAGGAATATTATGTTCTTTACAAAAATCAATGATTAAATGATAGCCTTCAATGCAGTTTTTAGCTTTCAGGCTACCAGGTTTGTAATAAATCCCACTATGAATAACGCCACTGTTATTACCTGTTTGGTGTGAGGCTACCTTGCTTTCTTTCTCAATAACCGCAATTTTCAAATGCGGCATACTTTTTTTTAGTTGCAAGGCGGTGGCCAATCCCACTATGCCCGCCCCGACTATTGTAACATCAAAATTCATTTTTTTCTATCAGTTTTTTTTCTAAAATTTCTATTCGGGTGTTTTGTTCTTTAATTAAATTAGACTTTCTGTTTGATACAGATTTTATCGGAATTAGTGCCAAAAATCCTATAAAAACACCTGCCCCAAAAAACACTAAAAACAATATAACAAGAGGTGCATTGGTCTGAAATCCAAGAAGTTTTATTGGGGTTGCTTCACTATTCTGCAACGAGAAAGCTATTAAAATGGTCATAAGTATTAATCCAATAATAATTTTTGTAACTGGAAATTTTTTTGTGTTTTGTAAGTCTGTCATGTTGCAAAAATAAGCTAAAAAAAGACTTAATAATGCTAACATTAAATTTTTTTTTATGCACGCCATTCTCCGCTGCTACTCCATAATGTAATGCACATTTTAATTATTGAAAATTTATATAATCTCTAATAACTATTAACAAAATAATATTTTAATAATTGATATTTTTCAGCATCTTTGCACAACTATGAAAACAATTGGGGTGTTTACATCTGGTGGCGACTCGCCTGGCATGAATGCCTGCATTAGAGCGGTTGTGCGCACTGCGGCCCATCAAGGAATATCGGTTTTTGGTATTTATCGAGGGTTTCAAGGGATGATAGAAAACGAAATTTTGCCGTTGGAAACAAAAGCCGTTGGTAACATTATACAATATGGAGGCACAATTTTAAAAACCGCCCGTAGCAAAGACTTTTTGACTGTGGAAGGTAGAAAAAGAGCTTTTGAAAACCTAACAAATCTAAATATCGAAGGTTTGATTTGTATTGGTGGCGATGGCACATACACAGGAGCAGAGGTTTTTTTAAATGAATATGGAATGCCAAGTATTGGGGTTCCTGGCACAATAGATAACGATCTTTATGGCACTGATTTTACGATAGGATTTGATACTGCCGCCAACACAGCTTTGGATGCAATTGATAGAATTAGAGATACAGCCGACTCTCATAACCGTGTTTTTTTTATTGAGGTAATGGGCAAAGACAGTGGCTTTTTATCTTTGTATGCTGGCATTGCGGGTGGGGCTGAAGGCATTCTTGTGCCTGAAATTTTAGATGATATTAATGATTTAGAAAAACATTTTATGTCTGATGAAAGACGCAAAAAACATTTTAGTATTGTAATAGTTGCCGAGGGCGAAACAGAGGGCAATGCATTTCAAATAGCCGAAAGGTTTAAACAAAAGTTTCCTGAATTTGATATTCGTGTTTCAGTTTTGGGACATATTCAAAGAGGCGGAAAACCATCAGTGAATGATAGGATTTTGGCAAGTGCATTGGGCAATGCCGCTGTAGATTATTTGCTGAAAGGCGAGAGAAATAAATGTGTTGGAATGGTGAATCAAAAAGTGGTTTTAACTTCATTTTCCGATGCCATTTCTAAGAAAAAAACAATAGACGATGGTTTATGGAAGCTGTCGCAAATTTTAAGTAAATAAAAAATGCTCAAACGATTATCGATAAAAAACTTTGCAATAATTAAAAATCTCGATTTTTTCCCAGAGAACGGCTGCAATATTATTACGGGCGAAACAGGTGCTGGAAAATCAATAATTCTTGATGCTTTGGGTTTGGTGTTGGGCAATAGGGCCGAGAAGTTTCAACTAGAAGAAAATACAAAATGTGTGATTGAAGGCGAATTTGAAATTGAAAAATATAAGTTGCAAGCGGTTTTCAATACCTTGGAACTTGATTATGAATCGACCACCATTATTAGAAGAGAAATTTTGGCAAATGGAAAAACCCGCGCCTTTGTGAACGACACGCCAGCTTCGCTGCAAGCTATTAAAACATTGACGGAAAAGTTGGTGATGATACATTCTCAACATGAAAACACTCATTTGTCTAATCTTGCTTTTCAGTTTAATCTATTGGATGCTTTTGCAAAAAATGATGCTACATTAATTAGCTATAAAACCTTGTTTAAACAATTTAAAACCAACGAAACGGCTATTTATAATCTTCAAAAGCAACAATTGGAGATGAACAAAGAAAAAGATTATTTAGATTTTTTGCTCAATGAGTTTACCGCCCTCAGTTTGAAAGAAAACGAAGAAATTAATCTTGAAAAGGAACTGCAATTATTGAGTAATGCCGAGCAAATTATTCAAACGGCCGAAATGGGTAGCCAAACCATAGAAGGTGGCGAACAATCTGTTGTTCCGATGCTTAATAGTGTTAAAACAAAACTAAAAACACTGTCAAACAGTAGTCCTAGTATTGCAGAACTAGAAAAAAGGGTGCATTCTGTTGTTCTAGAATTAAAAGATATTGCTGCGGAATTTGACGGTTTGCAAAACTCGGTTTTGATAGACGAAAAAAGATTGGACGAAGTGAACGAGCGTATCAATGCCATTTATTTATTAAAAAGAAAACATGGCGTTACAGATTTCAATGAATTGTTAACCGTCTTTGGTTCGATAGATGAAAAGTTGCAAAATATTGGCACAATAGACCAAGATATTATTAGGTTAATAGAGGAAAACACAAAGTTGGAAACGCAAATGAATCTGCTTTGTAAGCAATTGTTTGAAAGTAGAGCGGAAAGTGCAAAACAAGTGAAGACCAAGATACAAGACTTGTTGCATGAATTGGAAATGCCAAATTCTGTTTTGCAATTTGATTTAAATAAAAAAGAGCAGTTTGATGAATACGGAAAAACGAATTTAGAGATTAAGTTTTCGGCCAATTTGGGGGTAGAACCGCAAGCCATTGGAAAGGTGGCTTCGGGAGGAGAGCTTAGCCGATTGGCTTTGGCTATTCGCACCATTGAGGCTTCGAGCAATCATTTGGGAACATTGATTTTTGATGAAATAGACACCGGTGTTTCGGGGAAAGTGGCTGCCAATATTGGCAAAATGTTTCAGGTAATAGCAAAAAACCATCAATTAATAGCCATTACACATTTGCCACAAGTTGCAGCGAGTGGACAACATCATTATTTTGTAAGCAAGAAAGAAAACAACGGTTTGACAGAAACCGCCATTCATCAACTAGCTGAAAATGAGCGGATAGATGAACTTGCAAATATGTTGAGCGGTAGCAAGCCGACAGAAATTGCCAAACAAAACGCAAAAGAATTGTTAAATCTTTCACTCAATTTATAATTTTTTTTGACAAAAGATGAGCAATATATGCACCGTTGCCTTCAATTGGCAAAAAAAGGCTTTGGAGCGGTGGCGCCCAATCCAATGGTGGGGTGTGTAATTGTTTGTGATGATAAAATAATAGGGGAGGGCTATCATGAAAAATATGGCGAAGCCCATGCCGAGGTCAATGCCATTGCATCGGTTAAGGATAAAAACTTTTTGCCTTTTTCCACAGTTTATGTTTCACTTGAACCTTGTGCTCATTTTGGTAAAACACCGCCCTGCGCTAATTTATTGATAGAAAACAAGGTGAAAAAAGTAGTGGTTGCTTGTTTAGATCCACATGAAAAAGTGGCAGGTAAAGGCGTTCAAATGCTAAAAGATGCGGGAATAGAGGTTGAAGTAGGAGTCCTTGAAAAGGAAAATAAAACTTTAAACAGACGGTTTTTTGTGTTTCATCAAAAAGAAAGACCTTTTGTTATTTTAAAATGGGCCGAATCTAAGGATGGTTTTATTTGGAGCAAAAATCAGTCAAAAATTAGTGGGCCGCTTGCCCAACTCTTGCTACACCAATGGCGGACAGAAGAAATGGCTTTTTTGACAGGAAAAAATACTTTACTAAAAGACAATCCGAAATTGAACAATCGCTTTTTAGGCACAAATCAACCCATAAGAATAGTTTTAAACAGCCACTTAGAAACGCAGAACAAAGATTTGTTTTTTTATGACCAAAGTCAAAAAACGATGGTTTTTAATTTAAAAGAAGAACAAACGGTTGGCAGTTTGCGTTTTTGTAAATTGGAGAAAATGGAGGTGCCTTCTATTTTAAATAAACTTTGGTGTATGGGAATTCAAAGCCTTGTTGTGGAGGGCGGGGCTTTGGTTTTAGAGGCGTTTTTAAAGTCTGGAATTTACGATGAAATTAGGGTGTTTCAATCTAAAGAATTGATGTTACAAGAAGGTGTTTTGGCGCCTAAAGTGGCTTCAGATTTCACTCCTGTTTTAGACTTAAAAGATGATATTTTGAAAATAAATAACTTAATAAAATAAAAAATAAATTTTTTATTCGGGAAATTTGATTTTAATTTGTATTCTAATTATCAAAAAAATGATGAACCAAGATGTGAAAACCTATATCCAAAAACACAGCCACACGCCAGGCATGCCTAGCCAAGACAGTGTTTTGAACAAAGGGCAAGATGTGGGTGAATTGCAAAAGCTGCAACAACAAAAAATTGAAGAACTCACGCTGTATAGCATTGCACAAGACGAAAAACTAGCGCAACAAGCAGAAGCCCTAAAAGCAAAAGAAGAACTTTTGGAGCAAAAGTTAAATGCAATTTTAAACAAATAATTTTATGAAAAAAATATTTAAACTCTCAGCAGTCCTGCTGATTGTGGGCTTGTCTGCCTGCAAAAAAAAAGGTGAAAGTCCATGCGAAAAATATAAAAACCTAAAGGCAACCTTTATAGTTCAGCCAGAACATTTGTTTGATTTTAATAAGAGTATGGGTACAAAATATACCACTGATACTCTATTTTTATCTCTTGATAATTATTTTGAATCAATCAACAATTTTGATGAATACAAATGGTTAATTGAAGGTGACCCTAGTTTTGTTAGAACAACAAAATCTTTTAAAATGTGGTTTAATAAACCAATGAAATTTAATTTA
>Ga0209702_10000912_pt1 | contig 60446 bp, 38 predicted proteins | sample FRY01_FD_187210 | JGI IMG/M metagenome (GOLD analysis project Ga0209702, IMG submission 187210) | Freshwater microbial communities from Lake Fryxell liftoff mats and glacier meltwater in Antarctica - FRY-01 (SPAdes) (version 2) | ecosystem: Environmental > Aquatic > Freshwater > Ice > Glacier...
AAAGTCTTTTGCGTGATCCGCAGCTACCTATCTACCGCGCGCAAACAAGGCGTGAACCTCATCACCAGCATCCGTAACGCTCTCGACGGAACTCCCTCCTGCTTCGCTAGGGGTGCTGAATAGTTACGAAGATAAAACGAAATATTGTAATCGCTTCATCTCAAGCCAGTTGCTTAAATCCCGGCCATTCACCCCTCTCACCCCGACGTGATCGAACTCTTCCAAGCAGCCATCTCACCCCATCAGGCCCTACTTTCGCTCCTCCTGGCGCTGATCGTCGTGTACTGGCTGCTGGTCATATTGGGTGCGCTCGATTTCGAGGCTGACCTGCCTGACGATCTCAATCTGGATGGAGACGTCGATGGCAGCAGTGGCACCACGCACGTCCATGGCCTCAGCACTGGGGGTGCCTGGCTCTCAGTAGGCAGGTTCCTCGGGTTTTCGCAGGTGCCACTGATCGTCTGGCTCAGTTTCCTGATCCTGTTTCTCTGGTTCGGCTCACTCGTGTTGAATGACTGGTTCAATCAGACTGGAGACTTGGTGCAAGCGGCCCTGCTGTTCCTGCCGAATCTCGTCGGCAGTCTCATCGTCACGAAGCTCGCCACACTTCCTGTCGGCAAGTTGTTCAAAGCCATGGGGGATGCCGACTCCGAAGCCGAAGAGGTGATCGGACGCACAGGCATCATCGCCTCCACCGAGGCCGACGAATCCTACGGCCAGCTTGAAATCACCACAGCCAGCGTACCGCTGTTGATTAACGTCCGCACCCTGCCCGATGCCGTGCCTTTGAAAAAAGGTTCCCTGGCCAAGGTCATTTCGGCTGGCCCCGACAACACCTTTTTCTTGATCGAACCTACTTCCCAAAACTAACCCACCGGCCCTCTCCAACAACACCCCCATGAACACCTTTCCCATCTTCGCTCTCGTGCTCGAAGGCAGCATCCTTGTCGGAGCCATCATCGTCGGGATTTTTCTCGGCATCCTGGTCCTGTTCTCCCGCTTCTTCCGCAAGGTCACCCAGGGTCAAGCCATCGTCCGCAATGGCATCGGCGGCACGAAGGTGTCCTTCAATGGCATGCTCGTCATCCCAGTCGCGCATCAGGCCGAGTACATGGACATCTCCGTGAAGCGCATCGAAATCGAGCGCAAATCCACCGAGGGTCTCATTTGCCAGGACAATCTGCGCGCCGACATCAAGGTGGCCTTCTTTGTCCGCGTGAACAAAACGCCCGAAGACGTGCTCCGCGTCGCCCAGAGCATCGGCTGTGCCCGCGCCTCGGCCGTGGACACTATGCGGCTGCTTTTTGATGCCAAATTCTCCGAGGCGCTCAAGACCGTTGGCAAGCGCTTCGATTTCGTGCAGCTCTACAACGAGCGCGACACCTTCAAGAGTGGCATTTTGAAGGTCATCGGCACCGATTTGAACGGCTTCACGCTCGACGACTGCGCTATCGACTTCTTGGAGCAGACGCGGCTTGAAAACCTCGATCCCGACAACATTCTCGACGCTGAGGGCATCAAGAAAATCACCGAACTAACCGCCATTCAGGCCAAGCTCTCCAACAACATCCAGCGCGACAAAGAAAAGGTCATCAAACAGCAGGATGTTCAAGCGCGTGAAGCCATTCTCGAGCTCGAACGTCAGCTCGCCGAAACCGAAGCGAAGCAGAAGCGCGATGTCGAAAGCGTGAATGCACGCGAAGAAGCCGAAACCATGAAAGTGCAGGCTGAAGAGCGCCTCAAATCCGAGCGCGCCCGAATTTCTGCCGACGAGGAAATCGCCGTCGCCACCGAAAACAAGGACCGCCAGGTCCTCGTCGCCCAGCGCAACAAGGAGCGCACTGATGCTGTCGAAATCGAACGCGTCACCCGCGATCGCGACCTCGAAATCATCGACCGCCAGCGCGTCACCACGCTCAAGGACATCGAGAAGGAGAAAGCCGTCGAAATCGAGAAAAAGAACATCCAGGAGGTCATCAAGGACCGCGTCGCCCTCGAAAAGACCGTCGTCATCGAACAGCAGAAGATGAAGGACGCCGAGGCCTTCGCCACCGCCGACCGCGAAAAGCAAGTCGCGCTTACCAACGCTGAGAAAAACGCCCAAGAGCAGCTCATTCAGAAAATCAAGGAAGCCGAGGCCGCCAAGGAAGCCGCACGCCTCTCCGCCGAGCAGAATGCCTTCACGCAGGTCAAAGCGGCCGAAGCCGCGAAGCAGTCTGCCGAACTCCACGCTCAGGAACTCCTCACGCTTGCGGAAGCCCGTCAGGAATCCGCCAGCAAAGACGCCGCCGCCGAGAAATCCCTCGCCGAAGGCAAAACCGCCAGCTCAGCCGCCATCGGACTCGGCGAAGCCCAGGTCCTAATCGCTAAAGCTGAGGCTTCGCAGAAACAGGGCACGGTCGATGCCGAAGTCACGCAGCTCAAACTCGCCGCTGAGGCCGATGGCATCACCAAAAAGGCCGAAGCCATGAAACTCCTCGAAAACGCCGGTCGCGAGCACGAGGAGTTCAAGCTCAGACTCGACAAGGAGAAGTCCGTCGAACTCGCGCAGATCAACATTCAAAAAGACATCGCCGCCGCCCAAGCCGGCGTGCTTGGCGAGGCCATGAAGTCCGCGAAGATCGAAATCGTCGGTGGCGAAATACAGTTTTTCGACAAGATCACCAACGCCATCGGCAATGCCCGCGCCATCGACCGCATGGTCGAAGGCAGCCGCACGCTCACCGACGTGAAGGAGACCTTCTTCAATGGCGATCCCGATTACTTCAAAGCGCAGCTCAAAACGATTATCGATCAATTCGGTCTCACCGCCGAAGACACGAAGAACCTCACGCTCAGCGCCCTCTTCGCCAAACTCATCGGCCTGAATCCCGACTCCACCACGCTGAACAAGCTCACCGGCATGATCGGCGCGGCTTCCCGTTTCGGCCTTACCGAGCAAACCGTCAGCGGCCTTCTCGCAGCCAAGGCGACGAAGAAGTAAATATGGAGCGCCGACGATTCGTCGGCGTTGAAGCACTTTAAGCCGACGGTACGTCGGCCCTCCATATGCCCGAACCCACACCATCAGCCCAACCTCCTTCGCAGCTCGAAGCCGGCGCTTACGAAGTCATTCGTCAGCGGCTGAACAAGCACGGCACGGAGCTGCAGCGGCGGCTGGATCTGCTGAACGCGGATCGCAAGGCGGAGTTTGGCGGCATTGAGACGGCGCTGCTGGCCACCACGCGGCTCACGACGGACAACAACTGCGTGCCACGTGACATGGCGGCCATCGGGCCGAAACGGTTCTTGTTTGGCTACAATGTGCATCTCGGGCTGCGCTCGACGATGAAGATTGAGGATGTGTTTGCGGTGGTGGACTACCAGGAGAGCGATCACAGCTTCCACACGAACAAAGATGCGATTCTGAGCGACGCACAGTTCGCGGAGGATTTCGCCTACCTGTACAATTACTACAAGCACGCGAGCTTCCTGAAGTGCCACCGCATCGGCCCGCATCTCTACATGGGCTTTCAGGTCGGCCAGCGCGCCACGGAGGTGAAGACCTTCAAGTGGCTCGTCGATGATGAGACAGGCACGCTGCGCTACCTCGGCAACCGCAGCGACCACGAGTTCGTCTTCCCGACACCGCAGGAATTCGCGTGGAAGCGCGCCACGCGGGACATGTGCATCCACGGCACGCATCCGCACATCAGCATTGAGGACCGCGTGTTTGTGGAGACCATCGGCGGCGATCTCACGGTCAAAGTCGAAAACAACACCGACAGCGGTCGCGGCATCTTCAGTGAGCCAGTCGAGAACAAGGACCAGACGCTCGACGACGCGGAGGTTCACTACGCGATCGTCGGAAACCTTATCCTGATGAAGGTGCTGCCATATCAGGAGAAAGAATGGCGGCACCTCGTCTTCAACGAGCGCACGCGGGAGGCGCATCGCATCGACAGCATCGCGGAGAGCTGCGTGCTGCTGCCCGACGATCACGGCATCCTGTTTCCGCATGGCTATGTGCTACAAACAGGCGAGGTGCGCCGCTTCGACACCGGCCTGCCGCCGATGCGTTTCGAGCGCCGCGTGGCCGCTGCGAACGGCGAGGACACGCTGTTCATCTTCAGCCATCTCGAAAGCGGCAGCTACTTGCTGCTCAGCTACAATCTCATCACGCAGACCATCGCCACGCCGCAGCCCTGCCACGGCTTCAGCCTCTTCCCCAGCGGCGAACTCGTTCTCTTTGATGCCGATGCGGAACCGCGCAAACATCATGTCGTGCAGGTCTGGCGCACGCCGTTTGTTTCCGCCGACATCAGCGAGGCGAAGGCCTCCCAGACCTTCCTCAGCAAGATCGGCAACGCGGAAATCGTCCGCGCCATGGCCGAGTGCAACGGCGTGCTCACGTTGCTCGGCAAGGACGACTCTTTCTCCGGTCTCTACGTCGAACTCGCCCGCTCCTGCGGCGACATCGCTGACAGCTACTTCTGGATCGGCCGCGACGAAACGCACGACCTCAAGAGCACGCTTGTCGAGATCAAGACGACTGCCGAAACCGCGCTGGGTGAGTTTGAAAAAGTGCGCCGCATGCGCAAAACAGCGACGGATCAAACCACCGCGTTACAGGAGAAGTCACAGAAGGCCCTCGGAGCCGCCGCAAATACCGATCCGAGCGACATCCTCGGCTTTGTCGGCCTTCTGACGTCCTTGCGCGAACTGCGCGGCCAGATCATCGCTCTGCGCGACGTGCGCTACACTGACGCTGCGGAAATCGACGCCATGGACAAGGCCGTGGCCGAAGGCGCGGACAAGCTCAGTGGTAAATGCGTCACCTTCCTGCTCAAGCCGCAGGCGCTTGATCCGTATCGCCAACAAATCACCGAGCAGCAGGCCCGCGTGCCCGCCTTGGCGAAAGTCGCGGAGGCGCAGGAGGTCGAGCAAGCGCTCGCCAGATCGAGCAGCGAGCTGGAAATGCTCACCACCATCGTCAGCGGCCTCAAAATCGAAGACGCCACCGAAACCACGCGCATCATCGAAGGCATTTCGACGCTGTTTGCGCAGCTCAATCAGGTGCGCAGCGTGCTCAAGAACCGCCGCAACGATCTCGCAAAGACCGAAGGCGCGGCGCAGTTCCAGGCGCAGCTCAGCCTGCTCAGCCAGAGCGTGCTGAACTACCTCGAAGTCGCCACGACACCCGAAAAGTGCGACGAATCGCTCACGCGCGTGCTGGTGCAGATCGAAGAGATGGAGACGCGCTTCTCCGACTTCGACGACTACGCCGCCGAACTCATCCAAAAGCGCGAGGAGGTGCAGACAGCGTTCGAGTCACGCCGCCAGAGCCTCAGCGACGCGCTGAACCGCCGCATCGGCAGTCTCGGCCAGTCCGCCGAGCGTATTCTCAGCAGCATCCGCAACCGCCTCGCGAACTTCGCCAAACCGGAGGAAGTCCACGCTTGGCTCGCCGCCGATGCCATGGTCGCGAAGCTGCGGGATCTCATCGACGAATTGCGCAAGCTCGGCGGCAGCGTGCGCGCCGATGAGCTGCAAACCCAGCTCAAAACCGTTCAGCAGGACTCGCTGAAGCAGATCCGCGACAAGTCGGAAATTTTTGTCGGCGGCGGCGATCTCATCCAGTTCGGCAAGCATCAGTTCAGCGTGAACAAGCAGGCGCTGGAGCTCACCATGCTGCCGCGTGACGACGGACTCGCCTATCACCTCACCGGCACGCGCTTCTTTGAAAAAGTCGAAAACGCCGAACTCGATTCGCGACGCGCCGTGTGGGATCAGGCCGTCGTTTCGGAGAACGCGCAGGTCTATCGCGCCGAATACCTCGCCTGGCAGATGTTGAAAGCGAATGCCGACGACGCGGCGGGTTTCATGGCGCAGCGCTATCACGAAGGCTACACGAAAGGCGTTCACGATCACGACGCCGTGCTGATCCTGACGCCGCTGCGCGAGATGCAGCAAGCGCTCGGCCTGCTGCGCCACTCGCCCGCCTCGCGCGGTCATGCGCGGCTGTTCTGGCACGCATGGACCGAAGATGACGCGAAAAAGGCGCTCCGGGCGAGAATGCAGTCCAAGGGCCGCATGCGTGACTTGCTGGGCATTTCGAATGCTGAAGTCGGTGACGAACTCGCGAAGCGCATCACCGTGTGGCGTCTGAGCGACGACTCAACGCCACTCCAGATCTCCGCGTGCCTGCGCGACGAATTGCAGTCCAAAACGTATTTCACCCGCTCCGTGGCTGCGATGGAGCTGCTGCGCGCTTTTCGCAAAGAATTAACCGCAAAACGCGCCGCGAAGGATTTCGAGGAAACGCTGGCCGCACTGGCTGCGCAGCCGCTGTTGGCCTTTGAGATCGCTCTGGAGTGGATTTCGGCACTCAACGCGGCTGCGGAGCGCGGCGTGCTCATCGAAGCAGCGGCGATGGTCGTGACGAACGATCAGCCGCCCGCCGCCACGCCGACGGAAGCGCCTTCCCGCTCCACGATCAGCGGTTTGACCGGCGCGCATGCACGCATCGCCGGCTCGAAGCTCGAACTCGACTACCACGAATTCACGACACGCCTACAACGCTACGAAGCCGAGGTCGTGCCCGCGTTTGAGGCGTTTCAGGCGCTCAAACATCGCCTCGCCGACACGCGGCGACGCGAGCTGCGGCTCGATCAGTTCAAGGCGGGTGTTCTCAGTTCCTTCGTGCGCAATCGGCTCATTGATCAGGTCTATTTGCCGCTCATTGGCGCGAATCTGGCCAAACAGCTTGGCGCGGCGGGCAAGGACACGCGCACGGACCGCATGGGCCTGCTGCTGCTTATTTCACCGCCCGGTTATGGCAAAACGACGCTCATGGAATACGTCGCCAGCCGCCTCGGCATCACGCTGGTGAAGATCAACGGCCCGGCGCTCGGGCATCATGTGACCTCGCTCGATCCCTCGGAGGCTCGCAACGCCAGCGCGCGCGAGGAAGTCGAGAAGCTCAACCTCGCCTTCGAGATGGGCGACAACGTCATGATCTACGTCGATGACATTCAGCACACGAACACCGAGTTCCTGCAGAAATTCATCTCCCTGTGCGACGGCACACGAAAAATCGAAGGCGTGTTCAAGGGCGAGGCCAAAACGTATGACCTGCGCGGCCGCAAGGTCGCCGTGGTCATGGCGGGCAATCCCTACACCGAGGTCGGCGGCAAATTCCAGGTGCCTGACATGCTGGCGAACCGCGCGGACACCTACAACCTCGGCGACATCCTCGGCGGGCATGAAAGCGTTTTTAAGGACAGCTACATCGAGAATAGCCTCACCAGCAACGCCACTCTGTCACGCATCGCCGCGCGCAGTCATGCCGACGCGCTCGCCATTTTGAAGATCGCGCAGACCGGCACGCGTGAGGGTGTTGAATTTGAAGGCAGCTACAGCGCCGAAGAGGTCAATGAAGGCATCGCCGTCATGGAAAAGCTGCTGCACGTCCGCGAGATCATCCTGCGCGTGAATCAGCAATACGTCAGCAGCGCCGCGATGGAGGACGCCTACCGCACCGAGCCGCCCTTCAAGCTCCAGGGCAGCTACCGCAACATGAACAAGATCGCGGAGAAGATCCTCCCGCTCATGACCGACGCCGAAGTGGCGAGCCTGATCGCCGATCATTATCGCGGTGAGGCGCAGACGCTCAGCCAGGCGGCCGAGGCAAATCTGCTCAAGTGGCGCGAAATCAACGGTCTCGCGAGCGAAGACGACACCACCCGCTGGACCGAAATCAAGAGCACCTTCAAACGCAACCTCCTCACCGGCGGCGCAGGCGAAAACGATCCGATCAATCGTATCACCGGTCACATGAACGCCTTTACGGTCGGTTTGGAAAAGATCGAGCAGGCCGTGAGCAAGCCGACGCTATCCGATGTGACGATCGAGCGCCTACAGCGCATAATCGAAGGCCTACGAGCGGTGCCGGTGAACGTCGAAATCAAGGTGCAGCCCGTCGAAAAGGAAGTGGCGGGAGAACTACCCGTGGACGTGTCCAGCACTGTCGAACAGGAATGATTTAGACGTGCTTTCTGGCGGCTTGCAGAGCGCTCAAAGTCCAGATGACGGGGTAGAGCTGCTCGTGATACCAGAGGCGGGCGAAATAGAGGCCGATGGGAGCAGTTGGAAAGCAGGTGCCGTTCTCGGTGGCCGTGATCAGCCACTGAATGCCGGAATGCACGTTTTCGCGAACAGGATTGTCTGCACTACTGAGAGCTTGCAAGGCGACGGCCGTTTCTTCAATGCTGGAGGGTGAATTGAGGTCGCCCCCGAAGGAGCCATCGGGTTTTTGGGCACTTTGAAGGTATTCGAGGCCGCTTTGGATCAAGAAACCGTACAGAACGGCAAGCTGCTGGCTACCACTGAGGTGATTGACGACCTGCGCGGTGCCATAGACAGGATTGGACTCATCGGGCGTGTGCTCGTTGCCGAACCACAAGGGAATCCATGAACCACCCGGGGACTGAACACTCTCCAGATAAAGGAAGGCGCGTTCGGTTGATTTGACGATGCGGGCTTGCAGTGTCTCGGGCAAGTCATCGACCCACGTCCACCATGCGAGCATGGCATGAGCGGTGATTTCGGGCGTGCTGCGATCAAAGGGCAGCGTGCCCCAGCCACGGCAGAAGGTGGGGATGCCGCCGTCGCGGTTTTGCAGGTCGAGTAGCCAGGTGATGCCGTGCTGAATGGCGAGATCACAGCTGTGGCCCAATTTTTTGAGAGCAATGAGGGCACTGGAGGTGTCGTCGGCATCGGGGACGCCGCCGGGGAGGTCGGTCCAGGCCCAGCCGCCGGGAGGGGCGTTGGTGAAGGGGTGGATTTCGCGGTATTGTTGGCCGAGGAGCCAGGTTAGTGCAGCCGAGCGGGCAGGAGTGTCCGCGCTCCCTTCTTGGGCGCGCAGGGCGAGCGTGGTGCCCCAGGTGGCAAGGTTGGTGTCGATGGGCCAACTGCCATCTTCGCGCATGGATTGCGTGAGGAATTCGACGGCGAGGGGCAAGCAGGGATGATCGAGCTGATCGGTACCGGCGAGGGCCATGGTGACGAAGCTGGTCAGCGGTGTGGCTTCGAGATAGCCGCCACTGCTGGGCTGCAAGGTTTGCAGCATGGGGCGGATGCGCGGCCATGTCAGCGTGCGCAACCAGCGCAGCGGATTCCACCAGGCGGGCGGCGCATTTTTGAAGCGCGTGTAACCGATGGCGATGAGTGCGGGCAGCGCGTAGCTGACGACGGGCAGGCCGATGGCACCGAACCAAGTGCGCGGCAGGGCGGCGAGTTCAAAGGGCAACGCGATGACGTGGCGCCAGCCGTCTTTCCCCAGGGTGCCGCACAGGGTGCAAAGCATGAGGATGGGGACGGAGAAGGTCTTGTCCTTCCCGTAGCGGGCGACGACGGCCTTCGCGATGGCCTCGGGAGCGAGGGAACCGACGTGGGCGGTGATCCAGGTGTTGGCGGAGTGGATAGCGGGCGCAGACGTTTGCATTCCTGCCTGAGATGCGGATGAGGGCATCCGCGCTCCGAGATGCAGGGCGCTCCAGCAGAGGAGCGTGGTGGAGAGGTTGCTTTTGCTCAGCGTGGTGTCACCCCAGCCGCCGTCGGCGTTTTGATGGTTGCCGAGCCATTGCGCGCCGGCGCTGACATGCGCGGCGTGTTTTTCGCGATCCACGAGCGCCAACGCGACGAGGGCGGTGGCAGTGGACAGCGCGCTGCTGGAAAGACGGCCTTCCCAATGGCCGCGCTCGTGGCGCAGCGCATCAAGATGCGCCTGGGTGCTGACGATGGCGCGTTGAAGGTCTTCGAGCATCGCGATGTGTAACGGAGCGGCCCCTCACCCTTACCCTCTCCCCGCTAGGCAGGGCGAGGGAACCTGAGATCAAGCCAGCTTGAGCTCAGGACGGGCATCCATGGCCTTGGTGATCGCTGGCCAGCCGCCGGGGCACTGCTGCTGGAACATGTGGAGGTACAAGGCGACCTGTTTGGCGGGAAACTGAGCCAGCAGAGCGACGATGGAGGCTTCCGCTTTGTCATCGGTGATTTCTGCGGGCAGCTCGGTGACCTCGCCCTTGCCGTCATGGCCGATTTCAGCAGCGTCAAGGAAGGTGATGAGCATCTGCGGCTGGCCTTTGAGCAGCCAGATCTGGAAAATCTGCGCGGTGACTTCCTCATTGGACTTCGATCCGATCTGCTCCAGGAGCCACTCAGCCTGCTTGGCGCGGGATTTTTCCAGGATGAAGCTGGGCCGGAGGCGCTTGGCGGGTGCGAGCGAATCAATGACGGCCTTGTAGGCGGCACGCTGGTCGGTTTGCAGGTAGGTCATAATCTGCGCACGCAGTTCGGGACCGATGGCTTGGAGGAGTTGGTTGGGGCGCATCTGGGGATTGGAAAATGGGGCGCTCTGCTACCATCGCGGCACGAGAGCCGCAACCGTTTTGGCATTGACGTGCGTGATGCCTCCAGACTAAAAGCGCCCATGCCCTACGAAGACGGAACCTGGCATTGCAATCAATGCGCGAAACAAGTGCTGGTACGCCGCCGCACACCTGACCACGCCTTTCACCTGATACTTGGTATCATTACGGGCGGCATCTGGCTGATTGCGTGGCTGTTCATCGCCATACGGGGTGGTGCGCGTGAATGGCGCTGCTGGAGCTGCGGCGACATCGTTAACCGCCAATAAAACGGCCTCAAAGCATGCGGATGGTCAGCGGGAAGCGATAAACGCGGCCTTCGGAGGCACTGACAATGCCGATGATGGTGAGCACAAGCGAGGCGATGCCCACGATAAAAAGCGTCACGAAGCCGATCAAAATGGCGCAGAGCGGGATGGAGATCAGGGCGTAAATGAGATAGCTGATCTGGAAGTTCAGCAGTTCGCGGCCCTGCGCATCCAGATAAGGGCTTTGATCCTTCTTGATGAGCCAGACGATCAGCGGCCCAAGAATGGGAAAGCCGACGAGGCAGAGAACGTGCATGACGATGCCGAGAGTTTTGTCGTCCTGCGTGGCGGTGGGGGGAAGGGTGGGTGAGTCCATGACGGCGTGGAGAATAACGGATCACACTGCGGATGGAAATACAAACGCGGAACCAGTTTCCTGGCTCCGCGTTGAGGGAAATGGGTTGGAAAACTTGTTTTACACCTCCGGCAGCTTGAACTCCTCCACGTAGTTCTCCGTGGCGAGCTTGTTGGCCTCTTCGGCAAACTCGCCGGTGAACTTCTCGGTAACGGGATCGAAGTCGAGCCAAGGCCCGGCGCTGATTTTGTCCACGTTGAGGTCGATCTTGTTGTCCACGAGGTTCTGTACGAAGTGCTCGAGGGTTTCCAGGCCGGCCTTGTCGTTCTTGAGGCGCTCCTTGACTTCATCAACTTTCACCGCCTTACCAAGACGGTAGGAAATGTTCGCCAGATGCGCGAGGCAGGCGGCATGATAGCCGTGGGAGACGTGGAGGTTCGAATTGACGAGCTTCCCGGCACGCACGGAATTGATGAAGTTGAGCATGTGATCCGCGCCGTCATTGAAGTTGTCGAACTTCATGATGGCCTTGCCTTCGTTGTCGTAGGCCTTGCTCTCGATGACGTAGCCGCCTTCGCAGTGGATGACGTTACCCACGCGTGCGGCGGCGGTCTTGCCGTTCACCCGGTAAACAGGCTCCTGCTTCCAGTCCATGTCCTTCAACGGGAGGCCACGGTTGTCGAAGATGAACGGCGCGGGCTGATAATCGTAGAAGGCGAGCTGGTTGTTGGCGGTCTCGCCGTCGTCATCGTAACCCCAGCGGCCGCCGAGGCTCATCACTCGCTTGGGCAGCAACTCCGGGTTACCCAGTGCCCAGCGGCCCACGTCGGTCTGGTGCGGTCCCTGATTGCCGATGTCGCCGTTGCCGAAGGCCCACTGCCAGTGCCAGTCATAATGAAACTGCTCGCGGTTCAACGGCAGTTCGCCACGCGGACCGCTCCAGAGCTTGAAATCGACATCGACGTCCTGTGGCTTGCCACCGGTGTCACGGAACATGCCTTTGATGTGGTCATCCTTGGCCACGATCGATTCGGCGACTTTGCCGATGGATTTGCGCGACTTGTAATTGATACCGCGCGAGAGCGTAACCTTGCCGATGTGGCCTTCCTTCACCCAGTCCATGGCCTGCTGCCAGCCGGGGCTGGAGCGGCGCTGCATGCCATGCTGCACGACGAGTCCCTTCTTCGCGACCTTCTCAGCGCCGTTCAGGAGCTGGCGGCCTTCCCAGATGTTGTGACAGACAGGTTTTTCGACGTACACATGCTTGCCGGCGGCCATCGCGGTCATGGCGATGAGCGTGTGCGTGTGGTTCGGCGTGGCGATGGTGACGGCGTCGATTTCGGGGTCGAGCACGAGCTTCCGGTAGTCGGTGTAAGCGGTGACGGTATTGTTTTTCTTCGCCTGACTCGCGATGCCCTTGGCGAGCACGTTGGCGTCCACGTCACAGAGGGCGACGATGCGCACACCGGGAATTTCCTCCAGGCTCTTGATGTGGCCGTTGCCGCGACCGTTGAAGCCGATGACCGCGACACGCACGTCACCATTGGCACCCAGCGGGGCGGAGAAGGAGCGGAGTGCGGTGAGTCCGGCAGCGCCGGCGACAGTGCCGCGAATGAAAGTGCGGCGGGAGGTTTGGGTGGGGTTCGTTTGCATGGGATGGAGATGATGGAAAGCGCCGTAACCCTGCTCCATCGAGCACAGTCACAGGATTTCATGAGCCTACTCAAAACGCCGGACAAAAGGCAACCTTTCCTTTCGACCGGCGTCTGTGAAGATTTGCAGCGTTCTGCTTTAACGACGGCGGCGGCGGAACATGAGGCCGAGGAAGCCGAGCATGAGAAGGAGCGCACGGGAAGGCTCGGGGACCACGACAAGGATACCGTAGTTGTTGAAGAGAGAGGAGTCCCAGGCAAGGCCACCGCTGAGGGTTTCCAGTTGGAGATTATTTCCCTCCGTGAACGTGCCCATGGTGGAGAGACTGGTGCCATCCTTAGTGGTCGCCGTGCTCCAGTCCAGGAGATTGAAGACGCTGCCATAGGTTGCCCCGGTGAGGTTGTTCAAGGATACCACAATTTTGGCCGTGCTTGAGCCCAGGACGATGGTCCCTGCTGTGGAGATGAAGTCATGGTTGCCTGCGTGCCCTGAATTCCAGCTAGTGTCAGAGATCCCGCCGCTGAGTGTGGCCACATAACCAGCCGCAGTCAGGGTGGAATTGTCATGGAACCACGCCGCAAAAGAACCATCAATCGTATCCGCCGATGTGACCCCAAGCTGAATCTGTGCAGTGCCGTTGGCTGTGATGGAGGTGGTCGCTGCCGTGAACGTCAGCGTCTTGTTGCTGGTGTCGCTGTTGCCCTCGCCGGGAGCCAAAACAGCCCCCGAGTTAAGGATGACGCTGCCGGCGATGATGCCGGAGCCAGAGAGTTTGCCGCCGGAATCCACGGTCACACTGCCGGTGCCAGTGCCGGAACCCGTGGTGTTGTTCACCTCCAAGGTGCCAGCGGAAACGGTGGTGCCGCCGCTGTAGGTGTTGGTGCCGGTTAGAATCAAGGTGCCAGCGCCCGCCTTGGTAAGCACGCCCGTGGTCGTGGTGCTGGCACCACTGATGGTCAAGGCTGTTGCCGCCGTCGTGACTTCGACCGTGCTTGTTGTGGTTGCCGTGAGGACAAAGTTGCGGTCTGTGCTGCCGGTAGCGCCGGTGTATTGAAGGGTACCGCCGCCGAGGGTCAGGTTGGCGGCGGTGATGGCGGAGGCTCCGAGGGAGCTGGGAGCGCCTCCGTTGCCGATGGTGCTGATGCTCAATACGCCTGCGTTGATTGTGGTGGCACCGGTGTAGATGTTGGCGTTGCCGACGGTCATCGTTCCTGCGCCAGCTTTGATTACTGAGCGGGCGGTCCCGGCAGGGAGGCCACTTTGGTTGCTGATGACGACTCCGGTAGCATTCAGGTCTATAGTCGTGCCGGTGCTGTCTGCGACGGTAAAGGTTCGGTTGGCACCACCCAAGGCGAGGTCACCGGTAATCGAGGCTGCGGTGGTCCAGTCGCCCGTGGCATCCACGGTGACATTGCCGCCCAAGGTCAGGACGCCTGCGCCAGTGGTCACTTGGTTCACACTAGTCGCTATGCCACCAGCTCCACCAAACGTCAGCGCGGCGATCGTGTTGTTGTTGCCATCGAGATCAAAACGGGCCGATGCACCCGTGGTGTTGTTCACCGTCACGGTGCCCGTTGCCGAGGTGGCTGTGGCATTGGCGGTGCGCAAAATGCCTTCGTTGATCGTCGTGCCGCCCGTGTAGGCGTTGGTGCCGCCGAGCAGCAAGGTTCCGGCCGTCGTCTTGGTCAATGTGGCACCGGGATTGGCACCGCCGCCGTTGAGCTGGGCGAGGTTTTGCAGGGTGCCGGATTGGGCGTTGAAGGTGATGGTGCCGACGTCGGCCGTTGCCACGGTTCCCACACCGCCTATGCTGCCTGCTGTCACGTCGAGCGTGCCGCCGTTCAGGGTGATGGTGTTGGTCTCGGTCCCCAAGGTAGCATTGGTGTAAAGAATGTTGCCGCCCACGGTGAGGGTGCCGGTGCCAGTGATATTGATGGTGGAGGTCGCGGCATTCTCCGCATCAAGCGTGGCTTGGCCCATTCTGAGGTTGATCGTGCCCGAGAGGGTGAGCGAGCCAGCGCTGATGTTGAGGGCCGAGATGGCGGTGTTCACCGTGGTGGCCGCATTGGACGCGGAATTCTGCGCGCCCATGGTGAAGGCTGTCGCCACGGTGGTCGCTCCGCCGGTGATGTTGAGAGTGGCGTCGGTGTTGCTGCCGTTGCCGGTCGCTCCTGCGACGGTGTTCACGCCCATAGTGACGGTGCCGATGGCATTGGTGCCGCCGTTGATGAGCACCAGAGCGGTCGCGTCGCCAGTGGTTGAGGCGCTCGACGAGTTGGTAGCCATTGTCAGGGTGGTGATGGTCGCGTTTGCACCGATGTTGAGCGTGCCAGTGACGTTGCCGGTGGTAAGCGTCGTGCCCGTGCGCGCGGCGACGTTCACAGTGGTCACGTCAAGGCCGGAGCCAAGCGCGGTGTCGTAGGTGAAGGTGCCTGTGCCGCTGCCTGTCGTGCCAGCGCTGCGGCCACCGATGTTCAAAGTCGTGAGCAAAATATCCGCGCCGTGTCCGGTAAGGTCCACCGTGCCGGCCATATTGGCGGCCGTGGTCGCGTTTCCATTCTGCACGTTCATTGTGGTGGCTCGCGTGGCTCCTCCAGCGAGGCCACGCACCTTGAATGTCCCGGAAGCACTGCTGAAATCGAGGGTGCCCGTCGCACGGTTGGCTCCACCACCGATGGTAATCGTAGTAGCATTGAACTCATTGGTGGTGACGCCGAGCTTGATCGACTGCACCGAGGCAGGACCGGATACGGATGAATCGCTCGAGATCGTTGTGGCAACGATGGTGCTGATTGGAGCCAGAATCAGGCTTGTCCCACCCGAGCCATTGGAACCAACGTCACCCACTCTGAGAGTTCCTGTGCCCAAATTGGCGTAAAAGGTGGACAGGCCACTGAGATCCATCGTGACAGTGTTACTGAAGTTACTGCTGTTGGTAAGACCGAGGGTGACGCCCAAGTTCGTCGGCGCACCCACTGCACCAATGGTGAGTGCACCGCCGCCGGTTGCGGTCAATTTGGTGGCGGTGTTTGCGGCCGTATTCAAGACGCCCACATTGACCGCACCGTTAAGGCGCAAGGTCTGGCCGGCGTCGATATTAATGGTGTTCGCGCTGGCCGAGTTGCTCTGGACGAGGGTTGTGCCGCCGAATGTGGCATTCACCCCGCTCAGGTTGAGCGCGACGACATTGGTGCTGGCGGAACCAAGAGTAAGAGTGTTCGTCGCGTCGGAGAGGTCTTGAGCTGCCGTGAACGTAAGCGTGCCCGTGCTGAGCGTGGTTCCACCGCCATACGTGTTGGTGGCACCCAGGATCAGCGTGCCTACGCCGGTCTTGATGATACCGAAGGTACTGGCACCGTCATCGATCACACCGTTCACGGTGAGGGCGTTCGTGGCGGATGTGGTGGTGATCGTCGGTGTCGCCGTCAAGGTCACCGCCCCGGTGCCAAGGTTCAAGGCGTTGGTGCCGGTGAAGGTGAAGTTGCCATTCCAAGTCTGGGCATTGTTGGTGCTCGTTGTCCCGGCGACAGTGGCATCAATGGTGCCGCCGTTGATGGTAAGGGTATTCGCCCCGAGGGCTCCCGCGTGGCCGATGTTCAGGTTGCCGGAGTTGATCGTCACACCACTGGCGATGGTGTTTGCTGCATTGAGATTCAAGGTGCCAGTGGTGACAGTGGCACCGCCGGAGATGATGTTGGCTCCGCCAAGGGTGAGCGTGCCGCCCGTGACTGCCACGGAACCGGTGATGGCATTGGTGCCGTTCATGGTCGCGGTCCCAGCGGTGACGCTGACTCCCGCACCGATGCTGCTGTTTCCGCTCATGGTGAAGGCGGTGCCTGAAGCGGTGACCGTGCCGCCGATGGTGTTTGTCGCCCCGCTGAAGGTGCCGGTGCCTGCGGTTACGGCGAGATTGCCGCCGATAGTGACTGCGCCGCCGATAGCAAGCGTGCCCGCACCAGCCTTGGTGAGCGAGCGGGTGCCTCCGCTTTCGGTGATCGCTCCACCGGCAGTCAAAGTATTAGCGGTGGTGGTCACGGTCGCATTGCCTGCAAGGTTCACGGCACCGGTGCCCAGATTCAGGGAATTGGTGCCGGTGAAGGTGTAGCTGCCATTCCAGTTCATGGCAGGATTGCTGCCGCTGGTGAGGTTGATCCCGGCGACCGTGCTGTTGATGGTGGTGCCAGGGGCGATGGTGAAGGTTCCGGTGCCGAGCGCCGAGTTGTTATTGAGGTTCAGGGTGCCAGCGGACAACGTGTAGTTGCCGGTTCCCGTGTTCGCGCCGCTCAGCGTGACGCTGCCTGCGCTGAGTTGGGTGACATTGGCATTGAAGGCCACTGGAGCGGTGAGGGCCAATGATCCGCTGCCGTCAATGTTCCAGGTCTGATTTCCTGCGACCGTGAGCGGCGCATTGATCGTGATGTTCCCGCCACCCGCTTTCACCTCGATACCGGCAGAGGTTGCCACGGGGGAGATCGTCAACGTTCCACCGGCTCCTTGATCGATGGTGACCGCTGTGATACCCGTAGGAACATCGGTGAAAGAGAGACTGTCGATGGCGATGGCCGCATCGAGAGTGGTGGTGATGGTGTTGGTCACTGTGGGCGTGCCCGTGGCACTGAACACCACCGTATTGGAAGCGAGCGGTTTAGTAGCCGAGTCGGTTACACCAGCTAAATCCGTCGTCCAGTTGGCCGTAACTGTGCCGAGCGTGTCCCAGGATTGGTTCTGACCTCCACGCCAGTAAATGGGGCTGAAGGCCGTGGCGACGATATTGACCAACGTGTCAGTCGCCGCGACCGAGATGTTCCAACCACTGATGCCCGTTCCGAGCAGATAGCTCGCACCGCCGGAAGTCAGGCCGCTGCCTGCGCTGATGAGGTTGTAGGTGTTCGCCCCGATGCCAGCTCCGGTGTTGAAGAAATTCAGGGTGATGGTTCCAGAGGCCGTCGCAGCGCCCGCTAGGGTGAGACTGTCGTTGTTGACGCCATCAAGTTCAAAGCCAAGATTGGCACCGCCGGTGAGACTGAGCGAGGAGAGACCGGTCAAAGCCTGAGCGGCACCGTTGCTAAAGTTCATGTTTCCGGTGGCCCCGACGCTCAGATCGGAAATACCGCCCGTGCCGAAACCAGCTTGCAAGGTTCCATCGCTCACCGTGACCGTGTTTGTTCCCGTGGTCCATCCGGTGGTTCCGGGGATGATGACCGCACCGGGGCCGGTCTTTGTCAACGGGCCAGTGCTCGCAGCGTCGATACCGCCGGTCAGGGTCAGGATGCCCGTGGACTGTGTCGTATTGAGGGTGCCGCCGGAGGCATTCAGTGTCGCCACACGGTTGGCACCAAGGGCGACTGACCCGGCTCCGGTGTAGCTGAGGGTGCCGCCATTGAAGCTGAGGGTGTTGGTCGCACTGGCATTCCCGAGTTGAGCACTTGTGGCGAAGGCCAACGTGCCGCCGTTGATGGCCACGTTGTTTACAAAGGTGTTGCCCAAGCCGTTGTCGGTCAGGGTCACCGTCCCGCCGGTGGACTTGACAACTCCGGGTGCGATGAAGCCGCCGGCGCCGGTGAAGTTCACCGTGCCGCTCTGGATGCCGATATTGGCCGCCGAGGTGAGCGTTCCGGTGCTGCCGGTGATGCTGCCGCTCTGGAGCGCCACCGTGCCGACGGTGTCGGTGAAGGTGACGGCATCGAAGATGCCGCCAGCGACCGTCAGATTGCTGCCGCTATCGATGGCTCCATTGATGCCTAATGCGAGCGTGCCGCCATTGACCAGAGTTGTTCCGGTGTAGGTGTTCACCGCTCCGAGGGTCAGGGTGCCCGCGCCGTTCTTGGTGAGGCCGCCGGAGACGTTGGCGACCGTGGTGGGGACGCTGATGGCCGCGCCCGTGCCACCACCGCCAAGAAGAGTTACGCCGGTTGGCGCAACCGTATAACTGCCGGGATTGGTCACGACGATGCCGGTGACCTGACCGAAGGTGCCGCTGGCAGGGTCGAGATCGACCGTTGCATAACCCGTGGCAGCGGTGCCAGTGCCGCCGGTGAACTGCACCAGCGGGGCGCCGATGTAACCGCTACCAGCGGCGGAGACTGTCACCGAGCTTGGGAGGACGCCGTCGCCCGTGGGAGCAACCAAGGGCCTGGCCAGAGTGATGGCGAAGCCGTTGCTGTCGATCACCGCACCACCGTCAAAGGATCCGAAGGCCCCGTTGACCACAGCGTTGGTGACGCCGGAGGGAACAAAGGTGGTGGAGGCACCGGAGGCCCTCAGCGTGCCGCCGTTGAAGTTCACATTGGCCCGGCCAGCACCGGTGATATTCGCGGCGGTCGCGGTGATACCCAGGCCGAGCAGAGTGCCGGAGTTCAAATTGAGGGTTGCAACCGAAACAGAAGAGCCAACTCGTCCGAACTGCACGGTCTGCCCGCTGTTGTCCACCAAACCTCCCGCCACGTTCATCGTGGCATTGATACCCGTTTCACCGAGGCTAATACTGGCGGTCGGAGCGCTACGAAGCACCGAACCGCCCGTGGTGGTGAATTCGCCCTGGCCGTTGCGAATGAGGATGAAGTCTCCGGTCGTTGTCAGGATGCCTCCCGACACCTGAATGACCCCGACGGATGCCGGAGTAATCGTCGCTCCGGTTTCAAGGCGTGGAGTGGTTACCGTGCCACTGGAGAGGAACAACCCTCCATAGCCACCGTTGCCAATGCTGGCGAATCCTGCAGTTATCGCCGCGGTGGTAGCCGCGAGGGATCCGCCGCTGACGACGATTGAGCCGACGCCCGTCGCGTTGGCGCCGATCGTGTAGGTGGCAGAAGAGTAGCTGCCTCCCGCCGGCACATAGAGCGCACCGCTCGTAGCGGCACCGCTGCCGACGGTCGTGGTGCCGAAAGTCGCTCCCGGATTGACCGTGCCGGTCACATTCAAGCGTCCCCCGTTCACGGCGACCGTGCCCCGGAGAGTGGAGGAAGCGCCGGAGAGAGTCAGCTCCCCGGTGCCCACTTTGGTGAGGCCGAGGGTGGCCGCGGCCCCATCCACCAAGGCACCGCTGAAGGTCGTGTCGGAGGCATTGCCGACGGTGAGGGTTATTGCCGTGCTCGCATGGTTGTTCTGGACCGTGCCGCTTCCAGCGAGGGATGGGATCGTGTTATTGACGCCGTTCAAGCGCAGGATGCCGGTGCCATTGATGACCATCGCCGAGTTCTGGCTGAGGTTGCCGGCAACGGTGCCTTGTAGGATGCCGCCATTGCTGATCGTCGTGGTGCCGCTGTAGGTGTTCAAGCCAGCTGCCGCAGACATAATGGTAAGGCCCGAGCCACCGTCATTGTTGATATCCAATGTGGCTGCGCCTGCGCCAGTGATTGCTCCGCTGATAGTGAGAGATGAAGGTGCCGTTCCATCCACGCTCCAGGTCTGGGCACCGCCGAGGACGACGGGTGCGGAAATGGTGATCGCTCCGGCATTGGCGGCGACGCTGATGCCGTCGGTGGCTGCCGTTGGATTGATGGTGAGCGAGTTCGTCGCGACAGCACCCGGAGCGACGCTCACACTGGTGATGGTGCCCGGCGTGCCGGTGAACTTGAGGGCGTTGATGGCGAAGGAATTATCCAGCGTGGTGGCGAAGGTCGGCCCGGTGGCGTTTGCCGTGCTGAAGTTGACCGTGTTGTCGGCTCCGGGGTTGAATCCGGCGTTTGTGGTGGTGCCATCCAGCGTCGTCCACCAGTTCGTGTTGGCACCACTGAAGGTGGACCAACTGTTGCCGAGGTTTCCGCGCCAAAAGACGTCACCCGCTGCTGCGGCTGTCAGGGTGAGTTGAACGAGCGAGTCCGTGCTGGTGCCGAACGAGTAAGTGTAGCCGCCTGGGGCACTGGAGAGCGTGTAGGCCGCACCAGCCGAGGTCAGGCCGCTGCCTGCGCTGATGAGGTCGTAGGTTGATGCGCCGCCAAAGCCGGCGAGACCGGTTAGGTTAAAAGCAATCGTGTTGTTCGCCACGGCTGCACCGGTGGCCACGATGCGGTCGGATGCAGCGGTGTTGGCGCCGAGTTCCATGCCCAGCGTGGCGATACCCGTGCCAGCCCCGAGGCTCAGCGTGCCTGCGCCGCCAGCGAGGGCAAATCCGCTTGTGTTGATCGTGTTAAACGTTGCTCCACCGGCCACCTGAAGACCAGTGGTGGTGAGGGCCGCAGCAGGGGAACCGGTGACATTCAAAGTGCCCGCGCTCACATTGATGGCACCCGTGGCGAGAATGCTCGCATTGCTCAGCGTCAGGGCCGAGGTCGGGCTCTTTTGGATGAGGTCGGTCACGTTCGCACCGATCTCCGCGCTGATTGTGGTCGTGCCAGTGGCGAGACCGCTGTTCGTGATGGAGCCCGTGTGGTTGACGGCAGTGGCACCGCTCACGGTGACTACGCCAGTGGTGGCGTTATTGCTAATTGTGAGGTTGCCCGTGCCGGTGATGCCACCGCCTACAGTGAAGGTGCCCGTTGTGCCGGTCTTGGTGAGGATCAGATTATTCGCAAGGGTAATTCCGCCGCTGAAATTTGTGCTTCCTGTGGTGGTTCCGCCCATGAGGGAAAGACCTCCGGTCGAGCCAGCAACCACGTTGATCGGATTGGTGTAGGTAAATGAATTTGCTGCGATGACGGTTGCGTCCGCGCTGCCACTCGTGTCGCCGATAAAGATGGTTCCGTTGCCAAACGTGGTAGCGACGTTGCCACCGATCACGGTGCCCGCTTTCACGGTGAGTCCGCCGGTAGCGGTATTCGCAACTGCCGCGAGAGTGAGGATACCGCTGCCGGTCTTCACGAGGGCGACGTTGTTTTCATTCGCACCCGCACCACCGAGGAAGCCAAGGTAAGATGTCACGGTGTTCTGGTCCACCGTCAGCGTCGAGACGCTGGCGTTGCCGCCGACGATGGCATTTCCCGCAACGCCCACCAGTTGAGTGACGGTTTGGTCCGCTGCCGCGCTACCACCAAGCTGAAAGGACGAAGTGCCCGTCAAAGTGACGCTTCCTGTGGCCGGAAGCGTGTTGGTGCCGCCGTTGAGGATCAGGCGTCCGGCGTTGACCACGCTGTTGCCGGTGAAAGTGGATGCCGCTCCGAGCGTGAGGCTGCCCACGCCGTTCTTGGTCAGGCCCCCTGCGCCAGCATTACCGATGGCGGCGGCGAGGGTGACGTCGTTGCCATTGGTATCAAGCACCGCGCCCCCCGTGCCGACGGTGACCGTGCGGGCCGAGATGTCATACGTGCTGGCCGCGGCCCAGCGCAGGCCGCCGCCGAAGAAGTTCAAGGCACCGCTGCCGAGTTTGGCCAGTGTATCAGCCTGCACGAGACCCTGGTTGAAGGTCAGGCTGGTGTTGGCGTTGCCTGCATTGGTGAGGACGAGCGTGCCAACACCTGATTTCACGAGAGCAGTGGTGGAGGTGAAGGGTGCATTGATCGTCAACTGGCCGACAGGGGCGGTGACGTAAACATAGTAGGGGTTGACCCCGGCACCGCCGGTCGTGAGGCCGGTGAGGGTGCTGATGCTGTGACTGGCCGCCCCAGCGGAGAGAATCGCGCCCGAGGTGATTTCCATTGGTGCGGCTGTGCCGGTGAAGTTGATGGCCGTTCCAGAGTCCAGCACCAAGGAGTTGATGGCCGCTGGCTGGGTCATCGCGGTTGTGGCTGCGTAGCGGACGTTGTTGTTAAGGGTGGGCGCTGCGGTGCTGTCGTATTCCGCCGCCGCTAGTGGACGAACACCGTTGGCACCCGCAACCGTAACAAAAGAGTTACCGAGACCGGCCGCGGTGGCATCCCCCACGAGGTAGGGAAGAATGATGAGGTTCTGGGTGGTCCCGACGATGCCCCCCGGAGTGGTGCCGATGCCTCCGCTCGGAGGTGTGGTAAAGACGATCTGACCACGTTGAGTGGCGACCGAGTTCCCCAATCCCAAGCCGCGCACCAAGGCGGTGGCGTTGTTGGTCGTCGCGAGGGATGCAAAGGTGATCTGACCTACCGTGTTGGCAATCGCAGAAGTCGCTGTGATGACATTGTGCCCTGCTCCCAAGGTGAGCGCATCGACCACCTCCGTTGCATTGCCAGTGGAGGCAGATTTGTTCAGCGCGAATCCCGCGCCTCCCGCCGTGTTGTTCAAGAGCACTGTGGCGGCATTGTTGATCCGGTTGTTGGAGGCAGTCTGATCCTGGTTATTCTGTAGCGTGCTGGTCGGTCCGTTCAGGATGATGGCCGCCACTGATGGCAGGTTCGCGACGTTGGCGTTGAGCAAAACCTGGCCCTGGTCGATCCTCAACGTGCCGGTGAAGTTCCCGGTGCCGCCATTAACGTTATAAGTGAGAGCGGCAGAGCCGGATTTGACCAGCGTGGAATCCGATGGCCCGGTGAATAATCCGCTGTAGGTGAGGGTACTGGTCTGGTTAATCGTAAGCGTTACACCCGAGGCCAAGGCGACGGTGCTGCCGCCGTGGGTGCCAGTGTTGCCGCCGTTGAGACTACCGATGGTTTCGTTGCTCTGCACGTTGAGGGTGACCGCAGCGCCCACCGTCGCCAAGTTTACTTGCTGGGTATCGCCGATTGCAACCCCGCCGGAGACGTTCAAGATGCCTCCATGCAGTGAAAGGGCACCCGTCGAACTGTTGAAGCCGCTCAAAATGAGCGTGCCGGTGCCGGCCTTAGTGATCAAGTTTGCACCGCCGATGGCGGAGGAAACGGTGAGTGGCTGCGTGGCGCTGTCCGTGGTGAACACCAGTTCGGCACCGACGTTACCCGTGATACGACCACCGGAGATAGAGGTGGTGCCGCCGACGGTGCTGGTCTGGAGCACGCCGCCGCTATCAATCTGCAGGAGTCCGCCAGGGGCGATGGTCAGCGCAGATGCGTCCGAGCCATTGAAGCGGACGCTGTTGAGCCGAGTCTCTGTATCGAGCGACCCGGTGTAACCGGTCGAATCGGAGAGGTTCACGCCCAGAATATTCGTCACGGTGGACAGCGCGTCGTTCGTCGTCGTCGTGGCCGCAACGATGTTGCCGCCCGAGTTTGTGGCGAATGATGCGACACCGCCGCTGGTGACGGTCGCCCAGCCGCCGCCGACGCCGAGCAATCCGGTGGTCGCGTCATTGGTGGTGCTGGTCAGCACGCCATTGGTTGCGCTCTGAGTGCCGGTAAGATTAAAGCGAGCCGTTCCTTGGCCAACGGTGCGAGCGATGGCGTTCAAGTTCAGGGCAAGCCCTTGGCCTGAACCAGGATTCATGTTCACCGTGGCGGAGTTAACCGCAAACGAACTGGCGGAAACGGCTTGAAGAGTATCGTTAGAGGCGTTGCCATTCAGCGTGAGGGTGCCACCTTGGAGGAACAGCGAACCTGCGGCATTAATCTTGGCGGTATTGCTCGTGGTATAATCCAAAAGCAAAGTGCCTGACTGCATGGTGATGCTTCCGGTGAGGCCTGAGTTGTTGCCACTCAAAGCAGTTGTCGCCGTCGTTGAGGTGCTCATTACGGTCAAGCCAGCGAAGGTGTTGTTGCCTGAGAGGAGCAAATTACCCACACCCTGTCTCGTCAATAAAAAGGCACCAGTGACAGGCGCGGAGATGGTCAATTCATATTCTGCGGGCAGAACGCTGGTGCTGTTACCGACGGTGATCGTGCGGGCTGCACCTAAATTGAGATTCCCAGCACCCGAGGCGGTGATCAAGGCACCCAACGGGTTCCCAGTCACCGAGTAAGTAACCGTGCCACCGAGGGTATAAGTGCCGGTGCCGATGGCAACGGTGCCCTGACTGGTGGCCATGCCCGTGCCACCGCCGAAGGTCAGCGCCGCGCCAGTGAAGTTGTTGTTCGCCAAGTCCACCATGGCCGGACCAGCCGCATTGGCGACCGTCAAAGTTCCCGTAGCGTTCAATGCATTGGCCACGCTGAATCGCAGCACGCCGCCGTTAACGTTTGTGCCGCCGGTCCAAGCTGAGGTAGTTGGATTCGAGAGTGTCAGCACGCCCGTTCCTTGCTTGGTGAGTGCGTTGCCCGCCGAAGCTCCAGCCGCGAAGGTGCCGGAGAATGTGGAAGAGGTATTATCACCGCCGACCGTCAGTGTCTTTGAAGAAGCACCTGAGTTTAATACCGTTCCAGACCCGGCAAGCGAGCCGATGGTCTCGGTCTGGTTCGCTGCCGTGCCATTGGTATCGAGGGTTCCCGAAGCACCAACGGTGACAGGACTGAGATCGGGAAGAAAGTTCGCCGAGGTCCCTTGCAAAGTGCCGCCGTTAATGAAGGTCGGGCCCGTGTATGTATTTGCGGCATTCAGTCGCAAAATACTGCCTGCGGGACCAGTCTTTGTCAGCCCACCAGCCCCGCTGATGACGCCGTTCAACTCAAGCGACGCGCTAGCGCTGGTGACGTCGATGGTGGCATTGCCGCCCTGGAGGGCGTAGGTGTGCGCACCCAGAGTTGCGGCAGCGCCGTTGATTGTTCCGGTAACGCCCGTGTATTGAAGCGTGGCGCCATCGCGGATGGTGACCGCCGTGGTGGAGCCGTTGCCAAGGCTGCCCGCTCCAGCCGCCGCCACATTGCTAAAACTCAGGGTGCCACCCGCAACAACCACGGTGCCAGTAAACGTGTTCGTGCCAGCGATGGTGAGGAGGCCGGGGCCCGCCTTGACGAGGTTCGTGAGAGTCCCGGAAATGCCCGCATTCACCGTCACACCGTTCGTGGTGTTGTATTGCTGGAAGATCAGATCACCACCGGCGACGGTCGCTTGCGTAAGAGTGGCCCCGCCCGTGGCGTTGATGTTCCAACCGTCCGTTCCGTCAATCAGGATGGCACCCGGAGAAGCGGCTGCCGTCCCGCCGAGTGTCATATTGAAGGAGTCCAAGTTCAGTGTCTGCGTGCCACTGCCTGTGGAACTGAGTTTCAAGGAGCGGATTGTGGAGACAGCCGTGGTCTGGGTCTGTCCTGCCGTCAGGATGTAGGCCGTGGTATTGACGCCGCCGCCAGCGACAGGAAGGACAGTGACCGGAACAAATCCCGTGGTGTTGGTGTTGATACCGGTATTGAGCGCCCAATTGAAAGTGTTCGCGGTGCCATCGGAGAAGACGAGTCGGTTGTTGAGTGTCGTGGCTGTGTAAGCGGTCCCGAGCTGGACGGCGGTATTGGTGGGCGCTGTAATCAAAAGCGCTCCTGATGCCGTCGCCGTCACGGCACCGGTTCTGAGCGTGGTGCCAGAAGTATCACCCGCCACCATCGTAATCCCGCCCCCGGTCACACCCACCGTCAAGGCTCCAACGACCTGATTGGCCGCAAGCCCCGCCTTGCCGGTCATCGTGAAGTTGCCGCCCGTGATCTGGAGGGGAGTGGCGGCCAGCAAGCTGGTGAGTGAGGTATTGGCAAAGTCGAGATCGATACCGCCACCATTGATGATGGTATTGCCCGTGTAAGTGCTCGCCAGCGTCGGAGCGAGGGTTAGGGTGCCCGCGCCGATTTTCGTGATGGCAATATTTGCAGCCGTGGTAGGCAAGATGCGTCCGGTGAAGGTCGTGCTAGTGTCATCGCGACCAACCGTCAGAATACGCGCCGTATTCAGAATGTTGGTGACGTCGCCCGCTCCAGCCAATGAACCGATGGTGAAAGCTGCGTTCACATCCAACGCCCCACCGGTATTCACGGTCACCGCCGAACGGACCGGCAGTCCGGTCGTGGAGGTGATTCGCAATGATCCGCCGTTGATCGTGGTGGTTCCCGCATAAGTGTTCGCGGCATTCAGCACCGTGATCCCCGCGTCGTTCTTGATGAGGTTGCCAGCGGTGGAAATCACCCCCGTCACAATGGTTGAACCCGCCGCAACCGCGCCCGTGCCATTGAAGGAGATGTCAGAGGTCAAGGAACGAAGCGCACCGGACAAGGTCAGCGTGCCAGTCGTGGCGCTATTCGTGATCGCCAGCGTATCATTGAACTGAATGCCTGTGGAAATGACATCGTTGGCATTGGCCCCCAGCGCCTTGCTGATCGCCGCAGCGCCACTGGAGACATCCATGATCAAATACCCGCCCGTGCCCGCTGCGAGCGTGAATGTGTTGGAACCATCCGAATCCCCGATGTTGAGAGTGCCCAGGGTAATGACCTGACCGAGGTTCACCGTTTGGTTAGCCGTGATGTTATTGTTCAGGTTCGCGACATCATCAATCCCGTTGGCAAATCCGGCGGTGGTCCAGTTTCCGTTCGAGTTCCAGGCATTGGGGCCTGTAGTGTCGATCTGCCACAAAAACGTCGCCCCCTGCAAAGGCTGGCCGATCTGCCAAAAGGAGATCAGGAGGAGCATCAATGAACTGATGGACCGGCGGTAGGCGCGCAAATGCTTCATAGTAAACAAAATGGGGCGGACGAGCAGATTAACCGATTTTGGTGTCGCGGATCAAGATAATGTTCGGTTTAACGTAAAGAATATCTTCGTCTTCGGCTACAACATTTCATTGCGCCGCCGCGAGAACACCCAAAGTGACAGTCTCTGAAGAGAAAGCGCTGCCCACCCGCCGGGCGATCACAAAGCCGCCCTCCCTAGTTTGAAGGCGAGGCCGTCGCTGGCGGAGTAATTATCAATGGGCGCGGTCTTGCCGCTTTTGCCGCGCCGAGTTTCAACCGGTAATGCGCGAAACCGTCGCCACCGAGCAGGACATCATCGAACCCGCCGATGATCTGCTCCGGCGGGCCGTGGCCGTGACGCGGCAGCATGTCTAGATTGGAATTGCCGCCAAACCACCGGATGCCGGGCGGGGCGAAGTACTGCGGCGGCAGAAAAGTGGCGAACGTGGCGTGATGCACCGACACGCGGCTACGACCGCAGCTTCATCAGCGCCGCGCGCACCATCAGCAGCTCGCCAACGTTTTCGGCGGTGAGCAGGCCGAGAAGGTCGCCGCTGAGGGGATCGGTGACGGGCAGGGCGGGGCAGTCGCTGGCTGATAACTCGGCGAGCGCCTCGGTGAGATCGGTGGCGGGATGCGTGGCGGTGGGACAAGGGCGCATGACATTGACCACGGGATGATCCGGGCCTTTTTCCGCGAGTGTGGCGATGAGATCACGCCGTGTGAGCATGCCCTGTATGCCGCCGTGCAGATCGAGCACCGGAAAGTCCTGCTGCACGCCGGCGAGGAGCAGTTCCACCCCATCGCGCAAACGTGCATCCGGCGGCAGGCTGCGGAAATCCGTGAGCATGACATCCCGCACGCGCAGATCCCGCGTGGCTTCCTCCTGCGTGACGGCGGCGGCTTCCTGACCCGCCGCCATGAAGATGAAGAAGGCGATCAAGAGCAGCATCGGGTGAAACGTGGCGGTGAGCAGCATGTAGATGGCCACCAGCATGGCGATGCCCTGGCCGAGCGAGGCCGCCCAGCGCGTGGCGGTGCCGTAATCCAGGAACATGGCAAGCAGGGCGCGCATGATGCGGCCACCATCCATGGGAAAGGCGGGAATGAGATTGAAGACGACCATGACGACATTCCACACCATGAGTTTTTCAAAGAAGTGGCCGGTCTTGCCGAAATCGAACGCGGTGTCGAACGCGGCCTGGATGCCAAACACCAGCCAGATGCCTGCCGCGATGATCACATTCACCAGCGGGCCACTGATGGCGACCACCAGCTCATGTGCGGGTTTGCGCGGCATGCGTTCCAGCCGCGCGACGCCGCCGATGGGCAGCAGTGTGATGTCCGGTGTGCGGATGCCGTAGCCACGCGCCGCCATGACGTGGCCGAACTCATGCAGCACCACGCAGGTGAACAGGGCGAGGATGAACAGCATGGACTCCAGCGCCGCCGCCATGCCCTGGCCATTCATGAGGCCATGGCTGGCGACAAACAGCAGCAGCAGGAAAAACGTGGCGTGGATGCGCACCTCGGTGCCGGCGAAGGTGAAGAGGCGGAAGGACCATTTCATAGGGGGACGGTGCGGTGCGTTATTTTTTCTTCTCCTTGGACGGATCGTAAAAGATACGGATGTCCGCGTCCTTGATGCCGAGGATTTCCTGCGCTCGCCGCAGGGCGTTGCGGGTGGAGAGATTCGGATTCGAGGGGCTGGCGGGGAAGATGTTTTCCTTGCCGACGATGTCCACTAGGCCGGCGTCCCGCAGCACGCGGTACAAATCCTTCACCACGCCGCTGATGATGAGGTCGCGTCCGTCGGAACGCAGGTTGAGAACAAGTTCCTCAATGGCCATGGTGCAGGTGGCGTCGAGATGGCGCGCGTTTTTGAGCCGCAGGATGACGATGCGCAGGTTCGGGTCCGCACAGGAGCGCTGGATCTGCGTGCGGAACAGCTCGGCCGAGGCAAAAAACAACTCGCCTTCGACATGCACGATCGAGATCGAGGGATGCTGGCGACCGCCCTGCTGCGCTTCGGCCAGGACGCCTTCTTCATTGAACTCATACTCGACCAGCATCGGACGGCTCGCTTTGCGCAGGTACAGCACCACCGAGGCACCGATGCCGACAAAGATCGCCACATGCAGCGGCAGCATCAGCGTGGCAAACAGCGTGACCATGAACACCAGCGCGTCGGAACGCGTGGCATTGATGCAGATGTACATGTGGCGTTTGTGAAAGAGCGACACCGCCACGCAGACCACCAGCGTGGCCAGCGCCGCCCGCGGGATGTAGGCGACTGCGCCACCGATGAGGAGCGCCCCGATCAGGCAGCAGAGTCCGTTCCACATGCTGGCCAGTCCGGTACGCGCACCGGCCGCATAGTTCAGCGCGGAGCGCGTGAGTGAACATGAGGCGGGCATGCCGCTGAAATAGGCGCAGGCGAGGTTGGAGGCCCCCAGTGCGAGCATGTCCTGACTTTGATCCACGCGCTGATTCGAGCGGCTCGCCAGCGTCTTGGACATGGCGCTGTTCTCCAGCGTGGCTAGAAACGCCAGCGCCAGTGCCAGACCAAACAGGCGGCTGGAGTCCGCCAGTACACCGCCGGAGATGAAATCAGGGAAAGGCGGCAGCAATTCGCTCCAATTAAACGTGCCATTACGGAATGTCGGCACATTCAAGCCCAGCGGCTCAGTTGCAAAGGACAGCAGTGAGACCATGACGATCGTGATGGCAAACGCTGGCCAGCGCGGCAGCCACCGTTTGACGCTCAGGTAGCTGGCCAGCGTCAGGGCGGAGAAGGCAATGCTGACCCAGCCGACATGCTCCAGATGACTGAAGATACGGTGCAAATGGCCGGGTAGCGTGATGATGAGGCGGCCGCTGGCCTGCAACACTTCGGCGGGAATTCCCAGCAGCACCGGCAGTTGGTTCACACTGATCAAAATGGCGGCACCCGTGACATAAGCCACGATCACGGTCCGGCTGATGAATTGCGTCAAATCAGCAATCCGCAAAAAGGCCCCCACGATCAGCAGCGCCGCCGTCATGAACACCAGCAGCGGCATCATGCTGATCTGGTCCATTTGCGGGTAGGCCGCAAAGTAGGAAAACACCATGAACGCGGTGGCGTTGGTGGGGCCAAACAAGGTGTGCCGCGAGGAGGAAAGCAGCGGCCCGGTCAACGCGGCGATGGCCGAGCAGGTGATACCGTATTGCAGCGGCAGCCCGGCGATCAGCGCGTAGGCCATGCCCTGCGGGATGTCCAGCATCGCCACGGACACCCCGGCACGCAGATCCGCGAGAAAACTGCATTTCCCATAACCGAGCAGCGTGCGACGCAGCGGAAACGGGTCCAGCGCGCTTTGCGCCGCGACACTTTGCAGCGACGCCACGCCCTGATGGGTAAGGTCGCGCAAACGCTGAAACCATGCTTGAAGGTGCTGAAACAAGAGTAACTCCCTGAAATTAGTGCCATCATGCTAGACGCCTCAGCGGGGATCACAAGTATTGCCATGCATCGAATTGATGAGCAAACTCCCAGCATGTCCGAGCCAACTGACGAATCGATCCCAGACGTGGTGGAGCACCCCATCGGCCCGGAGCTCGACCTGCACACGTTTCGTCCCAATGAAATCAGCAGCCTGCTGCCCGAATACTTCGCCGAATGCCGGAAACGCGGCATCCTCCGCGTCCGCATTATCCACGGCAAAGGCCGCGGCACGCTGAGAGCTGGCGTACATCAGTTACTCGCCAAGCTGCCGGAGGTGCAGCAGTTCATCTGGCCTGCGGATGCAACGAGCGGCTCCTGGGGCGCGACGTGGGTGGTGTTGAAGGACGGGTCGGTGTAGATGAGATTGACGCAGGCGGCGGGGAGCTTCTGGAGCTAGTCGAGATTGTCCCGCAATAGACGACGCGGCTGCCATGACGGTGAAGGCGCGAACTGGCTTCAAGCTGCCACGCTGAGCAGCGGAATGGCAGCGTATTCCTTTTCATTCGTCTCCTGCGCAATCCTGATGTCGTAGTGTGACTGGAGATTGAGCCAGAAGTTGGTGCCCGTGCCGAAGGCTTTTCCCAAACGGATGGCGCTGTCGGGCGTGATGCCACGACGGGCCTTGACCAGATCGCTGATGCGGCTGGCAGGGAGACCGGTGGCCTTAGCCAGCTTGTACTGGCTGATGCCTTCAGGCTCCAGAAACTCGGCGAGCAGAATCTGACCTGGGTGGACCGGTGGAATGTGGTCAGCTTTTGTTTTGGTTTTCATGTTCTCAACAGGTGGGTGGGGCGAATGGGATCTTGCGCTAGTGGTAGTCGGCGATGTGGACGGAGCTGGCCTTGCCGGTTGCTTCGGACCAGACAAACAGAATGCGCCACTGGTTGTTGATTCGAATGCTCCAGAAGTCTTTCAGGCTGCCTGTCAGCTTCTTGCAATGCAGACCGGGACGCAGTTGCAGTGCTCGGATGTTTTCAATGGAGTCGAGCATCAGGAGCTTGGTATATGCGGAAGTCTGCATGTCCCGAGGCAGCTTTTTAGCGAAGCTGCCCTTGAAAACAGTCTCCCTCTCTTTGTCTGCAAAACTGATGATCACAGGCGTGATCCTAACAGTTTCCAGCGAGCAAAGCCAGCACTAGTTCTGTTTTTGGTGCCTACGGCAGCCACGCCGCACTCGTCCACACCTTCGGCTTCGCGTTCTCCAGCTTCTCCAAATCGACCGGGGTGCTGTTTTTCACCTCCAGCTTCTGCCCACGAATTTCCAAGGTCAGCGCTCCCTGCAGATCGGCCTTCTCCAACCAGAAGCGCAGGCGGAGGTCGGCGGTGGTTTGGGCTTCGACTGTGGGCGGGCGCTCGACGGGGAGGATGAAGGGCGGCACGTCCTTGCCGGCGGCGTTGATGAGGCGCACGTCCGGCGGCTGCATGGAGAGCGGGCGGGGGCTGGTATTCTTGTAGCGCACTTCGAGATCGAGCCGGGCGTTGCCAAAATCACGCTCCAGCGTGCAGCGGCGGAGCTGCAGGGGGGCATCCGCGCTCAGTTCGGCCACGGGGGCGTCCAGACCGGGGCGGCCTGCCGTCTTAAAGGACCACCAGACGGCGATGCCGCCGGCGATCAGCAGCAGCCAGACTTCAAATCGCTGAAAGATGCGCATGGGGGGGGGTAAAATCGGAATGGCGTTCTCTGTTTGTCAAAACTCTCAAAGTGTCTATGCTGCCCGCCCCTCCCGTCCGGGCGCGGCTTCCGCCGCCCTGTGTTGCGATGGAAAACACCCGTCCCTAGCCCCTTTCCCATGAACATCAACGTTGAACATCAGCCCAACTGCCGTGCCGTCGCCCACATTCATGCGCTTGCCGCGCAGGTTGCCAAGGAGCGTGACGAGATCATCGCCTATTTTGCCACCATGGTGCGCCTCCCCGGCTACCGCCCTGGCAAAACACCCAAGAGCATCGTCGCCAAGCGCTACGAGAACGAGGTGAAGGACGAGCTGGAGAAAAAACTCATCAGCGACGGCCTGCGCCAGGCCGTGAAGAGCGAGGGGCTAGAACTCCTCAACGTCCTCGCCGTGAAGGACAAGCGCTACCACGAGTCCGACAAGAGCTTCAGCTTCAGCATCGAGATGAGCCTCGCACCGAAGTTTGAGCTGCCCGAGTACACCGGCATTCCGGTCAAACTCCCGCGCATCGAAGTCACCGACGCCGATGTGGACCACGATCTCCTCCACCTGCGCGAAAATCAGGCCACCTATGAAGACGTGGCACGCGCCGCCGCTATCGGCGACGTCGTCGTCCTCAGCGTCAGCGGCAGCCTCGACGGCCAACCGCTCGGCGACGTGATCGCGGACGCTCCCGCCCATCTCAAGGAGATGAAGGAAAACTGGTTCCTGCTGGCCGATGAAGACGACTTCCTCCCAGGCTTCTACGCCGGTCTCGGAGGCATCGCCAAAGACGACGAGCGCACGCTCAACATCACCCTGGCGGACGATTTCAACTTTGAAGCACTGCGCGGCAAGACCATCGCCTTTGCCATCCAATGCCACGGCGTGAAGAACAAGGCCGTGCCGGAACTCACCGAAGAACTCATCAAGAAAGTCGGCGGTGACGAGATGACCCTCGAAACCCTGCGCGACGAAGTACGCGACGCCATCCGCCGCCGCAAGGAGCAGGCCCGCGACGCCGCGAAGTCGAACCAAGTCATCGCCCACCTCTTTGAGAAGGTAGAATTTGAACTGCCCCAGGAAGTCGTGAACCGCGAGGCTCAGCGCCGCACCAATGAGATCGCCCAGCGCGCCATGCAGCAGGGCATCGGCGAGGAAGAACTCATCAAGCAGCAAGACGAGATCCTCAACAGCGCCACCAATCAGGCCCGTCAGAACGTGAAGGTCAGCTTCATCCTCGAGCAGATCGCCAAGAAGGAAAATCTCGAAGTGCCCGGCCAGAAGATCGCCATGGCCCTCGCCCAGATCGCCGAGCGCCAAAAGATGCCCGCGAAGAAGTTCATGGCCGAGGCGCAGAAGAACGGCCTCATCGACAACGTGCGCGGCGACCTGCTCCTGCAGGAAGCCATGGAGTTCCTCAAGGACAAGGCCATCGTCGAGGAAACCGAGCCAGAAGCGGAACACTGCGACACGCACAGCAAGTGATCGAAAGGTGGGGCGCTCGCAAAAGTAGGGCGCTTGCTCCTGCAAGCGCCGCCGCCGCTTGCAGGCCACCACACAGCTTTACCAGCGGGCAGCGGGATGTCATCATTTAACCCAGATGACCATTACCCTGCCAGCCGAACAGGACAGTTTCCTTGGCCGCCTTGTCGCGATGGGCCGTTTCCCATCACAGGAGGCGGCTGTGGTGAAAGCCGTCGAGTTGCTGGAGACGGAGGAATCCTTGAACTGGCTGCATCCTGAGCCGCTGAGCCGTGAAGACGCTGAGCGGGTCTATGCCCACGACTCTGCATGGGAGGCCGTGGAGAACTCTCTGGCTGGCTTGGCCGCTCCCGAAGTATGAAACAGTGGGAAATCCGAACTTATGCGTTCCCCGGTGCAGGCGGGCATCCGGCGGTGATCGTTTCCCATCCATTGCGGGTGGAACGCAAGGAAACCGTCGAGGTTCTCCTTTGCACGACTTTGCGAGCAGGCCACCATCCAGGCCCGGCAAAACGTCAAGGTGAGCTTCATCCTCGAACAGATTGCCAAGGTAACGATTCAGGAGGGGATTGAAGCCTGAAAGGCTTCCGTCGTATAGCCCAGGGATGAGTGAGGCTTGGCGAGCGATTCCCTGGGTTTGTGTGCGCAGCACCCCCGTGCAAACCCACGTCCCACGCTGGAACGCACGGCTCACCAGCAGCACCGCTCTCAGACGCTGCTGGCTCCCCTGGCACTCCGCTAACATCTTGGGTTTGCTTCCCACCTTGCGGTGACATTACCCAGGGAATCGCTCGTTCCTCGCTCATCCCTTGGGCTGTATTCCCGAAGCCATTCAGGCTTCCTCGAACCACCTGAATAGATACGAATATTCCAGCATGGAGTCCACTCTGCAGGGGATGCCCACTAGGCACCTCACGCTCGCTCCCCGCAGGCTTCGAAAGACCGCCGCCCCCACCTGCCGATCACAGCTCCTTGATCGACACATTCCTGAACTGAATCAGGCTGGAGGCCGGCGAGAGTTCGCCGGTCTTCGCGTTTTTACCGCCGTGGTGCTGGAGGCCGAGCTTGCCCGTTTCGGGAACGCCGGGGAGCTGCGCGTTTTCGATCACGGTCTGGCCATTGAGCACGACGGTGAGGCGGTCGCCCTTCATGGTGATCTCGAAGGTGTTCCACTCGCCCACGGATTTGTCGGCTTTCACTTTCGGCGTCACACCCGCCCGCACCTCGGCGGCATCGTTTTGTCCATGCGGTAGCCATAGACCTCGCCGGAACCGATGGGCCAGCACCAGATGTTGATCTGTGATTTGCCAACGCCACGCAAATAAATGCCGGAATCGGCATTCGGCGTGGGAATTTTGATCTCCTTGCCGTTTTCGTCGAGCTTGTGCGTGCCGTCGGGCAGCACGACCGGCATGTCGTAGAGGCCGGTCGTCTGCTTGAGCCGCCAGTCGATCTTCAGCGTGAAATCGCCTTATTCCTTGGCCGTCCACAGGTTCTTGTCCTTCGCAGGCGATTCACTGCACGCGTCGTAATCGATCACGCCGTCAATCACCTGCCAGTGGCCGTTGTCGCCTTCGGGCACGACCCAGTTCGTGAGGTCTTTGCCGTTGAACAGCGGCGTGAAGCCCTCGTCTGCGGCAAATGCGGCAACCGACAGGGCGAGGAGGGAGCAAAGGATCGTCTTCATGGTCGGAAGAGAACGAAGCCGACAAGGTTTGCATTGCACGCTGAAGCCTGAATGTGCCATGAATGCCGCATGTCGCACGATCTCCACGCCACCCTTAAGCAGCATTTTGGCCACAAGGCATTTCGTGCCGGGCAGGAGCAAGTCATGGAGGCGCTGCTGGCCGGACGCAGCGCGTTGGCACTGTTTCCGACCAGCGCGGGCAAATCGCTCTGCTATCAACTGCCCGCGCTGCTCATGGAAGGCGTGACGCTGGTCATCTCGCCGCTCATCGCACTGATGAAGGACCAGGTGCAGGCGCTGCGCGCGCGTGGCATTGCGGCGGCACGGCTGGATTCATCACTGTCGGCGGATGAAGCCGCGCAGGTCTTCGAGGACATGCGCAACGGCACGCTGAAGCTGCTCTACATCGCCCCGGAGCGGCTCATGAACGAAAACTTCATTGAGCGGCTCAAACGTCTGCGCATCTCGATGATGGCGGTGGATGAGGCGCACTGCATCTCCGAGTGGGGACACAATTTCCGCCCGGAATACCTGCGCCTCGCGCTGGTGGCGAAGGAACTCGGCATCCAGCCGGTGCTCTCTCTCACCGCCACGGCCACACCCTCAGTCGCGGCGGATATTCGCCGCGCCTTCAACATCGCGGAGGTCGATCATGTGCAGACCTCGTTCCTGCGGCCGAACCTGTATTTCCGCATCACGCCCTGCACCGCGCAGCAGCGCCTACCGGTGCTCACCAAGCTGCTGCTGAAGCGCAAAGTGCCCTCCATCGTCTATGTGACGCTGCAAAACACGGCGGAGCACGTCGCCACGCATTTGCAGAAGAGCGGCGTCAACGCTTTGGCCTACCACGCCGGTTTGCCGGGTGAACATCGCCACGCGGCGCAAGATAGCTTCATGAGTGGTCAGACCGATGTCATCGTCGCCACCATCGCCTTCGGCATGGGCATCGACAAAGCGGACATCAGGGCGGTGTATCACTACAACCTGCCGAAAACGCTGGAAAACTACTCGCAGGAAACCGGCCGCGCTGGTCGCGATGGCAAAACGTCCGTCTGCGAGCTGCTCGCCTGCGCGGACGACTGCATCGTGCTGGAAAACTTCACCTTTGGCGACACGCCGACGCCGCAGGCCATCCGCCAGTTGCTCGATCATCTGCTGCTGCAAGGCGCAGAATTCGATGTGTCCATGTACGATCTCGCGCAAGCCACGGACATCCGCCCGCTGGTCATCGAAACGGTCATCACGAATCTCGAACTCAACGGCATCCTGCGTCCGCTCGGTTCGTTTTACGCGAGTTATCAGTTCCGCTTCATTTCGCCGGAGCAGCGCATCCTGTCCGGCCACAAACCCGAGCGGCAGGCGTTTTTGCGCAGCCTGTTTCAGTGCGGCAAACGCGGCACGAAGTGGATCACGCTCAATCCCGACGAAGCCGCCACTGAACTCAACGAACCGCGTGAGCGCGTGCTCAAAGCCCTGACCTGGCTGCAAGAATCCGGCGACATCGAACTCAAGCCCAGCGGTAGCCGCCAGAAATACCGTCTGGCCGAAGACGCGCATCGTCGCGATCCGCAGGAGATCACGAAAAAGATGCAGCAACTCTTCGCCGAGCGCGAATCCCGCGATGTCGAGCGCCTGCGCGAAGTGCTCAGCTTCGCCCAGCATCGCGGCTGTTTGACGCGTTGGCTCTTAAACTACTTCGGCGAAGCCATGGAAACCGACTGCGGCACTTGCACGAGCTGCAAAGAACGCGAAAAGGGCAACACCGACGATTCACCCCGCGAAATCCCGCAATCCGCGCCGCCGCCGATCACCGTCGAGCACGTCGCCGCGATTCGTGAGCTGCTCAACGAACGCCACGCCGCCCTGCACAACTCCCGCCAACTCGCCCGCTTCCTCTGCGGCCTCACCAGTCCCGCCACCACGCGTGCCCGGCTCGGCCGCCACGCGTCCTTCGGTTTACTGGAGCGCATCCCCTTCGGCGATGTCCTCGCGCAGACAGAGACGATGCTGCGGTGAGGTCATAGGCATTGTCATACTAAGCACATGCTGCGAAGTAATCAAATGTGGTGCGGCTGCACTTAGTTTGGCGAATTTTTGAAGAGAACTTTCCAACTGATCATCCTACTAAGCTGGTGATGCTCACCACTGTGAAACCAGCATTGAACAGCAAGGAATAAGTTGGCTCACTCTTCATGAGTTAGTGCCGTCATGCTCGCCACAAGTTCAGCCTCTGTGCCATGGAGAAGGAGTTTGATTTCAATGCCGTCGGTGATTACCAAGATTGGTCGTCGTTCCAATGCGCATTTGATACATTCGCCTGCTTCCGAATTCCAAGGCTGGCCAGGCAAGGTGGCTTCCCACAAAGCGCCGATCAAATTGCGACAAGTTTCCGCACAGCCGATATAAAACAGCACTTTCACAGCTTTAACTACAGCTTCGCCAGTGTCCAGTTCGATACGAACACCTGCAGTCGGACAGCACTCGTTACTACCAACCCATGATAAAGTCCCTTTTTGAAAGCGAATTCCGACTCGCCAGAATGCCGCAGTGGCCGTTTGAAGATTGAAAAGCATAAACGTATTTTAGCTATTCTGTTTCTAATTGCTGATCTATGTACCCCACCTGCATCGAGTAGTCATCGGGATATTCTTCGTCAGCTTCCGCAATAATTTTTGCTATTTGATTCTGAATGATTTCAGGGAGTAATGAACTGCGCAGCTCCGAAATCCTGAGATAGCCTGCCATTTGCTCCTGAACTTCATGCGCTTGCATTGAAAAATCGAGAGGATGTTCACCTTTAGCCTTCTTGAGAATGCGAATCATGATTATCGGGGCAATTCGGAAGAGCACTCGTTGTCGGCGAAGTGCTGTATCTCAGCGTGACCTGAAATCTGCTCCTCCACTTGACGAACCTGCACCTCAATGTCCAGCGGATCCTCTCGCTGTGCTTTACTGACAATTTTCATCAAAATATCGTTCCCCATTTCGACGGGTGGGTCCGCTAATATTTGTTGTAAAGACCGGTGAGCTTCAACTTGAACTTCCATTTCTTCGCGTTGCCTAGCAGAATCACTGCGATTCTCTCGCTTCACCCTGTCGCGAATTCGCTGCAAGAGTTTGACGGGTATCTCATCGACGATGTTCATCGAAGAAGGCAGTGCCATCGTGGCACTTTCAATGGTCTTACCCTTTTCGGGAACTTCATATTGTGACTCTATCGTATCCGGACGAAACGCAGGCGACACTGTAGGCTCACTTCCGAGAATTGCCTTTCTTGGAGGAGGTGACACTGGATACGCTACCTGCAAATTATCCCCCGCAGGGTATTCAGAATAGAGTTCTAACTTCTTCGCGAAGATATATACAAAAGACAAGAAGATATCAATTTCTGAGTTTTTCAACGTGAGCGTCGATTGCCCTAGTCTTAATGAGGTTTTTAGCCAACCCTTTTTTGGATTTGTTTTGGATAATTCCATTAATGTGCTGATGTGTTCTGAACAAGGAGAATTATTTGGATTGAGAAAAAATAATTTATGCCCAGCTACGAATAAAACAGTAGATAAGTCGGCACGTGCCAAGAGAGGATAGTCAGGCGGAATACAATACTTTTGTCTTATGATCTCCCATTCAAAAAGTCTTGTTTTTTTCCCATCATCCGCCAATCCATTTTTGGGCATTAGTATTTTCCACCCTGTTACCCAGAGAGAATTATAGTTGCGCAGGTCTTGTATCAATTCGTGCCCACCACCTTCATAAATGCGAATCATATCAGGATCGATGTCCGTATCGCAATCGGGACAGGTCATTTGTGCGGAAGCTGTGGAATTGCAATGAGAACAACGAGTGACAAATACTGGGCGTAACATCAAATCGATATCTCGCATTTCCACATGATATCCGATTTCTTTACGAGCATTTTTACAGATTAAGCATCGACCAAGTGAGTCTGAGTTAAGGACAACTTTGCGACATGTGGGACAACATGTATCCCACTTGGCAATCGAATAAAAGCCCGGTCGATTGGCTGGATCTTCGCGCCAAATCTTTTTGAGTCTATCAATAAGAGCCTTTTGTCTTTGGTCGGCTTTCTGTTCAGCCTCCCTGAGTTGCAGGTCTTGTTGTTGAGCTTTTACTCGTTTTCGCTCCGCTTCTTCTGCAACACGATTTAATTCCCACGCTCTTTGTTGATGTCGCCTGAGCGCTTCATTTTCCCTCTTCATTTTGCATGGCCTGCTCTACACGCAGCACTACAAAAACCTCCACCGCCGCCTGAAAGACGAAGGGCTGCTACAGCTTCTGGACTGGCCCAACTAAAATACATGTCGCAATTTACGCAGTGCGTTCCAAAGAATCCCATGACTTTTTGATGGTGAGTAAGGTTGTCAAAAATGAATGCGGTTAGTCTCTCGCACGAACCTGAATCATCTTCACAACCGCAACACACACCTTTGGATCTTGGTCTGCTAATTTAGCCTCCAATTTGGGTTTGATTGCCAGTTCAAAATGCAGGCTTCTTTCTTGTTCTGTGGCTGCTAGCTGGTCTTTGAGGATCTGATTGAGTAGTTCTTCTGTATTCATATGTTTTGTGATTGTCGGCATATTGCGCAATGCAGTCATCAGCTTCCTTCGCTTCCATTACCCCACGAACGAAAAAACCTCACGTTGGTGATGAAGATAGGAGTGGCCTGCTTGGAGGCTCTGATAACTGCCCGCACTTCGGCGATGAAGTCACGCGCGCCTCGCAGTGGTCCGAGGTCTGATTCATAGCGCTGCAAGTAGGCCCGGCGGCGTTCTGGTAACTGATCACGGCAATAGACAGCGCAGAAGGCGAGAAATTTCAGGCTGCATGGAAGGCAACGGGAGTGCGAGACTCTCACAGAATCGATTTCATCCAGATAATAGCTCAGATCGTCCCGACTCACCTCTTGGAGGAGATGAGCCAGGCGGCCATAGTCAGCGAGGCCGTAACGACCACGCGCTAAACAGCAAGTCGCGTGTTCTTGGCGTGCGTTGTGGATCAAGCGGAGAATATTCTTCCGAAGAACCTTTGGTGTATGCTCAACCTGCTGTCTCATCGAGAAAAGATATTCAGCGCGCCTTGGTGTTTCCAATACGACTTTCTCTTGCTGCTAGAAGTTCGGATTTTAATGTAGCCAACGGGATGGGCGTGTTTCCAGTGGGGCGTCCTCTTGCCGTCAGCAGTGCGCGGAAGAGTTTGAAATCCTGATATTCCACGGCTTCGCGCACCGCAGGCTGGATACGCCAGCAATCCGTCAAGGAAAGGGCGCTGAGATGCGGCAGGCGAGCAATAGGGACCAAATTTGACACTCGTTCGCAATGGGAAAGATTGAGCGAACGCAAATTGTATAGGAGTCCCAGAGGACTGAGATCTTCCAACATAGAAGATCCAAGGAGATTCAGTTCTTCCAGATTAAATAGGAGTGCAAGTGGGTATAGATCAACCAGTTCCATGGCTCCAGAAATATCCAGATGGGTTAAGTTGGTGAGCGCTGACATGGGTGCCAGGTCACTCAGGTGAACTGAATGGCGGAGGTCCAGCCTGCGTAAATTCGCCAGAGCTGCGAGCGTGGTGTAATCCTGCTGCTTCGAGAAGTGGCGGAGACCGAGTTCTTCAAGCTGGGTTAATGCCGCGAGAGGTTTTAGGTCCATGGGCTGTTCTTGTCTTGAGACATCCATGATCAGTGCGGTCAACGATTGAAGAGGGGAGAGCGCGGCAAGGTTCTGGCTGCCACAATCCAGACGGAGCCTGAGGCTTCTGAGATGGCTGAGATGGGCCAGATGATCCAGCCCATCCGAGACACTGACCGCAGGAAGGTGGAGATGCGTGATGTCTGTGCAGCGGGTCAAAACATGCAGGCTCACTCCTGCCGCCACTTCCACGCTGAGATCTGCAAGCGCGTGCGGTGGTGCCGCATCTTCGAATGCATGAGCGGCAAGGGGCGTGTCATTGATGCCATAAACCAGCCAACCTGGGTAAGACCTCACCCATTCGTCCCAGCCATCCACCTGCTGGAGCGGCGCTGGTACTGGCAGCTCTTGATTTCCCAGGCTGAAAAAGCTCGGCCAGTCATTCGGCACCGTAAAGGTGTCTGGAGAATTTGTGCTTTTGGCCTGTGAGCGCTCATGAAAGCTGCCGATGGCCAAATTTATACGAGTGCTTTTCCTCCATTCCTCGACCACAAAACCTGATGAGGCATGAGGAGCGGCCGTGTGGGTGCTAAGTTTGATCGTGCGTGGCATAGACGTGGAGGCTTGGCATGGGCATTTTCCCAGAATGCGCTGTTTTCCGCAGGCTGATTGGTGGAGTTGCACCGATCAAGCGGGTATCCAATAATTCAAGGCGAGGCCATGTGGCAATGTGCGCTGGCATTCAGAATCTTATGGCGAAAAATATTTTTTGTTCGACACATGGGTGTGTAATACTACCTCCGCCACATGTTGTCAAGATCACCCCAGGAACCGATCACTGAGTCTTCATTCATTCGCGAACTTGTGAAACGAATGGATCACAAGAATCCAATAAACAACCTTGCCAAGTCTGTTCCAGGTTCTTCGTCCCTTCGCCCCCGGGATGGTCTGGACCTGCACAAAACAAAAGACCTGCTGTTTTTGGCAGTTCTTTTGGAACGTAGTCGTCAAAGCGGCTGGGTCAAACGACTGACCAGTGAGCAGGGCTGGGAATTCATACCCGCTGCCGCACCTGAAGGCCCACAGACCAAGGGAACGCCACCTTACCACAGCACCAAATCCTTGCTGAGGATTGTGCACACAGAAACAAACCTCTGGCAGTTTCGTCGGCTTTGTGAATCATCATCCCCACCTGATGTGGGAATGTCCATCGAAGGCAAAACACTTCACTCCACAGGCAAATGGACTTTGCAGAATGCTGACGCGACGCTTTCAAAACTCAAACACCCGCTCATTCGCAGGCAGGGAAGCGATGAAAACGGTGGGCTGCGGCACCTGCGTTTTTTCGAGTGGTGTGATCTTACCATGGAAGCGCCATGCAGTCTGCCGATTGCCAGCAACATGGAATTGCTCGGCAGGATTCCACCTTTCAAAGAGTTCAAAATTCCCGCTGCCACCCCTGCTCAAGCAGCGTGGCGGGAGAATGCCAAACGAAATCATGATCGAAAACACTATTCTCTGCTATTGCGTGAACGAGAAGCCGATCCGCTGTTCATTCAACTCATTTGCTCTTTGTGCGGCCCTTGTGTTCCAGTGAATGCAGGCATTTCTTCTTCATCAGGTACCTGGCAAAACATGTGTGGGAGGAGTTGGAGCTATCAGCTTTGTCCCGCCTGCCTCGCTGTTCTGGGTTCACGGCTTGTGGCTATGAATTGAATTGTCGGCTTACACAATTTTATATACGCGACTATGCTGGACTTGAATTCATCCATGACGCCAACGCCACTTTGCCCCACAGATTCTCAGGTGTTCTTATGGCTGTGCTGCGAAGGCTGGCAACGACTGGGGCCATTTAAGTGGCTGCGATTCGATGACAACAACGATGTTATTGTTGATCACGACGGTCAGGTGGTGGCTCGCAAACGAAACAATGGCGGCTGGTTTGTGAATCGTCAGGGATTGAGAGACTGCTGTTTTTCCAACCCGACGATCACTATTGGAGCGCAGCATCCACATCCAAACTCTGGGGCGCATCCCAGTTATCAGTCCAAGCAATGACCAACTGGGTGACGACTCGCTAAAGCATCGCAGGCATCCCGTTTGGCGATGTGCTTGCACAGACGGAGACGATGCTGCGGTAAAGTGGTCCGCACAGTCCTCTGTGCGGGTTTGGAAGTCAGGAGACGCTTGCTTACCGCACAGAGGACTGTGCGGACCACTTGGCTGAAACAAATCCTTGCCAGAACACCCATATTTTGGCGGTATGACTGACGCCATGCGCATTCTCTCGTTTCTTCCCATCCTCCTCGTCGCTGTCAGCCTGCGGGCTGAATCCCTGCTGCCTCCGAATGCCCGTGTCGCCGTGATTGGCGACAGCATCACGGAGCAGAAGATTTACTCCAAATACATCGAGACCTACCTGCTGGCCTGCACAGGTCGCAGTGACATCAAGGTGTTCCAGTTCGGCTGGAGCGGTGAGCGGGCGGGCGGATTCGCCGCGCGGCTCGAAAACGATCTCGCGGTGTTCAATCCGGACGTGGCCACGACCTGCTACGGCATGAATGACGGCAGCTACACGGCCTTCACCCCGCAGATTGGTGCGGAGTATGAGAAGAACATGCGGGCGGTGATCGCCGGACTGCAAAAGGTCGGCGTGAAGGTCATGGCGATCGGTTCGCCGGGCGGTGTGGACCCCGATTTTTTCACGCGGCCCACGATCAAGGGCGAGTTGTACAACGAAAACCTCGCGCAACTGCGCGACATCGCGAAAAAGCTCGCGGAGGAAAACAAACAGCCCTTTGCCAACGTGCATGACACGATGATGAGCGCGCTGGCGAAGTCGAAGGCCGCGCTCGGCAAGGGTTACGGTCCCTTCGGTGGCGATGGCTTCCATCCGGCCCCCGCGGGCCAATTGCTGATGGCGCAGGCGTTTTTGACGGCACTCGGATTTGATGGCGAGATCGGCACGATCACGATGGATGTGAAAGGTGAAAGCACGGCGAGCAGCGGTCATGTGGTGAAGGGCGGTCAGGGCGGCAGCGTGACGTTGGAGAGCACGAAGTGGCCGTTTTGTTTTGATGCTGATCCGACCTCCGCAGGGAGCAATCGCAGCATTTTGCCGTTCACCAGTTTCAATCAGGATCTCAATCGTCTCACCTTGCAGGTGAAAAACCTCGGCTCCGCCAAGGCGAAGGTGACCTGGGGCAGCCAGAGCAAGGAGTTCAGCCGCGAGCAGCTCGAAGCGGGCATCAATCTGGCCGCCGAGTTCACCAAAACACCCTTCGACGCTGCATTCAACGATCTGAGCAACGCTGTCAGCCAGAAGGAGATTTTTGAAACGACTTTGGTGAAAAATCTGGTCACGCACATGCGCGTGATCGCTGCCGAAGCTGCGGAAGAACCGAAAGTCGCAGCCGCGTTGGCGAAATTGAAAAAGAAGCTGGCCGATGAGCACGCCAAGCAGGACGCCAACGTCCGCAGGTTCATCAAACCCGTCACGCACACGATCAAGGTCGAGGAAGTGCGCTGATCCACAGATGACACCGATTTCACAGATTCAGGATTCATCTCGCCAATCTGAGAAATCGGTGGACTAAAAACTTTTCTCTTATGCAACTCGCCGATATGAAATGGAACGAAGTCTCCGCGCTGAGCCGCGACACGCCGGTGATTTTTCCGGTGGCCGCGTTGGAGCAACACGGGCGGCACATGCCGGTCTTCACCGACAGCATGTTGACGAACGAACTCGTCCGCCGCACCGAGGCGGCGATGGGTGAGCGGGTGCTAATCGCGCCGCTGATGTGGCTGGGGAATTCGCATCATCACATGGATTTCGCGGGCACGCTGTCGGCGGAGCCACGAGTGTATCTCGATCTGCTCAACGGCTTGATGGACAACTTCATCGCCCACGGCTTCAAACGGCTCGTCTTACTCAACGGCCACGGCGGCAACGACATTCCCGGCAAGCAGGCGGTGTTTGAGACGCGGCAGAAGTATCGGGAGCGCAGCGATCTGCTGCTGTTGTTTGCGACTTATTGGAATCTCGGCGCGGAGCCGTGGACGCGCGAGCCGTCGATTCAACAACGCGTCATGGGCCACGCCTGCGAATGGGAAACCAGCATGGTGCTGCGTCTGCGCCCCGAACTCGTCGGTGATCTCACGCAGACGAACGATGTGCCCTTCGGTAATGCTTTTGAACCCGCCTCACGCGGCTGGATCATGCCCGACCGCAGCGAACCGGGCCATGTGGGTGATCCGCGATCTGCGACAGCCGAAAAAGGCGAGGTGCTATTTCAATGCTTCAGTGAGGAAGTGGTGAAGATGCTGGAACGCGTGATTGAGTGGGATGGGAAGAGCTGGGAAGGGTGAGAAAATTTTCTCTTCACCTCGCTTCGCTTTTAGCCACGGAATCCATAGATTGAAAAATATGACGATCAAAGAAGCTCTCCAAACTCTAGATTTGAAGATTACCCCTTCAAAGCCAGATCTAAAAAAGGCTTTCCGACAGGCGCAATTGATTTGGCATCCAGATCGTTTCGAAGGGAACCCTGAACTACAGAAAAAGGCATCGGATAAAACCTATCAAATCAACGAGGCATATGAGTTGCTGGCTCACAAACTTGGGAATCAAGCACGTCCCAACTTTGATGATTCTGGCTTAAAAAAGGAACCAGAATTCTCGGAACCTGCTAAAGAAGACAACCCGCAACCACCAACCAGAAGTGTGGCCTCTACGAATCAGAAGCAGCATGTCATGAGTGTTCGCTCTCCTGCGTGGAAATGGTTTCTCTGCGGCTTACTGCTGCTGGCGACGACGATCAATTACATGGACCGGCAGACGCTGTCGAATGCGGCGGTGCGGGTGACGAAGGAGTTTCAGCTTTCGCAGGAGCAGTATGGGGATCTGGAGCTGGCGTTTGGGTGGGCGTTTGCGGTGGGATCGCTGGTGTTCGGTTTTTTGGCGGACCGGTTTCGGATTTACTGGCTGTATCCGATCGTGCTGACGGGATGGTCATTGATGGGGATCGCCTCGGCGCACACGGATGGCTACTGGCCGCTGCTGACGTGCCGGGTGCTGCTGGGATTTTTTGAGGCGGGGCACTGGCCGTGCGCACTGAAGACGACGTTTGCGCTGCTGCAGCCGCAGGATCGCATGATGGGCAACAGCGTGCTGCAAAGCGGGGCGTCCATCGGTGCGGTGGTGACGCCACCCATGATGATCTGGCTGATGACCGACGACATCACGAGCTGGCGCTTCGCGTTTCAGGTCATCGGGGCGATCGGCTTGCTCTGGGTGGTGCTGTGGTTTGTATCGGTGCGCAAGACGGAGTTGGATGTGGAAATCGTGGATGATCCGGCGCAGCGCGAGAGCCTGTGGGACATCCTGCTGGGCCGGAAATTCTGGGCGCTGGCGATTTTGATCTTCGGCGCGCAGACCTGCTGGCATCTGTTCCGCGTGTGGCTGCCGAAATTCATGCAGGAAGGGCGTGGCTACTCAGAGACGGCGGCGTTGGCGTTCAATTCGGCCTACTACATCGGCACGGACATTGGCTGCATTGCGGCGGGCGTCATCTCGCTGTGGCTGGCGCGGCGGTTCGCGATCTCGGCGCACAGTGCCAGGCGCTGGGTCTATTCTGGCGCCTGTGTGCTGACGTCGTTCAGCGTGTTCGTGCTATGGCTGCCGAAAGGCTGGCCGCTGATGGGCGCGATTCTCGTCGTCGGTGCCGGAGCACTGGCGTTGTTCCCCTGCTACTACAGTTTTGTGCAGGAGCTCTCAGACCGCCATGTGGGTCGGCTCACCGGACTGCTCAGCACCTGGGTGTGGGCGGTATCGTCGCCGATGCACAAGCTGTTTGGCCGCGTGATTGATGAGACCAAGTCCTTCGATCTTGGCATGGCCACCGCCGGACTGGCCCCGTGGCTCGGCGTGATCGCGATGAAGCTGCTGTGGGACACGCAAAAGTCGCACAACACGACAACGGTAGCGCGTTGAGTGAGGATGATTCGCCTGCTCACTCCTGCCCTCTTCGTCGTTTCGCTCCTCCATGCTGCCGAGCCGTATGAGCTGAAACTCGAAACGATCGCGCAGGGTTACGATGGGAAAATGTGCTGGGTGCATCCGCGTGCGGGGGCGATTCCTGGCAGTCCGCCGCAGGTCGTGCTGACGATGCAGAAGCTGCTACTCACCGGCAGCGATGTGTTTTATGCGCTGAACCACGTCAGCAGTAACGATCTCGGCCAGACCTGGACCAAACCTGTCGAGCATGGTGAAACGCTGGGTCGGCGCGAAGAAGCGGACGGCGTGATCGTGGCGGCGTGCGATTTCACGCCGAAATGGCATGCGCAGTCGGGCAAGTTGCTCGGCATCGGCCACACGGTGCGCTACAGCGGTGACAAGGTGATTCATGAGCGCCCGCGTGAGACCTGCTTCGCCGTGTATGATCCGCAGCAGGCGACATGGACGCCGTGGGCTGCGCTGCCGATGCCGGAAGGGCCGAAGTTTTACAATGCGGGCGCTGGCAGCGTGCAACGCGTGGATTTGGAGAACGGCGACATCCTACTGCCGATCTATTTCAAGGCGAAGGGCGACAAATACTACCGCGTCACCGTGTTGCGTTGCCAGTTTGATGGCGGCACGCTGCGTTACATCGAGCAGGGCAATGATCTGGCGCTGGAATCAGGCCGGGGCGTGTATGAGCCATCACTCATCCGCTGCGCGGGGAAGTTTTATCTGACGCTACGCAACGACACGGCGGGTTATGTTTGTGTCAGCGATGACGGCCTGCATTTCAGCGCGCCAAAGCGTTGGAACTGGAGCGACGGCAGCGATCTGGGCAACTACAACACGCAGCAGCACTGGGTGACGCACAAAGATCACCTCTATCTCGTTTACACCCGCAAAGGTGCGAACAACGATCATGTCTTTCGTCATCGCGCGCCGTTGTTCATGGCGGAGGTGGACAAAGCGACACTCACGGTGAAACGCGAGACTGAACGCATCCTGGTGCCGGAACGCGGCGCACGGCTGGGCAACTTCGCCGTGTGCGAGGTGAGTGAAAACGAAACCTGGGTCACGGTGGCCGAGTGGATGCAGAAAAACGGCCCCGATGTGGTGATCAAGCCGGACAATGCCCTCGGCGCTGACAACAGCATCTATGCTGCGCGCATTCTCTGGCAGGACGGCAAGTAGCCGCCGTCAACCGAGGTAATCGCCCGCGACGACTTCTTCCTCGGCGTCGTTTTCGTGGATGCCTTGGGCGATGACGCGGTCGGTCATTTCATCGAGGTAGGTTTTTAGCACTTCGCTGAGCTGGAGGAACTCCGGCCAGAGCGTGTCATTCACAAAGCTGCGTGGCACCCTGACCATGACGGTGGTGCGCCGCTGGCGGGCGTAGCGGTACGGCTTGAGCGCGTAGCGGCGCAGCAGGGCGACGAAGAGTTTCTTCGACCAGCCGTCGGTGAGGGTGAATTTGTATTCGATGGGCCGCTCGACCTTGGCGGTCTCGCCAAGGCGGTGCTGGATGCGGGCGATGGCCTCGGCGGCGGCCTCTTTTTCGCCGAGCGTCGCGGCGCCGGCGTAGAGGCGTTCGATTTTACGGAGCTTGTCGAGGAGGTCTTGTTCGCGCATGCGGCGAGATTAACCGGCACGACGAATCCCGCGAGTGGCGAGGATGTTTTTCACCAGACGCAGCATGTCGGCGGGCTCGTAGGGCTTGGGCAGCACAGCGGCGAAGCCGTAGGCGGCGGGCTTGGCCATGACGGGATCGTCGGAGTAGCCGCTGGAGACGATGGCGAAGACCTCGGGGTCCATGGCGCGGAGTTTTTCCATGGCGCGGATGCCGCCCATGCCGTTCGGGATGCTGAGATCGAGAATGACGAGGTCGTAGGCGCGGCCCTGGGCCATGCTGTCTTGATAGAGGCGCACGGTTTCACTGCCTTCAGCGCTTTCGGTGACATCGAAGCCGTTGCTGGTGAGATTGCGGACGATGAGGGAGCGCACGAGTGGATCGTCTTCGAGAACGAGGATGCGCGGGGTGGCGGCGTCGAGTTCTGGTGGGGCGTCGAAGATCTTGCTGAGGCCAAAAGCGTCGGCTTCCTCGGCATCGGAATCGAGCGGGAGGTAGAAACGCACGGTGGTGCCGCGCCCCGGCTCAGAACTCACGGTGAGGGAGCCGCCATGGGCTTTGGCGATGGATTCGCAGACGGTCAGGCCGAGGCCAGTGGCATTGTCGGCTTTGCGGGTGCTGAAATACGGCTCAAAAATATGCGCCAAGTGGTCGGGCTGGATGCCTTCGCCTTTGTCCTCGACTTCAATCGCCAAGCCGGAAGGCTGAAAATGCTGGTCTGCGACCATTTCGCCGGGGAACATCTCGGCGTGGTCGGGCGCAAAGCAGCGGATGATGATTTCGCCGCCGTTGGGCTGGGCCTGCTCGGCGTTGCGGATGAGATTGCTGATCAGGCGGCGGACTTGAGCGCCATCAATCGCGATCTGTGGCAAACCCGGCTGTACCTCGATGCGGTACTCGATGCGATTGGCCCGGGTGTGATTCTTGAAGAAGGTCTCGATGAGATCGGCGAGGCGGACGAGCGTTTTGATCGGCGCACCGCCACGGGCGAAGGTGAGGAGCTGCTGGACGAGGTTCTGCGCCTGTAGCGTGGCCTGTTTGGCGGTGTGTAGCTCAGGCAGGGTGATGGCGTTGCGCAGACGCATTTCGGCGAGCGAGATGTTGCCGAGCAGGACGGTGAGCAGGTTGTTGAAATCGTGCGCGAAACCACGGGCCAGCAGACCGAGCGACTCCAGGCGGTCGATGCGGTTGCGGCGTTCGGCTTCCTCACGCCGGGCGGTGACATCCTGCACGAGCAGGAGCAGACCTTCGCCGAAGGGATAGCCGCGCAGTTCGAGCCAGACTTGTTTTTCGTCGAGAAAGAGCTCACGGTTTACGGTCTCGCGGTGCAGCATGGCATGAGCGAGCGCCTCATGATGCACGTCACGGGTGGCGGCGGGCAGAATGTCCCACAGGGAGAGGCCCAGCATATCCTGCAAGTTGCGGTCAAACAACCGCAGGGCGCTGGCGTTCGCGTAGGTGATGCGCCAGCGGGCATCAAGGGCGAAGAGCGGGTCGGAGATGCTTTCTACCACATCGACGAGCGGCGCGGTGTTGCGATTGGACTCGATCACGGCCGCAGGTGTGGACGCGACGGAGCGGAACAGAATGATCAGGCCGGTGAGCTGGCCCTGGGCATCACGCAGTGGTGCGGTGCGGTCTTGGATCGCCACACGGGCACCAGCGCGGGTGGTGAGATACACCGTGCGCTCGCTGGTTTGGGAGGCGGCTTCGGCTGGTAGCACATCGGCGGGTTCACCGCTGCTCTGAAAAATGCGGAAAATCTCGTTCAAGGAGCGCCCTACAGCCTCCGGTGCCTGCCAGCCGGTGACGCGGGCGGCGGCGGGATTCATGAAGACGATACCGCCGGACAGATCGGCGGCGATGACGCCATCGGCGAGGCTTTGGAAGGCCTCGAAATAGCTGTGCTCACGCCGCTGACGCTCATTCTCCTCCAAATGACGCTGGGAGGCGACCTCGACGGCGAGGCGGAGCTCGTCGTGATTGAAGGGCTTCAGTAGGTAGCCATGCGGGTGCGTCTGGCGGGCGCGGGCCACGGTGTCGAGATCAGCGCAGGCGGTGACATAAACGATGGCCACCTGGCTGCGACGTTGCAGCTCGCGGGCGGTGTCGATGCCGTCGAGCTGCCCGGCGAGGTGGACGTCCAGCAGCACCAGATCAGGCCGCAGTTCTTCAAAACGTTCGAGCGCCTCCTCGCCCGAGGCGCAAATGCCGACAACAGTGTAGCCCAGCTTGCCGAGCGATGCGGACATGTCACAGCCGACGAGTCCCTCGTTTTCGACGATTAAAATACGGATGCGATCGGAATTGGTCATCTCGCTAATAGAACGATCATTCTAGGCGATATGAATTAGAAACGCCATAAGAATTAAATGTTCATTCTCTGGCGGCTTCACTTTTCCCATGGGTCGGGCTGTCGTGAGCGAATCTGGGCGCGGAGCGCGGTCAATTTCCGGACGCTGCCGGGGCGTTCTTCCCGGCGGGGAAGTAGCTGATGTCGAGCCCCTCCTTGCGCAGCGCCTTTTTCACATCTTCGGCAAGCTGGGCGTAGGTGCGTTCGCGCAGCAGGTGCTTCTTCACCGCAGCCTGCTCCTCCTCATTCGTCTTCACGTTCTGCACCTCGCGCAGGAGGGCGATCATGTTGGCGGCGTCGCCCTTGTCGTCGAGATGATAGAAGTAATAGGTCAGCAGGCCGGCGGAGCCGTAATTTTCGTTGGCGGAGCCGCCCTTGCCCAGCGCCGCAGACCAGCGGGCACTTTCGATGGTCATGAGTTCCTCCAGATCGATCATGGTGTAGCTTTTACCACCACCGGCATAGTTTCTCCTTCTGGCAAAATTCTGTACGCGACGGTTCAGACCGCTCAGGCTGAAACGCCCGTTACTGTTGTACTCGAGCATGCTGACATACTCGGCGGAACCTTCGATGTACCATGTCGGCAGCTTGTTCAGCCAGTGATTCATCATCTGATGGGTGATTTCATGGATCAGCACGTCGTTGTCCTGGTCATTGCCGTTCTCCAAGGATACACGGCTGCCCACCATTTTTACCCCGAGGCTGGACAGCGGCACCATCAGAGCTTTCTTCCCCCGGGAATAGATGCCTCCCGAACCTTCAATGCCACCTTCCTTCATATAATCCGCCTTTTCGGTGAACAGACGAGCCAGGAAGAATTCGCGTAACGGCTCAGGCTGCGGTTTGAAGTCTAGTGGCAGCAGGTTGTTGATCAAATAGGTGGCTTCGAACATGCGGCCAAATTCGCGCACCACGTTTGCTCCGAGCTTGGAGTCGCACTGAAACTCGTAGTGCGGCGAGCGGTAGATGAACGTCTTGGTGTCAGCGTCTTCTTTGACCACGGTGACGACCGGCTTGTCATCCAAGGCAACCGATCGCGGCCAGGTGGCGCTGGCGGCAGGCATGCCAAGTGGCAAGGCGGCGGCCGTGCTGGCCGTCGGCGCTGCCTGATCTTTGGCAAAGGTTTGGTCTGCGGCGGACAGCCGGGTCAAAGGAATCGCGACCGTGCTGCCATTCGCCAGGCGGACTTTCACTCCATCCGCCTCCATGGCGATGAAAGCAGCCTCGATTTTTCGGCCATCCGTGCTGGTCCAGGTGCGTATGGCTGGGGCGGCGGTTTGAGCCTGTGCAAGTGCGGCAAAAAGCACCACGGCGGCGGTGCATAGGTGATGGGAGGTCTTCATGCGGTAGAATCCAAGGAATAACCCGATTCTGCCCGGCGGGTTCGGCAATGTCGAGACTGTAGGTGTGAGGTCGTGAGAAAATGTAGCGGAAAAAATGGTAACTGATACTTTGATCTCGCCACAACAGCGTTCATTACGCTAACGTAGCTATGAAATTGATTAAATCCATCCTATGAAAAAGCTCGTTGCCATCCTCACCCTCGTTGTCCTCAGCCTGTCGCTCTCTGCGGCCGAAACGGCCCCCAAGAAAAAGAGCACGGCGAAGCCCAAAGCTCCGGCCGCAGAAGAAGCCAAACCTTCCGCCAAGGTCGATGCCATTGCCAAAACCCTCACCCTATCACAGAAGACCAAACTGCTCGCACTGCTGAATGACGGTGAAAATGCCGAGCTGATGACGATTCCAGGTGTCGGCGAAACCCGCGCTGCGGCCATCAAGAAGGCGCGTCCTTTTGCCGACGTGACCAATGTGATTAAGGTGGAAGGCATTGGCGACGCCACTTTCGCGGAGATGATCGCTCACGCGAAGGCCGGATTCCCGCAGCCGGAGAAAAAAGAGGCCAAAGAGGAGCCCACCACCAAAAAGAAGGCTCCAACCAAGGCTGCCCCGAAGAAAAAGGACGCCAAGTAGGCGGGGGCGGGGTTGTGGTCACGCCGCTTTCGCCAGATGTGGGAATGGCAAGGCATCGGGTGATCCGAAGGCCGCGCGGCCCCGCCTTGTGAAATTTTTCACAAATAGCGGTTGCCGCTCTGCGGGACGCTCGGATAATCATGCTCCGCTTCCTTGCGGCTTCCTGCTAATTCATGGCCACCATCATCGTCCAACGCCCCAAACTTGCCTGGCATGAACGCTGGTTCATATCCACGCTCCTGAAGGGCTTGCGCATCACGGTGGGACACGGCATCAAGACCTTCCTGCAAATCGCCGGGAAGAAGCCGAAGGTGACGATGGAATACCCGGAGCAGAAGTGGGACGAGCATCTGCCTGAGTATTACCGTGGCGCCCCGGCGCTAGTCACGGACGAGTACGACCGCGAGCGCTGCGTGAGCTGCCAGCTTTGCGAGTTCATCTGCCCGCCGAAGGCCATCAAAATCATCCCAACTGAGATCCCCAGTGACGATCCCTGGGCGAAGGTCGAGAAACGCCCGAAGGTGTTCGAAATCGACATGATCCGCTGCATTTACTGCGGCATGTGCGAGGAGGTCTGCCCCGAGCAGGCCATCTACCTGCGCAAAGATTACGCCATCACCGGCCTCTCACGCCAGGAGATGGTTCATGACAAAAAACGCCTCTATGAGATCGGCGGCCAGCGTGTGGGACTGGTGAACAAGTGGAACGAACTCAAGTAAATGCCGCCGCTGCTGTTCTACCTTCTGGCACTGATCACCTTGGGCTTTGGCCTCATGGTCGTCACTGGTCGCAACCCCGTGACCTGCGCGCTTTCGCTCGCCGCCAGCTTTGTAGGCCTCGCCACCCTCTTTTTGAGCCTGGACGCCTACTTCATCGGCATCATTCAGATCCTCGTCTATGCCGGGGCCGTGATGGTGCTGTTTTTGTTCATCATCATGCTGCTGGACATCAAGGCGGAGGAAGGCAAGCAGATGAATCTGCCTGCCATCATCTCCGGCGTGCTGCTGGCCGTCCTGCTGACGCTACAGATCATCGCCGTCGTCAGCAGCACCGCGATGGCGAAGCAGAGTACCCAAAGCGCCCCGCTGGAGCTGGCTGCCGCCGCTGAAAAGATAGGCAATGCCGCACTGCTGCCCACGATCACCAACGATCTCAAGACCGGCACGCTACCCGACATCAAGCTGATCGGCTTCACGCTCTTTGATCAATACGGCTTTCATCTGCAAGTCATCGGCCTGCTGCTGCTCGTCGGCACTGTCGGCGTCGTGGTGCTGAGCAAACGTGAGAAGGGGGGCGCGGCATGATCACCCTGGGCCACTATCTCGTCGTCAGCGGCATGCTGTTTGCGCTCGGTCTCGCTGGCGTGATCGCCCGCCGCAACATTTTGATTGTCTATATGTGTCTGGAGATGATGCTCAGCGCCGCGAACCTCGCGCTGGTCGGTTTTTCCCGCTTCCATCTCGTCAACGGCCTGCCTGACTACACGGCGCAGTCGCTCGTCTTCTTCACCATCACCGTGGCCGCCGCTGAGGTGGCCGTGGGCCTCGCCATCATCGTGGCGCTGTTCCGCACCAAGCAGAGCGTGGATGTCGAGTCCGTCACCAAACTTCAGGGATAACGCGACGCTATGCACGCCAGCATCATCCTTCTCCTGCCCCTCTTTTCCGCCCTTGCCGTGCTGCTGGGGCATCGCCAGCTCAAAGGAGCCGCCGTCCTCATTTCCGTCGGCTCCTCGATCATCTCCTTCGTGGCCTGCCTGTTCTTTCTGGCGGCGGATGACGACAACAAGCTCCTCCTGCCCTTCATCCACGTCGGCCAGTTTCAGGTGGGCATTGAGGCCCTGATCGACCAGCAGAGCCGGGGCATGATGTTCATCGTCAGCTTCATCGGCATGCTGGTGCATATTTTCTCCCTCGGTTACATGAAGGACGACGACGCCAAGCCGCGCTTCTTCGGCGCACTGTCCCTCTTCATGTTCTCCATGACCGGCATCGTCCTCGCGGGCAATCTGATCATGATGTTCATCTTCTGGGAGCTGGTCGGCCTGAGCTCCTACCTGCTGATCGGCCACTGGTATCAGAAGGCTAGCGCCGCTGAGGCCTGCAAAAAAGCCTTCCTCACCAACCGCATCGGCGATTTCGGTTTCATGATCGGCATCCTGCTGCTGTTTGGTGCCAACGGCGGCAATGTGAACCTGGATGACCTCGGGTCCGCCTTCACCTCCGGCCCGCTGCGTCCTGATGCGCCGGGTTATAGCGCAGGCTTCACGACCGCCGCCGCCTTGTGCATCTTCCTCGGCGCGGTCGGCAAATCCGCCCAATTTCCGCTCCACGTCTGGCTGCCAGACGCCATGGAAGGCCCCACGCCGGTCTCCGCGCTCATCCACGCTGCCACCATGGTCGCGGCGGGTGTGTACATGCTGGTGCGCGTGAGTTTCCTGATCACCGCTTCCCCGCTGGCCGCTGAGATCATCGCTGGCATCGGTTGTGTCACCGCACTGCTCGCCGCCCTGATGGCCACGCAGCAGAACGACATCAAGCGCGTGCTCGCCTACTCCACGCTCTCGCAGCTCGGCTACATGGTCATGGCCGTCGGTGCTGTGGCGATGGCCGCCCAGCATGGTCACGATCCGCATGGCCCGAACCCCGGCCATCCGGCCATGTTCCATCTCTACACGCACGCTTTCTTCAAGGCGATGCTCTTCCTCGGCTCCGGGGCCATCATCTACGCCTGCCATCATGAGCAGGACATCTGGAAAATGGGCGGCCTGCGCAAGCACATGCCCGTCACCTTCTGGACCTTCGCCATCGGCACGATCGCCTTGATGGGCGTGCCGCCGCTCAGTGGTTTTTGGAGTAAGGAGGCCGTGCTCGGCACCGCCTATGACAGTGGCAGCAACATCCTCTTCCACGCCGGATCGATCACTGCCGCGCTGACCGCGTTTTACATGACGCGTCTGCTCATCGTCACCTTCTTTGGCAAGCCGCGCACCGATGCCGCACATCACGCCACCGAGGCACCGATGGTCATGATCCTGCCCCTCGCCGTGCTGGCGCTGTTCTCGATCTTCTCCGCCTTCGATGTGCTCGCCACGCCGTTGCAGGCGCTCAAGCCGCCGCATGTGGAAGGCCATCAGACCGTGCTCTTTGCCTCGCTCGTCGCTCTCATCGTCGGTGCTGGCGGGGCCATTTATCTCTATCGCGGCAAGACCAGCGACCCGGTGAACATCAAGCTCTTCGCCAACAAGTTTTACTTCGACGAAATCTACTCCGTCATCGTCCGCGTCTGCCAGGACCGGCTGGCGTGGATCGTCACCGGGTTGGAGCGCGTATTTGTCGATGGCCTCATCGCCCGCCTACCCACGGCGATCATCGCCCGCCTCGGCGCTGCCACCCGCATGCTGCAGGGCGGGCATCTGCAAGGCTACACCTTCCTCCTCGGCGGTGGCGTCATCGCCGTGGTTTATCTTGTCGTGTTTGTGCTGCCCCGCCTGGGCCATTGATGGAACAACTGAATGAGCATTCTTGAATTAGTCATCGCACTCCCGCTGCTCGCCGCCTTGGCGGTCGGGCTCGGTGCGCCTGCCCACGCCACCTCCCTCGGTGCCGCGCTGCTCAATCTGCTCATCGTGCTCGTTACCACGTTGCAGTACGCTGGCAAGGCCGTCACCGGCCTCGCCTTCACCTATTCGCGGCCGATCCTCGAAAATCCCGCGCTGAATTTCGCCGTCGGCGCGGACGGTGTCTCGCTCATTCTCGCCCTGCTCACCACCTTGGTGATGGTCGCCGCCATCTGGCAGATCCAGGACCGCCCCGCCATCTTCTACATCGCCTCGCTGCTCATCGGCGGTGGCGCGCTCGGCGCCTTCCTCACCACCGATTTGTTCTTCATCTACGCTTTTCACGAGCTGGCGTTGATCCCGACCTTCCTCATGATCGCCCTGCATGGCCGTGCCGAGCCTGCGCAGCGCAAAGCCGTCGCCTGGAAGGCCACGATCTATCTCGGCGCAGGCAGTTTGGTGCTGCTCGCCGGTCTGGCCTGGGTCGTCCTCGAATTCAGCGGCGGCTCCAAGCTCACCTTCGATCTCGAAGCCCTGCGCAATCAGGCCAAGCTCACGCCGCTGCCAGAAGCCAAGCAGGCGCAGATGTTCTTCGTCCTGCTGCTCGGTTTCGGCTCGCTCGTGAGTCTATTCCCCTTCCACAGTTGGGCCGCTCCGGCCTACGCCACCGCGCCGACGCCGGTTGCCATGCTGCACTCTGGCGTGCTGAAAAAATTCGGCCTCTACGGCTTGATTCGCATCGCCCTGCCGCTCCTGCCGCAAGGCGTGCATGTCGAATGGGTGCAAAACGCCCTGCTGCTCATGCTGCTGGGAAACATCCTCGTCATGGGCCTCGTCACCATCCATGCGGACCGCCTCGACGACACGCTGGCGAATTCCAGCGTCATGCACATGGGCTACATCTTCCTCGGCCTTGCCGCAGGTGGTGAGATCGCCCTCAAAGGCGCGGTGATCCTCATGTTTGCCCACGGTATATCCATCGCGCTGCTGTTCGGCCTCTGCGGTCGCATGCGCAACCAGCTCGGTACGCTGGAGTACAACAAGCTCGGCGGCCTCGCCTCCCATGCACCCGCCTTCACCGTGCTGTTCGCCTTTGGGGCCTTCGCCTCCATCGGCCTGCCCGGCCTCACCAATTTCGCGGGTGAAGTGATGATCTTCGTCGGCAGCTTCACCGATTTCAAAGCGGGCGTCATGAGCAACCTGCACTGGGCCGTCGTCCTGGCGCTCTGGGGCGTCGTGATGTCCGCCGTGTACATGCTGCGCGCCTACCGCAGCATCTTCCACGGCAGCCCCGCCACCGGCCTGTTCATGATCGACCCCGCCTTCTCGCAGCGCGTGCCGTTCATCCTGCTCGCCGCCACGCTGCTCATCACCGGCTGCTGCCCCTGGCTGCTGCTCAACCTCATGAAATCCGCGCTGTAGCACTGCCATGAGCGTTTTTACCATCGAAGCCGGACTCGCCCTCCTCGGACTCGCCCTCCTGCTGGTCGAGGCGTTCAAGCCCGCCATCTCCCGCCGCACCCTCGGCCTCACCGCCATCGCCGGCACCGCGCTCGCGCTCGTGTTGCTGTGCAGCGTCAGCCACGACCCCGCCAGCCTGCCTAGCTTCATCCAGCCCTGGCATCAGCTCGATACCCTCGCCCTGTTCTACAAAGGCTTCGCGCTCGTCATCACCCTCCTCGTCCTCTGGCTCACGCTCGAATGCGCGCCCTACCTCACGCGCTACACCGTCGATGGCAAGCTCGCCGAAATGTTCAGCCTGCCGCTCATCGTCTGCGCTGGCATGATGTGGATGGCCTCCGCCCGCGATTTAGTCACCGTCTTCGTCGCCCTCGAACTCGTCACCGTCAGCTTCTACGTCCTCGTCGCCTTCGCCCGCAAAAGCGCCTTCAGTCTGGAGGCGGGGGTCAAATATCTCATCCTCGGCGCACTCTCCACCGGCATCCTCGTCTATGGCATCGCCTGGATCTACGGCGCCACCGGCACCATGAGCTTCGACGGCATCGCGGAAGCGCTGGCCGATCCCGCCACCAGCAAAACCACCGCCCTCTTCGGCGCGTCCATGCTCCTCTGCGGCCTCGGCTTCAAAGTCGCCGCCGCGCCCTTCCACATGTGGGTTCCCGACGTGTATCAGGGCGCGCCCACCCCCGTCACCGCCTTCCTTTCCGTCGGTTCCAAGGCCGCTGGCTTCATCGTCCTCACCCGCGCGCTGGAAGCCTTCCTCACCACCGGTTCCATCATCGGCACCGAAATTCAGGCCCTGCTGCTTGTCGTCGGCTCGCTCACCGTCCTGCTCGGCAGTCTGCCCGCCATGTTCCAGACCAGCGTCAAGCGCCTGCTCGCCTACTCCAGCATCAGCCATGCCGGTTACCTCCTCCTCGCCCTCGCCTGCCGCGAGAGCGCCCGGTTCGACCTCTCCTCCGGCGGCATCGTCGCCTTCTACCTCGCCACCTACCTGCCCATGACCGTCCTCGGCTTCCTCGGCCTCGGTCTCATGCGTGCCAACGGCTTGGGCGAGGAAATGAAAGACTTCGCCGGCCTCGCCACACGCAATCCGCTGCTCGCCCTGCTCATGACGCTGTCCTTCGCCTCCCTCGCCGGCCTGCCGCTCACCGCCGGGTTCCTCGGCAAATTGTTCGTCTTCCTCGGCCTCGTCGATCACGGTTTCTGGGGTGCCCTCAGTTGCGCCGTCATCGCCGCCGCCGCCGGGTTCTACTACTACTTCAAGACCATCCTCGTGATGTACACCACTGAAGGCACCAACTGTCCGGCCCTCAAGCTGAGCACCGCCACCAAGGCCGTCGCCGGAGCCCTCGCCCTCGCCATCCTCATCCTCGGCGTCTATCCGAAGCCATTGCAGCAGGTGCTCGCTCCTGCCGCGCAGGCCGTGGCGGCCAAGTAAGTTGACTCAAGGCAGTTCGCAGGACACCCGCCGTCCAAGGAGTGACGGCATCCTGCCGTCTCCATCAAACACATGATGGCAGGATGCCATCACACTTGTTCGGTAGGGCGCTTGCTCCGCCAAGCGCCGCCTTCCGGCAGGAGCGCGGACCTCCGAGTCCGCAGCACCCCGCAAACACCCAGCACCCCGCAGTCACCCATCTGCCCACTCCAAGCCGAGGACCAGCGTGTTTGTGACATTCAAGCATGGCATCGCTCCCGTCACCTGCGGACGACCTGCTGCGGACTCGGAGGTCCGCGCTCCTGTTACCGTCGCAGCGTGTTGATCAGCTCGTCCAGCTTGTCGGCGATCTGCTGCACCTCGCTCTGCGTCGGCGGATCGCTCACGGCCATGCCCAGCGTGCTCACCCCGTTGCTGTTGGTGCTCGTGCCGTCGATGGCGCTGCTCAGATCCGCGTTCGTCACCTCGCCCGGCATGCCGTCGTTACCGGTCCCGCCATCATTCCCGCGTGGGATGCCGAACTGGAAACGCACGTTGCTGCCATCAAAGCTGACGTCCACCGTCGCGTTGTCGCCGGGGTTCAGTGTCGTCACCCCGTCCACCACCGCTTGGGCAAAGGGCGGTCCCGGTTGGCCGTCATTGCCCGGTTGGCCGTCGCCACCCGGTTGGCCGTCAAAACCGCGGGGGATGTCGAAGATGAAGCGCACGTTGTTGCCATCAAAGCTGACCTGCGCCGCCGCCGCCGTGCCGGGGTCCAGCGTATTCGTGGCATCCACGAGGTAGCTCGTCACCGGCGTCGCACTCGCACCATCATTCCCGCGTGGGATGCCAAAGCTGAAGTGCAGCACGCTACCGATGACGCTGAGGCTCACGCTAGCGGCATCGCCAGGGTTCAGCGTGTCCACCCCATCCACCTGCACAGACGTGACGGACTGCACCGCGTCGATGAGGTCTTTGAGGCCGGTGAATTGGCCGCGTAATTCGGTCGCGGTGACGGAGGCGTTGTTGACGGGCTTGGTAGGATCGAACATGACGTTGCGGCCGCTGCGCGGCGTTGACGTGGTTTATA